>OBZG01000984.1_pt1 | contig 12958 bp, 8 predicted proteins | sample 1550701 | NCBI WGS metagenome assembly OBZG01 (sample SAMEA2580229, study PRJEB22360) | human gut metagenome | biome: human gut; feature: human-associated habitat; material: faeces | place: Denmark | collected 2008/2010
ATTTCAAAACCGTTGCGCTAACCTTGGAGGATGATTGTAAAAAATTGTTTATCAATAGATTTCTTTGTTGATTATCTTTAAGACACGAGCACAAATTACTCGAATTCTTCTCCTACCGATAGACGAGCCACGCTAGTCATGCATCGTTGCTTTGGCAGGATTAGTCTGCGAAGGTATCACTTCCGAACGTTTTCATTCTCCGGCCCGGCATCTAATGTTTCAGGGACCAGTACAGGAGGGAGTATTCCGGATGTGTAAAAGGTAAAGGGATACCGTGAGGCCGGCTTCTTCTTAACTTTCGAATGGCTGAATTCGTTCCACTTATTTTCGTACAAGGGGGGGTATCAGGCAACGGATCTGATCATGAAATTGAAACTCCAGCTGACTTTCAGAATCACCTTGAACAACTTCAAACAGGTGTGAATCAGAAAAAACAAGGTACTGATATGGGTGCTGGTTGAGCAATTTTGAAAAAGAAAAAACGCCTCGAAATGTTTGATTCCAAGGCGTTTATGAAGATGGTACGCGGTACTGGTTTCGAACCAGTGACCCCATGCGTGTGAAGCATGTGCTCTACCACTGAGCTAACCGCGCGTGTTTGGGACGGGGAGAATCTATAGGAGCCCTCCGGAATTGGCAAGATTTTTTTCCCGAACTTCCGGGAAAAAAGTTTCTGCGGGGCTCTTGGCGGGAATGGGAGCATGGTGGCTGAATTCCGGCTTGTAGAACATCGGCCGTCTTTTTACACTCCGGGCATGAGTTGCACAAGCCCACCCAGAGCCTGGGCCCAGATTGATACCGGTGCGTTGAAGCACAATCTCAACGTCGTACGCCGCATCATGCCGGACCATCGTTTGATGGCCATTGTGAAGGCGGAGGCTTACGGACACGGTCTGGAAGGCGTGGTGAAGGCTTTGGACGGCGAGGATTGCGCCTTTTTCGGCGTGGCGACCGTGGCGGAAGCCTGCCGGGTGCGGGGTGCGGGTGCCAAAACGTGCCCGTTCATTCTCGGTCCCTGTTTTGCGGGAGAGCGGGAGGAGATCGTCCAGAACGGTTGGCGCGCCGCCCTTTCCAGCCTGGAGGAGGCGGAACATTTCAATTCCCTGGGGAGGCTGTACAACAAGCCTGTGCATGTCCACCTGGGCGTGGATACGGGTATGGGGCGCAGCGGTTTTCTGCCCAGTGAACTGCATGGCCTGACGGAGAAGCTTAAGCAGTTCACTTTTCTGGATTTGGAAGGCGTGTTTTCCCACCTTTCCGCGGCATCGGACGATATTTCCTTCACGCATGGTCAGATCAGCGGTTTTGCGGAGGCGGTAAATGAACTTTCCCAAGGGCACGCGTACAAGTTCCGCCATTTGTGCAGCAGCGCGGCCGTGTTCAATTACAAGGTGCCCTGCGCCAACATGGTCAGGCTGGGAAGAATCCTGTACGGGTATTCCCCCATGCCGTCCCCCCACAACAAGGACCTGCGTCCCACGCTGACACTCTACAGTCGCATTACCCTGATACGCACGTTGCCGGGCAATCACGGCGTTTCCTACAACCATTGCTATATCACGAAGGGATGCACGAAGGTGGCGACTATCGGCATCGGCTATGCGGACGGCTATCTTCAGTATTTGTCCAACCAGGGAGCGCGGGTGTATATCAACGGCCAGTATTGCCCCGTCCTGGGGCGCATTACCATGGACCAGATCATGGTGGACGTCACATACATGGACCAGGTGAATACCGGTGACCTGGTGGAGATCATGGGCCCGAATGTGAGCTGGGAAGAGCTGACGCGCCGCGCCAATACCATTCCGAGCAACGTGCTGACCAGCATCAGTTCCCGTGTTCCGCGTATTTACGTGTAAGCGGTTTCGCGCGGAGGACGGATTCTATTGTTTTTCTTTTTTCCGGGATGCTTTCCCGGAAAGTTCCGGCTGTCATGCCATTCCGGATTTTGGAGAATTGGAAAAGTCTGCTGATGAAAACAGAGCAGTTTTTGAGGATATTGCCGGACGGACGGCGCCGCGCTTTTTAAGCTTTGGTCCGGTGGTTCGGAGTTTTTACTGTTTGCGGGTGTTTTTCCCGGCTGGCGAAAATTCTCGTTCCGTTATGTTTCGGGAAGGGGTTTCCATCGCGGGAGGAGGAGCAGAAATGCCGGGGCGGGGGAATGCTTGCAGGAAACAAGGAGAGTAAGAGAATTTTTCGTCAGAAAGACGGTTTTTCTGGCGTTCAGCTCTCCTTTTAATTTTCCGGCGGAGTTTTATCTCTGGCGGAGTTTGTCCCAGTCTTCCGGCTCCAGGGAGCAGGGGTCCGGGGCTACCCAGTGGCCTGGTTCTATTTCCACGGGCGTCAGGTCCGCTCCCACGGTTTCCGGGTAGGCGGGGTGCTGGATGCGGTGGCCGAAGGCGGAACCAAGCGGCGGGTTGATGGGGGAGGGCACGTCCCCCGGCAGCGGCTGGTGCGTGTTGGCTTTGGCGGGGTCCGGTTCCGGAATGGCGTCCAGCAGGGCCTTGGTGTAGGCGTGTTTGGGCGCCTGGTAGATGGTTTCCGCGTCTGACATTTCCACGATTTTTCCCAGGTACATGACGGCCACGCGGTCGGAGATGTGTTTGACCACCGCCAGGTCATGGGCGATGAAGAGGTAGGAGAGCTTGCGTTCCTCCTGGAGTTCCAGGAGCAGGTTGAGCACCTGGGATTGTACGGAGACGTCCAGCGCGGAGACGGGTTCGTCCAGAATGATGAGGCTGGGGTTCAGCGTGAGGGCGCGGGCGATGCCGATGCGCTGGCGCTGGCCGCCGGAAAATTCAAAGGGGAAGCGGTCGATGGCGCTGTCCGGCAGGCCCACGCGGTCCAGCAGTCCGCGCACCCATTCCCGGCGTTCCGCCGGAGTGCCCATTCGGTGGATGACGAAGGGTTCCGCCACGATCTGCCCGATGGATTGCCGCTGGTTGAGGGATTCCGCAGGGTCCTGGAAGACCATCTGGATGTGGGGCCGCAGGGGCCGCATTTTGCGCTGGGAAATAGTGGCGATGTTCTGGCCGTTGAAGAGGATGGACCCTCCCGTGGGCTTCAGCAGGCGCACGATGCTTTTGCCGATGGTGGATTTTCCGCAGCCGGATTCCCCCACCAGCCCCAGCGTTTCGCCGGGATAGATGTTGAAGGAGACGTCGTCCACCGCCTTCACCCAGCCCGCCTGGCGCAGGAAGATCCCGGAGCGGACGGGAAAGTACATTTTCAGGTTGTTGACTTGCAAGAGTGGTTCCGGCATGGCAAAGGAGGGGTTAAAGGTTGGCGCAGCGGGGGCAGGCTTCCACGAAGTGCCCGGGGGTCACTTCCACCAGGGGCGGGCGTTCCGTCAGTTCCTCCGCAGGCACGCCCTGCCGCTGGCAGAAGCGGCAGCCGGGCACGAAGTCCGCAATGGAGGCCACCTGGCCGGGGATGGTGGGCAGCTTGGTCTTGCGCACGGAGCTTAATTGCGGGATGGAGGCCAGCAGGCCCCTGGTATAGGCATGGAGCGGATTGGAGAAGAGTTCCCGGACCGGGGCTTTTTCCACCACACGTCCGGCATACATGACTACGACGGAGTCACAGCTCTGGGCGATGACGCCCAGATCATGTGTGATGAGGATGGAGGAGGAGCCCATTTCCGCTTGCAGGTCCTTGAGCAGGGAAAGAATCTGCGCCTGCACCGTGACATCCAGCGCCGTGGTGGGTTCGTCCGCAATGATGAGTTCCGGATGGCAGGCCAGGGCAATGGCGATGACGACGCGCTGGCGCATGCCGCCGGAGAGCTGGTGCGGGAATTCGTCCACGCGCTGTTCCGGAGCGGGAATGCGGACGCGCTGCAGGAGCTGGATGGCGGCGTCGCGCGCTTCCCTGGCGTTCAGGCCGCGGTGGAGCATCAGGGATTCCCCGATTTGCCGCCCTATGCTGTGCACGGGGTTCAGGGCCGTCATGGGTTCCTGGAAGATGACGCCGATGTGCCTGCCGCGGATGCCGTGCATGTCCGTTTCCTTGGCCTGGACCAGGTCGCGTCCCTGGAACAGGATTTCCCCGTCCAGGATTTTCCCCATGGGCTGGGGCAGAAGGCGGACGATGGACATGGCCGTGACGCTCTTGCCGCAGCCGGATTCCCCCACGATGCCCACGCAGGAGCCCTTGGGGACGGTGAAGCTGACGCCGTCCACCGCTTTCAGCAGGCCGGATTCCGTCTCGAATCCGGTGACCAGGTTCTTGATTTCCAACAGGGATTCGCTCACTTGTTATTTTTCCGTGGTAGGGGGTTCTTCCTGAGTGACGCCGTTTTCCGGGATGGCGGGGACGGAAGGCAGTTTGTCCGCGCCGTCCTTGTTGTCCAGGCTGTCGATGGAGTCAAGGAAGCGGTACTGGTCGTACACGGCGTCCACTTCCTCGAAGGTTCTGCCCTCCCGCTTGGCTTCCAGCGTTTCTTTCTTCACGTCGTTGTCCACCCAGTACAGGTAGCTTTCCATGGGGTCGAAGACGACCGGATGGCAGAATTGCGTGGTGGCGCTGTTGGGCCATTTGACCCATCGCCAATAGCCCAGGCGGATGAATTCCGTGGTCCAGCAGGGCACCCACAGGGCTTCGTCATGAATTTTCTGCTGCACTTTCCAGGTGGCTTTCTGCAGTTCGTCTTCCGTGGCGGCGTTCGTTTCGTCGTCCAGCAACTTGTCCATCTCCTTGTCCGCATACGCGGTGATGTTGTTGGTGTACGTGATGAGGCTGCCGCGTTCGTCGTAGGCGTAGCGGGAATGGAAGCCCTGCTCGTTCATGGGGTGGGGCGGAGTGAATCCCCAGGCCATGAAGGAGGCCTGGGCGCGTTTTTCCATGATCTTGCGGAAGGCTACGGTGGAGTCCAGCGGGTCAAGCTGGATTTCCAGGCCGCACTTGCGGGCGTCCTCCTTCAGCTTGCCCAGTGTGGAGGCCAGGGTGGGGGAGGAGTTGGGGAACGTGATGGCGGCGGTCAGACGGGTGCCGTCCGGCTTGCGGAGAATACCGTCCGGGCACGGAATGGTATATCCCGCGCTGGCGAAGAAGGCCCGCGCCTGTTCCGGAGAGTAGGGGCGCGCCTTGATGTAGGGGTTGGTGAATTTTCCGAAGCCGGAGTCGTAGGAGTTGAGGCGCTGGTAGTCTCCCCGGAACGTGATGTCAATGATGTTCTGGATGTTCAGCGCGTGCTGGAAGCCCAGGCGAACGTTGAGGTCGTTGAACGGCGGCTTGGAGGTGTTCAGGAAGATGCCCGTGGGAGGCCGCGGGTAGATGGTGTAGAAGGTGCTGCGGTTGATGTAGCCGTTATGGACCTCCGGTATTTCCATGCGTTCGTGCCACAGCTCCGGCTTCGTGATGTTCAGCACGTCCAGCTCTCCGATGCGGAAGAGTTCAATGGCCTTGGACGGTTCCCCGATGAAGTTGTACACGATCTGGTCCACGTTATACATGTACTTCGTGAACTTTTTATCCTTGCCCCACCAGTCCGGTATGCGCTGGAGGATGACCTGCCGCCCGCGGATGATGCCGTCGGGCTTCACCACGTAGGCCCCGGTGGTGGGAGGCACGCGCCACTGGTAGCGTTCCACGTAGCTGGGGCCGAACTCGCAGTAGAAATGCGGCGGGGACGGGATGAACAGGGTGCAGTAGTAGGGCAGCAGGGGTTTGGGGGAGGGAAGAGTAACGGAGAAGCGGCTGTCGTCGTAAATGGTGATGTTGGAGGCGTTCTGGTAGTAGAAGTTGTTGTAAAAAACGTCACGGCTGTGTTCCGAGGTTCGGATGTACATGTTCACCAGCAGGTCCACCGCCTTGACCTTGGCTCCGTCCGAGTAGCGGGCGTCCGGGTCCAGTTCGAAATAGACGGTGCGCCTGTCCGGGGATTCCGCCCATTTCCGGGCGATGCCGGGAATGATTTTTCCGGTGACCGGGTGGATGGAGACGAGGCCGATGATGATTTCATCATACAGGGGGCCGCGGAATCCGCTGTTGCTGTTCGGGCCGTTGGGGCGGAACGTGTCCGGGTAGGAGCCGGGGGCCCACTGGCGCAGAACGCCGCCTTTTTTGGCGTTCGGGTCGCCTATTTCCGGATTGTCCAGCCCGTCTTCCCATTTGAGGTCTGCGGGGATGTCCGCCGGAGTCTTGAATTGGATGTAGTCTCCTTCGCTCTGTCTCCGGTGAATGACGGACAGCGCGGCTTCGTCGGAGATGAGTTTGCTCTGCAGTTTTTCACGGATTTTGGGGTCTTCCTCCTTGAAGAATTTTTCCCGGAGTTCCCGGATTTCCTTTTGCTTGGCCGCTTCTTCCCGGGCCAGCCTGTCGTTGATCTGCCTGTTCCACCGTTCCGGGAAGGTGTCGAAACCCGGCGGCAGGGTTCCGAAAGGAACGTTCGGCTGCCAGCCCACCCCCTGGGATTGGGAGGAATCCTTGCAGCCGGCGCCCGCTGTCAGCAGAAGGGACACGGAGACGGAGGCAAGGATCGTGCGGAGAATGGCGGAAAGCTTGAGCATGGAGTCTGTGAAAAAGGGAATATTCTTATTTGTAAGTGGTGAATTTTTTTGGGTCGAAGGCTTCGCGGACAGCCTCCCCGATGAAGGTGACGAGCAGCAGAGTGATGACCAGGGCGGAGAAGGCGGAGGTAACCACCCAGGAGGCGGAAAGGTCCGCAAGGCCGTCATTCAGCAGGCGCCCCCAGCTTGCATAGGTGTCCGGAAGGCCGAAGCCGAGATAGTCCAGGGATGCCAGGGCCAGGATCAGGGCGGAGACGCTGAACGGCACCAGCGTGACCAGGATGGCGACCAGGTTCGGCAGGATGTGGACAAAGAGGATGCGGTTGGTGGACGCCCCCACCACGCGCGCCGCCGCCACGTAGTCCCGCGCCTTTTCCTTCATGGTGGAGGTTCGGAGCTGGTAGGTCATGGACATCCACCCGAACATGATCAGCAGGCTGATGATCAGGAACATGCCTTTCATGTGAAGAGGCACCATGTCCGAGATGATCATGATGATGAAGAGGAAGGGCACCTGGGAGAAGATTTCTATGAGGCGCTGCATGCCGAGGTCGAACATGCCGCCGAAGTACCCCATCATCATTCCGAAGGTGATGCCGATGAAGTACACGATGGGCAGGTAGAAGATGGCGGCTTTCATGTTGACCTGAAGGCCTCCGTACAGGTAGGCCAGGATGTCCGCCCCCTGGGTGTTGGTGCCCAGCAGGTGGCCGCCCTTGAGGGGCGGCGCCGGGTGGTAGAAGATGCGGCTGATTTTGTTTTCATCCGTCTGTTTCAGGAAATCCTCCTTGGTGCCGGGGCCGTTGTAGTGTTCCGCCACAATCTTGTTGTTCTCGTACGTGGCGCTGTACACTTCCGTCCTGTCCTCCAGCCATCCGGTGGCGCGGTCCACCTTTTTTCCCTTGCGGAATTTGTAGCTGATGTGCGGCAGGGCCTCTTCATCCTTGTGCAGGCGGGAGGCAAGGCCGGAGTACGGCTTTCCATCGGCTTCGCAGACCAGGCCCTCTTCATTCACGACCAGCGCTTCCGAGCCCGGATTGGTGGAATCCCCCGTGGGGTCGTAGGGGACGAGGGGCATGACGACCAGGGAGGGTTTTCCGGGCTGGCCCGCCTGTTTTTTCAGTTCCCGGTAGTTGGCTTCCGCATCCGCAAAGTCCCCGGTCTGACCGAAGGTGGAACCCTTGTACACCTTGCGCATGATGGCGGGGAAGTACCAGGATCCGTCCTGAATGACCAGCAGCGCCCTTTTTCCCACCAGGCACTGGTCCATGCAGGCCAGCAGCGTCAGGGCCAGCAGGATGACCAGGGAGACGTAGCCGCGGGAAATGCTTTTGAACCTTTGGAGGCGTCTTTTGGTGATTGGCGTGGGGCGGAACCGGCGCGGTCCTTTCAGCCTGATCCAGAGGCCCGCTCCGGCCATGACCAGCACGCAGGCCCAGCCAAACCACAGGAATTTTCCCTGAGGCGTCAGGAGGCCGCTGTTGTTCTGGTCCGCGCAGACGATGTGAAGCATGCTCATTTCCCGCGAGACAGTGAAGGGCCAGCTCAGCGTGGGGAGGAGCAGCCCGCACAGCTCGCCCGCGGCGGTGAGGACCGCCAGGATGATGAGAAGGTATGCCAGTTTTCTAACCATGTGTGTTATTCAAATTTGATGCGCGGGTCTACGGCGGCCACGATGATGTCGGAAAGCAGGTTGCCCAGCACCATCAGGAAGGAGGTGAGCAGCAGCGTGCCCATGATCAGGGCGTAGTCCTTGTCCATCAGGGCCTGGTAGCTCAGCATGCCGAAGCCCTGGATGTCGAACACCTTTTCCACCAGCATGGAGCCGGCCACAATCAGGCTGATCAGGCTGCCGAGCGTGGAAGCAATGGGAATGAAGGAGTTGCGGAAGGCGTGCTTGATCACGGCCCCCTTGAAGCTCACGCCTTTGGCCATGGCTGTCCGGACGTAGTCGGAGGAAAGGTTGTCCATCAGGTTGTTCTTCATCATCATCGTAGTGATGGCGAAGGAGCTGACCACGTAGCAGATCAGGGGCAGCACGGTATGGTGCAGCAGGTCGGCCGCCTGTTCCCAGAATCCCATGTCCGCAAAGTCCGCGGAGGTAAGGCCGCACAGCGGGAACCATTCCAGGCGCGCGCCCAGGTACACCACGAGCACGGCGCCCAGCGCAAAGCCGGGAACGGAATACCCCAGGAAGATCAGCACGGAGGAAATGTTGTCCACCACGCTCTTGTGCCGTATGGCCTTCACAATGCCCAGGGGAATGCACACGGAATACGTGATGATGGCGCTCAGGATGCCGAAGTACAGGGAGACAGGAATGCGCTCCTTGATCATGTCCCATACCGGTTCATTGTATTTGAAGGAGTTGCCCATGGTGCCCTGGAGCAGGCCGTCAAAGCTTGTCTTGTACATCACGGCCCGCCAGGCATAGCCTTTCGCCTTGTCCTGAATGGCCCCCTCATTTCCCGTCTGCCGCATGCGCCTGGCCCAGCGTTCGGCGCGGTCCATTGGGGATTCCACCTCCACCGTCCATCCTTCCGTAGCCGCTTTCCGGGAAGGCGTCCCGGAAAAGAAGGCGTCCTTGACTTCCTTGGAATCCTTGTCCGGCCGCACGACGACGACCTGTTCTCCCGTCTCGTTCAGATTGATTTTGGTGTGGGTGTCGGAAATGCCGGCATATTCGTCCTCCCTGTCTGCCGGCTCCTCACCGGTAATAATCCCGAATTCCTCACGGGAAATGGAAATCTTCTTGGGCAGCACGCCCAACCATTGAAGATAGGCCGTGACGATGGGTTCCTGAAGGCTGTACTGCTCTTCCAGCCGCTCCATGTCGGCCTCGCTCAGGTTGTTGTCCCCGCGCTGGGAGCCCGCCTTCTGACCGGACAGGGCGCTCATGCTCTGCTGCTGCATCATTTGTTCAATGGGACCTCCCGGAACAAAGCGGGTTATGCAAAAGACGAGGAAGGTGACCCCCAGGAGCGTCAGGGGCATGAGAAGGAGTCGTCTGATGATATAGGTCTTCATTCGTCGCGCAGAACTCTACTGGTTTGTGGCATGCGAGGCAAGCCGCAATCCTTGTTTGTGAGCCTTTCCTAACATGTGGCTTTCCACGTTTTCCCCGGTTCCGGCATGGAGAATACAGAAAAACCGCCAAAATGGCGCCGTATTTCCGGTTTCCGGCCCTGGATGTCCGGCCGCTGTGCGCGGAGGGCTATATTCCTTCCCCCAGTCGGCGCGCCAGCATGTCCGGCAGTCCGGCCGCCAGAATGCGCCGCTGGGCTTCCTCCACGTCGTATTCCACGCGGCGCTGGTAATAAACCATACCGTCCGTATCCAGAATGCCGTAGGCTGCGCGGGGGTCCCCGTCGCGCGGCTGTCCTACGGAACCTACATTGATCAGGTATTTGTTGGTTTTGAGGAGCTGGATATCTCCGGACTCGTACTCCTGGATGCTCCCTTCGTGCCGGATGAAGGTGCGCGGAACGTGGGTGTGGCCGTTGAAGCAGAGGAACTGGTTGTCCCGCAGCATGTTGATGCTGTGCGTAGCCGTGTCCATATTTGTGACGTATGCCCAGGAGTTGGGCTTGTCCTGCGTGGCGTGCACCAGCACGATTTCATTGGGAAGAATGCGCTGGAAGGGAGCGCGGCGCAGCCATTTCTTCTGCTCGTCGGAAAGCTGCTGGCGCGTCCACATCAAGGCGCTGTACGCCACGGGATTCATGCCTGCCGGGTTGTCTTCCCCGATCGCTTCCTCGTCGTGGTTGCCGCGAACGGTGGGAATCTGTCGGGAACGGATGAATTCAAGGCATTCGGAAGGATTGGCGTTGTAGCCCACAATATCACCCAGGCAGTAAACGGCATCGCATTGCAGCTGTTCTATATCCTTCATCACCGCTTCCAGGGCGGGCAGGTTGGCATGGATGTCACTGATCAGGGCTATTCTACTCATGGTGTTGCGAAAGCCCAATATAGCGCATTTCCCGTTTTTTGCCAAGCGGGTAAATGGAACCGGCGGAGCAACGGCCAAAGGCCCTGGGCTGAATATCCGCGTGGAGGGGTAAAGGCGGCAAAATGATTCGGCGGAGGTAAAACATTTTTTATTCCCTGAAATCCTTAGTCTTTGCCATCCGGCGCCGGATCATCCGGGTTGGCCTCAGGCAGGGATTCCAGAGTTTCCCTCAGTCCGTCCACGGGGTATCTGAGGGAATTGGCCAAGTGGGCGGTCATCATGTCGCGCGCGATTTCGTCTGTAGGATAAAGTTCGCGGAAGGGAATCCTGTCCTTTTCCGGAACATGCAGACGGTTTTCCAGCACGAAAATGTTGGTGACCAGGCTGGGAACGCGGTTGCGGGGGTCTTTGAACAATTCTTTCCCCAGTTTCAGAGCCTCCCTGGATTTGGAGGGGATGCGGACCAGGGCGTAAAACTCCTTGCGCGCCGTGAGGGCTGGAGCGCCCAGTTCTCGGGCTTTCCGGTAGACTTCCGCGGCCTTTTCAAAATCCGGCTGGCGGTACGTATCGCTGTACATGTTGCCCAGCAGAGAATACAGGTACCAACTGCCGGGATTGGCCTTGATGCCCTTTTGCAGGAAATCGCGTCCCTTCTGAATGTACTTGCGGAATCCTTCCCGGCGTTCCAGAGGGGAAAGGCGCTTGTTGTCCAGATAGCTGGAGGAAGCGTTGTTCCCCAGATGCCAGGAACCGTTGTCCCAGTAAAAATCGGAATGCGGGGCAAGGGCGGTGATCTGGTTGTATCGGCGCTCCAGATTGGTCCAGTCGGAAATCAGGAAGCAGTCGAAGGCCTCCATGCTCAGCACCGCCGCCACCAGGGAACGCAGGCCGCCCAGGGACACCATGGCAAGCTGTTGTTCCAGATAATCGGAGGATGAAAGGTTCACCGGCTCTTCCAGCAGTCCAGCGTTCTTCTCCTGCTCCAGAATACGTTCCTGCAGGGGCAGGCGGATCATGCCGAAGCCCAGCAGGGCAATGATGAAAATGACGATGTTTTTCAGCATGATTCGTAAGGGACAATGGAAATTACTGATGACCTAATGTTTAGAGATATAAGAGGTCATGATAGTTCAGTAATTCCTACTTCTTTTAGGTACTGATAAATACCATCATAGAATGAATGTTGCCGAGTGAAATCTGTGTCACTGCCTTCAGGTATAAAAATCACAAAACCCTGACGTGCACGTGTTAATAGAACTCGGTATGTATTCTTCAGGTAGAGCTGGGCATCTTGATTACGCACCATTTTCCATTTGGAGCCACTAAAATTGTAGGGTTTAAAAGACCCGTTTTCCATACGGTAGTCCGCATCCCATGCCACAAGGCTCCAATCTATTTCTAGACCTTGTATATCAAATTCTGTAGCCGTATCTTCTAAGAAATAGGAAGAACGCACATCTTCCTTATTGTTCAAGAACCAATTTTTTGCTTGGATAGTGCTTTGTACCCAAATGCCAAATTGACGTAATCGCTTAGCGCCAGAACTGGCGATGAGCCCGTAACGCTCTGTACCACGAGCCTTAGAATATATCCAATTCCGGGCTTTTTCTAGACTGCGCGTCATTACAATAGGATATTTATACTTTAATTGGGAATAAAGATTCTGTGCCCTTGGCAAGTCATTATCCAAAAGTGATTTTACAAAATCTGAGACTTGTTCACTGCGGAAAGAGCGGAGAGACACAGCTAGATGTAAATCTCTTTCTGGATAGTAATTTAATCCGTTAAAAAATTTTTCAAGTTCCAGCCCATGCGTGTATTCCTCATCAGAGATTTGACGTGACACATAAACTTTCCAATGAGGGAAACGATTTTTAAGGGCATCAAACCAGGCTGGTAATCCAGCTTCTCCGGTATGTATTTCTTGGCCACCACCAATTAAACAGATGATCACAGCCCAATCATCGTGGCGATCCATCGCACTGATGAGAAACTCAGGTTCGGACATCTCCCAAGAGAAAACGTTACGTTCTTTCATGAACTTGGCCGTTTTTTCTTGTGTCCAAGCACGCTGTGCTTCGTCAAAAATCGCTACCTTTTCAAGAGGTGCTTGGTCTGGTTTGTTGAGAGCATTGTCACGGAAATGGTGAATATTCTGAATGAAAACAGAGGATTTTCTTTCAGCATCAGTTTTAGTTATTTTTTGATCAGAACGCTCAACTTCATCTCGGGCAAGAGCTTCTCGTAACACCGATACTAGCGGGCCATTACCAGAAAGAAAGACAGCATGTTCTCCTTCATCATATTGGTGTCGTTCATTAGCAATATTGAGGCCCACTAAGGTCTTTCCTGCCCCCGGCACACCAGTGATAAAGCAGATCGATTTTTCATGGTTCTTTTTACTATCATTGATGATACGGTTAATAGTTTCTGTGGTCTGATTCAGATTAGAAGCTCCTGCATCACTGCGTGCGATTTCTTTAACATCATGCCCACG
>OBZG01000988.1_pt1 | contig 12928 bp, 10 predicted proteins | sample 1550701 | NCBI WGS metagenome assembly OBZG01 (sample SAMEA2580229, study PRJEB22360) | human gut metagenome | biome: human gut; feature: human-associated habitat; material: faeces | place: Denmark | collected 2008/2010
TAATACTCTGCCAGTGCTTCCAATCGCTCATTCAAATCTGCCAAATACCCCGGCTGTTCCAGTAACGCACAGACCTTTTCTGTAACCGTTGGGAACGTATTGTGGAATACTTCTGTATCTTCAAATACCAGTTCGGCAATCCCATCTGCCATATCCCGTTCCATATAAATCAAAACGTCTGCATGTTCTTTCAGTGCATTTTCTCTTGCAGCATCTAAGACAACCTGTGGCGCATACTCCCCCTGTCTGAGTAACTGGTGTATTCTTCCACTGACTTCCTCCCAAGATAAAAATACTTTATTTGATAGGGTATCACGTACCGTATGCCCCACTGCAATCTGCATACCTAATTCATCATACCAGACAGCATACTCCCTTCCTGAAATCTGTAACCCAATGCCGCCTTTTCCATATTCTTTTTGGACAAATTCTGTATACGCTTCTTCTGGCTGCTCAATCATAAAATTATAGATGATCCGTAAATGGCTTCCAGTCCGGTTTCCTCCATAGCGCAATACTTCATCTACGATTTCTGCCGGAATTGTCACTTCTTTTGCATAAAGAGCAGCCTGCCTTTCTTCAATTTCACGAATCTGTTTTTCTACGGGAGGTAATTGGGGCAAAGAAAGAGCAGAGGCAATTTCTTCCTCTGCTCCATCGAAATCCTGTTCTGTTTGTTCCTCGCTTAATTGTATACCAATTCCGTCAAAACGCTCTCCTCTGCCATCTGCTGGAGATTGTTCATGTGTGCCACCCACTTCATCTGGTCTGCCTCCTTGTCCGGAGCCGGATATTGAATAAGAAGTCCATTCATCAGAACTTCCATTCTCTCCTGTGCTGCTTTCTCGATTTCCATCAGATGTTTCTCCAATTTTCCTGTCAGAAGCATGCTCTGATACCAGTTCTTCCGGTTTTCCTTCAGGAATGTCTTCCGAAGCATTCCGTACTTCCCGATGTTCACTGGTTCGTTTTCTATTGTCAGGTTCGGAAACAGGTAATCCCCTTTGCGATAGTATGTCAGTTCCATTCTCATTTCCTCCATTTTCTTTACTTTCTCGCATTAACGTGTTAAACTCATTATAATGTGTCCGAGAAGAATTTTCAACCCTTTTTTGAGATTTTTCCTTTTGTTCTTCCCAGTCCATTCTCCATACTGTCCGCCCAATATCCTGAAGAATCGGTTCTACAATGTGATTGGTTGCATTCCCTAAAAATGGAAGGACTGACATCGAACGAAAATCTGTAATTGCAGTAAAATCTCCTTCTTCCAAAACGTCCATAGGATCAAGACCGCAGCGGCGTGACAAAGAATAAAAGATACTGTTTTGCAGCAACTCCCGGAACTCTGTCTGTATGGTCTGTTCGTCCAAATCTTCTAAAAAAGTGCCTTCTACTTCATATTCCAGACCTTCCATTGCTTCTTCCAGATTTTCCTCTGTCATATCTCGTGCAATTTTCCAAAGTGCCGACGTAAGGGCAACAGTATCTTCTCCTGTCAGACCATATACCTCAGAAAAATGATCCAAAAGCAGCTCTTTTTGATGTTCCTTCAACTGCCATAAATACGGTGTTTTTCCACCCTGCACTTTATGTGTATCGGAAACATCAAATACATACCGTAGTCTTTTTTCGGGTATCTGTCATCAATTAAAGCAATCCCTTTTGCTCCCCGGTTTACCCACCGTTTCATTTTGTGATTCCAAATTTCCAGCTCTGCACAGGCAGTTGCCCCCGGACGCTGTGCATGAATTAAAAGTGTATCAGAAAAAGAGTAACGGTACAGTTGTGATGCAGTATCCAGATAATGCAGCCAATCTCTTGGAGAACTGCTGATTTTTTCCGCTTCATATTGGACAAGCCCCAAAATCTCATAGAGTTTTCCCATGAACAATCCCTCCTCTTCTTTCTATTTTCTTTTTGGAAATTCCATTTTAAAACTTGCCCTGTCGCCTTGCAGTTCCAGCAATAAATCTGCTGTAAACTTCTTTCCCGTCCTTTGGGAATAAAAATCAGTCACACGGGTTTTCCCATGCTCTAAAAGTTCCTTTGCCATTTTCTGATCCAACGTCTTTTTCATTCCAACGAGATAACGGCTCTCTTTCCAAAGGGCAAAATTGCAATCATGGGAAGAACAATAAAAATTCTTTTTCCCTTCATACACCGGGCTTCCACATACCGGACATTTCCCGATACTTTCTTTTTCGTAAAAACGGTATCGTTCCTCTTTTGGAATTTCCCCACAACCTGTAATCAATTTCTGGACAAATTCCGTAATGTCCTCCATAAATGTTTCACTGGTAACCTCCCCTCTCTCCATACGAAGTAATTCATTCTCCCATTCTGCTGTTAAAACCGCTGATTTTAATTCTTCTGGCAATACAGAAATCAATGCAATTCCTTCTTTCGTAGGAAGAAGCTGTTTCCCCTTTCTTACGGCATATCCGGAAGACACTAATTTCTCAATAATGCCCGCTCTTGTTGCAGGAGTTCCTAATCCTTTCTTCTCGGTTTCCACATCAAAAGAATGATTTCCGGCTGTTTCCATTGCAGAAAGCAGAGTATCTTCAGAATACGGTTTTGGCGGTGCTGTAAAACACTTTCTCTTTTCCGGTGTCCTTCCTGCTATTTCCATTCCATCTGAAATATTTTCCGGAATAGAAACCTTTTCTTCTTTTTCTCCCATTTCTTCTGTTTTTCTCACATTTTCCTGAAACGCTTTCAAAATTTTTTGAAAGCCCGGTTCCACCACCCTCTTCCCTTTTGTTGCAAAAAGGTGTTCTGCACATTCTGCCGATACTTCTGTTTCTTCAAAAACCGCCGCTTCTGAAACTGCCTGTGCTAATCTCTGTCCAATCAGATAGAAAATATCCTTCTGTTTTTTCGATAAAGTCCCTATATCCTGTTTCCATGCTTCTTTTGTTGGAAGGAGCGCATGATGATCGGAAACCTTCTGGTTATTGATGATTGCCCCTACATTTCTCCCTACCAGTTCCCCGCTACAAAAAGGAAGCATATCTGAAAGAATATCCAAAAGTTCCAGTACAGACTGTTCCATATCTTCTGTAATATATTGGCTGTCTGTTCTGGGATACGTTACCCATTTTTCTTCATACAGTTTCTGCAGCTCTGTCAATGTTTCCTGTGCCGTATATCCAAAAAATCGGTTTGCTTCTCTTTGTAGCGTAGTAAGATCATATAGCTTTGGCGGATTTGTTTTTTTCTGTTTACGTTCCACTTTTAAAATGTGAATGGGGTTTCCTTCGCACATTGTTACCAGTGCATCTGCCTCTTCTTCTTTTTTTATTTTTTCTGATGTAACAAAAAAATCAAGCACCGGAAGTTCCACCTGATAATAGGCTTCTTTCTCAAAATTTTCCACTTTCTTCTGACGTTCCACTAACATAGCAAGAGTGGGGGTCTGTACCCTTCCTACGACCATCCTCTTATAATAAGTAGTTGTAAATGCTCTGGTGGCATTCATGCCAACAAGCCAGTCCGCTTTTGCCCTGCAAACAGCAGCTTCGCACAGTCTTTCATACTCTTTTCCATTTTTCAAATTGGAAAATCCATCACAAATTGCCTGTTCTTCCATAGAACTGATCCATAATCTTTTCACTGGAAGGCTGCTTTTCGATAAATCATACACTCTTTTAAAGATCAGTTCCCCTTCTCGACCTGCATCACAGGCATTTACGACATATTCCAAATCTTTTCGGTTTAATAATTCTTTTAATACATCAAACTGCTCTTTTTTATCTTTGGCAATCCGTAACTCCCATGCCTTTGGAAGAATTGGAAGGTCTGCAAACTCCCATTTCTTATACCTTTCATCATATACTTCCGGAGCTGCATACTCTGCCAAATGTCCCAGACACCAGCTTACGATACAGTCCTCTCCTTCCAGATAACCGTCCGCTCTTTTCTTTGCCCCTAATACTTCTGCCAATGCCTGTGCAACACTGGGCTTTTCTCCTAATACTAAAAACATATTGTTCCTCTCCTTTTCAAAAAGGACAGCCCTTTCATAAGCTGTCCCTGTTTTGTTCTATTCTTCTGTTTCTTCTGCGTCCTCTGTATCTTCATTGATATACGGACCGTTATAAAATTCCAAATCTTCATCTTCGGCATCTGTTTCTGCCTTTTTCGGTTTTGCAACCTTAAAATAGTAATAGGCTCCAGCGCCGCCTGCCGCAAGCAAACCGATTGCAAGCAGTGCACCCGTCTGATTTTCTGCCTTATCTGCTTTTTTCTCTGGCTTTTCTGCCTCCGGTTTTTTCTCTGTTTCCGGAATGACCACAGACGGGGTTTCTGTCTGCGGCTTCTTTTCTGGAACAAATTCTGCCAGATCATTTTCATCTACCATAGAAAGCATATATACATTTTCCGTAGAACTGGATCGGTCTAAAACAAGAAAAAAAGTATTCCCGTTCTTTGTCTGAACTGTCAAAAACTGCTTTGTGCTGTCATTGTTCTTATCGTCCAGAATCTGCCCATTCCCCGAAACAGAAAACGGGGTTCCTTCTTCCGTCTGTCCCTCCTGTGGTGCTAGTGTCTGCTCCGGTATCGGAGTAGGAGCTTCCGTTCCCTGTTCTGTCGGTGTTCCTTCTCCTGTATATGCAAATGCTGTCGCACTGGTACTGCAAACAATTCCCATACTTACAATACAGGCTGCCAGCCATTTTTTAAATTTCACGTTCGCCATTTGTTTCCTCCTTCGTTTCCTCTTTTTCTGAAAAATCACTTTTGCGTGGATTTTCGTAACGATTCCCGGTAAGCTGAAACTCGCCTTTCTGCAGTTTTTCTAAAACCTGCAAAAGCTCCCGGCTCTCAAGGTGCATGGAACGGATACTCTTTAAAATTTCTGTATCTTCCAACTGCTTCTTCTGAACCAGCAGCATTTTCAAATGTTCCTGCCATTGTGCAATCTTTGTTTCTGTTTTTTCAATTTCATCTAACACTTTTTGTAACTTCTTATTCAATATCCTGCCTCCATCTCTTTTTTAAGGAAGTCTGCCAAATGCCATAAAATGTTGCTGCCAATATGGGGTACTGATATTTGCATACTGAATGGGATCACCACAGTGGATCATCACTTGATTGCCTACATAAATCCCCACATGGCTTGCTCCCGGCGTATCATACGTGCCTTGAAAGAAAATTAAATCTCCCGGCCTTGCCTGTTCCGGCGGAACATAAGCACAACAGGAACGTAATCCGTCTGCAGTCTGCCGTCCCACGTTCCAGCCATTGCCACAATTATTGATTACCCATGATACAAATCCGGAACAGTCAAAACTGGTGCTTGGAGATGCACCACCCCATACATAGGGATAACCCAAATATTTTTCTGCTTCCCGTATCATATTGGCAAAGCGTTCATCCGTCAAAGCCTCCGGTGGAATTTCATATCCAAAACCGCCATTTCCTCCACCCATTGGAATGGTATTCTTATCAAAGAGATAGTCCCGATTTCCATAAGTGGTGTTATAAATGTCATAGCGTTTTTCTTCATTTTCGTCCATGCGGCTGCGAAGAACAGCGTCCAAGCCTTTATTTGTCAGGGTAATGTCCATACGGTTTACTTCCTGTGTTGTTGTAACTTCAATTTCATTTTTCCCATTACTGTCCGCAATAAAAGCTTCCCAAGTCTGATGTCCATGTGCGGAAGCCGCCGCATGATTGTCATAATAAACATCAAACTGAACTCCGTAACGGGCAAATGCTCCCGTATCTTCCACCGTATACTCCACACCATTCATGACAACCTTTGTTCCAATGGGTACAAACGGATTGTTGGCATCTACTGCAATGGTATGGTTTGCTTTTGGATAGACACCGCTTGCTGTCGGACCGCCTGACCAGCTTCCACAGCAAATAGAACAGTTACAGTATCCACTGGTTACAACCTTTCCAAGAGATTCTCCTACTTTTACTTTCTTTGTTTCTGTTACAACCTCTTTGGTTGCTTCTGTCGTTAAATGGTATTGCTGTTGAAAGATTTCTTCTATTTCTCCTGCCACCTGTTCATAAGTAAAGTCCCCATATAAGGCTGTAAAATAAGAAATCAGGTGATACGGATTGTGTGAAATCTCGTCCACCTGATAGCGGTATTCCTCGTAGCCCTCATGTCGGGCTTCCATACTGTTAATCTGCTGATTTAACTCTGCTTCTAATTTAGAGTAAGCAGCTTCTACGGCATAAATATCTTCATCATCACTGGCATAAGTTGTCCCTACAACTGTCGAAACAGTCCCTTGAAAGATCGCACTGCAACTGGACATTCCCACACCTATCATCAGGACAAATAGAAGAATCGCAATCACAATTCCCAAAAATCCCTTATGTGTCTTAAAAAAGGAAGTTACAATGCTCTTCGCTTTTTCTAAAAAAGTCTGCGCTGTCTTTGCTGCCTCCGCAGTTGTCTTTTCTCCCTGCTGTGCTGCCTGCCTTGCTTTTTTATAGCGCTGTTTTTGCCAGAAACGGTTTAACAGATGTTTTCTCTCCTGTGCCTGTTTCCCTTCTCTCTCTGTTTTTATATTGTCTGCAGTTCCCTGCACAGAATCAAAATGCAAAGAATTCTTTACGGATTCTTCCTCTTTATATCTTCCTTTATGATACTGTGCCTGTCGTCTTGATTTTTTTACAGCATAACGTAAGGCTTTTTCACTTAGTATTCCGGATTGCTTTGCCCCCTCTGTCGCTGCATTTTCATCTGTTTCCTGTGTTTGCAAAGAGTTTTCAATGGTACTGGCTGTTACAGAAATTCCTTTTTTTGCAATTCCCATTCCTGCACCACGGATCATGCCATTTCCCTCATCAGAAAAAGAAAGTTTCTTTTGGGAACGTGCTGTTTCTTCTTGCAATCGCTTCTTCTTTTGTTTCTTCTCCCGAACATGTTCTAAAGAGTTATCCTGAGGTTTCCTTCCCTTTTCCTCTTCTGGATTGACCGAATTTTCTCCCTCTGTTTTTCTCTTACGGGCATGTTCCTGTACCAGCTTTTTCTTACGGCTATCCCGTTGCAAACTCTCACTCTCTAAAGATTGGTTCTTTGCTTTTCCCCGAAGATTTCCCATGCGGAGAGAATGTTCTGATAATTCTTCCTTTCCATTCTCTCCTTCCACTTTCTTCTCCGGCTCTGAAATGGTAACAGGTTCTCTGGTAAACTTTCCATCTGCGTCTTCTTCTCTGTGACCTGCAAAGCTTCTCAACGTGTTTTGTTTCTTTTTTCTTTGTCCGGCTGAAACTTCCTGCTTTTCTTTCTCTGCAGGCACGGTTTCTTTATCCTTTATATGTTTTTCCAATAGTACCTTTTCAATCGGTCTATCCCGTGCCAGCCCCTTTCCTTCCTGTCTGATCTTTGTTTTTTCCTCACGTTCTATCTCCCGGACTGGCTTTTCTCTTGCCTGATATTTATGTTCCTGCATTGTGTATCACTTCCTTTTTCTCTGCTTTATCCTAAGCGCCTTTTCCTGCGTGTTTTTCCAAATCCGAAGGTCTGGTTGTCATAAGCGAATATAAGCGCAGATTATGATTAAAACGGTCTTTAAAAGGAATGATGACATTTCCATAAAAAATCAATCCTTCTCCTTCCCCGCTATTTGTCACATAGGAAAGCTGATGCGGAGAAATGTTCAGTTGCTTTGCTAAAATCTGTCTATCTCCCGCCGCCTGATTCAGCATATAAATGAAATCAGAGTTTTCAAAAATATTCTCAATTTCACGGCTGGCAAGGAGATCTTTAATGTTCTGCGTAATTCCTGTTGGTATCTGTTTGTGATTAACAGACAGTTTTTTATCTGTCCCTCCGGAGTTTTCACTCATTTTCATCGGAATGTCCTTTCATTCCCGGCATAGCATATCTTTTTGTCCTGTGTTTTTACACAAGCCGAAACGACAGCGGAGCCTCGTGGAGCCATTATATTCCCAAACATCACAGATTGGGGTTCAGGCTCTATGCGTTGCGTGTGTTTCAAATATTATTCTGAAACTTCCACTCGGATTAGGGTTGCAACCCCCTTCCCGTTTTCTTCTCCACTTATACTCTTAATTGTTTCCTTCGGCTTCAATTAAGACGGCATACACAATACTCCTTTGCAATATTTTAAGTATTCTGTTTTGTTTACCTCCCCATTTACGGAATCGCTTCCAGATTTCTACGGAATAAGCTGCAGTCTGCTCTTCTTTCAAAAGCAAATGGAACTCATCTATATAGTATCGGGTAGACTTATGGGCTACACGGTTTACGGTCACACGATTCCACACCTGATCCTGCACAATCAGCATTCCTAACTTCTTTAACTGCTTTCCCAAATCTTTAATATCAAAACATACAATGCGATTATTCAGTTCCACGTTCGTATGATGATTGAATACATTCAGGGAACCATTGACATAAATTTCAAGCGCTGTGGCAATCCTCTGTGCCTGTACTTCTTCCTGTTTTCTCAGGCAGTCATATAAATCTCCAAGTACCGGCATATTTTCCGGTGTTGGATTTTCAAAATACTTCTGGTATACCAGTGGCAGGCAACGGTCTATCACTGATTTTTCCTCTGCTTCAATTCCATTTCTGGAACCCATAATCAGCTCACAAAGAGATAAGATAAAATCACTCTTAAATCCAAGAGGATTGTCATCATCTGAATAATCCAGATTGATGTCCATCGGATTGATATAATCGTGACTTGTCGGGGAAATATGAATTACCTGTCCCCCCAGTGCATGTACCAGCGGATAATATTCTCCTTCCGGATCTCCGATAATAATATCGTCCTGTGTTGCAAAAAACACATTGGCAATCTCTCTCTTTGCCGCAAAAGATTTTCCTGAATTATGTACCACTACACCACAGGATAAAAGAAAATTCTGATAGCCTTCTACGGAAATATCATAAACAGGAACCGCTTCTTCTAAACTCAGGAAACGGACTGCCTTCACTTCATGTTCCGGTATAAACTTTGCCCCTACTTTCAAGTTACAGGCTTCCACATATCCTGCGGACTGCGTAAGAAACCAGTGATCCGGAGTACAGCGTACTATTTCTCCATTTTCCAGTTCTACCTCTACCAATTCCGTAACTTCTTTCGTACAGCGCACATCATATCCTCTGGCTTTTACAAGCTCCTGCTTCTGGAAATCAAAACTATTGACAAAAACTTCCTCTTTCTCTGCAAACAATTCTAAGAAGCTGACTTTTCTTCCATCTGGTAACAGCAGTTTTGTTTCCCCAGTAAAGCACCCCGGCGTACCAAGAATCAGACCATTTGGATTTTTCAGTTTCTTTCTGTCTACCATAATCATGTTATTGGATAACGCATTTAAGCCATAATATAGGGATTCTCCTCCCATAAATAACTCCTGCGTGGTAAAAGGTACAAAAATAGCAGTAGATGTGGTGGTCAATGCCCGTTTAATCGGAATCATATTCATTCCCAACGGAACACTGCTCATCAATCCCTGCTCCTGCAGATAATCCAAACGCCGTAAAGAACAATTATATTTCTGTGCAATCCCGGCAGTCTGGAATACCGCATTATCCAATTCCTGCTTTGTTTTCGCTGTATTCAGGAAAAGAACTGTCACTAAAAACATTCTTTCATTTCTGGACTGTAAATCTTCCAACAGCCTCTTGGCTTCTCCTCCGTATGTATTTAAGTCAGAAGGTATGATGTCCATGTCATACCCTGCACGTACTGCCTTCTTCTGTTCCTCAATTTTCATACGGTTAATATCTGTCACCTTATTTTTTACCAGTTTAATGGCTTTCATCTGATCTATGGACTGGATATGAAGATTCACAATCAGGTTTCTGTTCATATCCAAAAATTCTGCCAGCATTTTATCTGTCAACTCCGGTGCTAAAATCTGAAGATAAGACGCTGCACCTATGGTATTTCCCATCTGAAAGGTTTTCCCTTCTTTAAAAACAAAACTGGTAGGCGCTACAAAATCCTTTGTTCCCATGCCGGAACGTAATATCCTGTCATAAGAAAACTGAAATGGCACTTTCTCTTCCGGATTAAAAGTTTCATAGAGGATTTGCAGCCTCTCTTCTCCATTCAATGGATATGCAGACACACCAAGAACCTTAAAATTATTTAAAATATCGGCTTCAATACGCTCCAGTTTTGGTTTTGCCTCCCGGATATTCTCTGCTTCAATTCCGAAAGTAATATACTTTGTCCGTACCAGACCATTGTTCCCTTTTGCAAGCTGATCCCTTAACATTTGTGCATACTCCATACGCACATCATCAAAAGCATCATTCTGCGGCTGAATTTGTATTACGGATTCAAATTCCTTCATGTTACTATGATGATTGATAAAGGAAATCTGAAAATGTATGGTGCTATCAAAATAATTTAAGAAATCACACCAGTTTTCAAAAATAGCATTCTTATCTTCATTCTGGGCAAGCTGGTAGTTAATATCATAAAAACGGATTGTTTTGGAATAATACTTTTCCTGAACCCTGCAAATTCCGTCTTTTGCCATCTCTCTGTATGGAATGGAGTTCTGTGCTGATATGTTCCGTTCCTGTTTTCTTTTCACATTGGTACATCTCACCTTTCCGGTAGAAGATTTCTTTTCTGAATAGGAATGCTTCCTTTCTGTTCTCTTATTCAGTGTAGGTTTCCTATCCTTTCTCTGCGCTCCACTTTTTCTGCTTCCTTTTTTTCTCCTCTTTTCCTCACGGGCAGCTCTTTTTGCTTCCTTTTTCCTGCGGATTTTATCTGCCCTTTCCTGTTCTTTTTCTAATTTTACTGCCAGTTTTTCTGTACGCCTCATGGCTTTTTTCTCACTTCTTGTAAGTTTTACAGGTTTTCTCTTATCCATTCTGTCTACCATCAGGCTTCCCTCCTTTTTTCTTTCTCTCCGTCTGCAAATTTTCCTCCTTCTCATAAAAATTTTCTATTTCATATTTGCGGACTGCCGGACGTTGCAGTTTCACTTGAATAATATGGAACAAAATCTTTTCCAGTGGCATTCCATCTTTCTCATACATTGCAAATAAAAAAGCTGGAACCATAAGAATGACCATACCTGTTGCTGCATTACTCGTCCCAATCCAGTCTTTTGTTAAAAAATAAAACGGTAATCCCATTGCCGCCGCAATCGAAAGGCAAAGAAGCTGCCTTTTTGTCAAATTTAAGACCACTTTATTTTTTACCTTTGTCAAATCCTTTGGTACGGATACAAATGCCATCTTTTTTCCGACCAGAGTGAAAATGGCTGTCACAGGTTCAGCAAATCTCCCATCTTCTTCTCTGATGTTTCCTTTCTTTTATTTTCCTGTAATATTTCTGTTCCCAAAGAACAGGCAACTTCATTTCCCCACACGTCCCATCCCGGTGTTTCTCTACGTGCAAACAGTTCAATACGTGGCACATCTCCCATTAACTGCTCAATCCGTCTTCTTGCCTCCTCTGGTTTCTTACTATGTTCCTCAATATGGCTTACAATAACCTGATGCACACGTTTGGAATAACGTTTTGGACTTCCTTTTGTTGCAAGAATACAAATCTCTGCATTGGCTCTTGTCCAGTACCCCATACCCCAAAACAAAGAATCTGCTTTTTTATTCTGTTTGATCCACACAAATGCTACACTTTTATAGGTAAATCCCCACGCATCAATTACCTTCCATATTTCTTTTAAAAGTGGAAATGTAACCCATAAAAACAATGCACAATTTTCATCTGCCAATTCGTTTACTGGCAAATCTGCTATTTCTTCTATGCTCATGGTTGGGTAGTGGCTTTCCGCTGATCGCCCGTTTCCTTTTTTACTCCAAACCCGATATGCCCACGGGGGATCTGCATAAATCACTTGATATTTTCCCATCTTCATTCCCCCTTTAATGTGCGTTAAAAATTGATTTACTTAAATTTGCTGTTTTCATCAGACTAAAACATAAAATTACGGTATATGCTGCCACTCCGAACAATGCAGAGTGCATGTTATCTGAAATTTCAATGGTCGCAATCAGCACTGCATAAATACCGACACACACCATCATAAAAAATCCCTGAAATCCAAGGGCAAACAGCCCACGGAAATAATTGTTTCCAATCTGTCCCCATTCCCGATTTGACATCGTGGAAAATGGAATTGGTGCAACCGAGGTGTAAAGATAAATTTCTATCATTCTTCCATATAGAATTACCGTAATTAGTACAGACATGATTTTCATACACAAACTGACCAGCATGGTTTCCAATGCCAATATCACAAGTTCCCCGATTTCCATAGACTCCATTGCTGTTTTCATCTGCTCCAGCATCGTGTCTATATTGATTGCCGTATCCGATTCAATGACACCTCCGGCAGCATTGACGATATGTTGTCCTACATCAAACACCGCCATAGTAATGTCAAATGTATGGCTGACCAGATACACAGCTACCCACATTTTGAAAAAATATTTAAAGAACATCCATGTATCAACCTCGTGCATGTTATTCTTTTCTGTAAACATGGAAATCAGTTCATAACAAAGTACAAATGTAATAATCATGCCTGCAATCGGCACAATGACAGAATCGGACAAATTCTGTATCAGGCTGAAAATACTGCTATTCCAGCCTTGTGGTGTCTGTCCAACCTGAGCCGCAATCTCTCCGGTTTTCTCATTAACGTCTGTAAACATTGTTGTCAGGTTGGATTCCACCATTCCCGTCAGAAGTCCCCTCATCCACTCCTCGATTGCTTCAAAAATGCCATCGAACATGGGCGGTTCTCCTTTCGTTTACTTAAAATAATCCGCTCAAAAGAGGAATAAGCTGTGTACCAATCAAAACGACACCTCCGCCAGCCATAAGCTGTTTTATACCCAATTAGGTGTAAAACTCTGCTCGATGGCGGGCGGCGGCGTACAAAAAATCTATATGGTGTTTTTAAGAGAACCGTCCCGGCGGGACAGGTCAGG
>OBZG01000990.1_pt1 | contig 12900 bp, 10 predicted proteins | sample 1550701 | NCBI WGS metagenome assembly OBZG01 (sample SAMEA2580229, study PRJEB22360) | human gut metagenome | biome: human gut; feature: human-associated habitat; material: faeces | place: Denmark | collected 2008/2010
GGAGGCTTGATAAGCTGCCGGAGCTGGAAGAGGCGCGTCTGCCTTACCGGCCGGTGAAGGACGGGGAGGAGCATAAGCTGTGCAGCTGCAATAGCTGGAGGATGATTGTTTCGGCTTCGCCGGTGTAAGAAGAACAGCAAAAGAACAACAAAATAACAGAGAGAATAGACTGAAGGGAACTGCTCGTGAGGGCAGTTCCTTTTTTTTACGCTTTGGGGAGAGGATGGGATGATGAAAAATAATTGGGGGAGAAAGTGGTTTTTATTGGATTGGAAAGATATTAAATTTTATTTAATAAATCTTTTTTTTAACCTACTTTTTAATTACGGACTTAGAATATCAGTTGTAAGGCATTTTATTTACGTTAAAATTGCTAAAATCACTCTTTTGATTTTATGCATATATACAAAATAGATGCAATTATTAAAAAAAGTTTAATTAGTAGTTGATTTATTATTAAAGATAGTATATATTGATATCAGAAAAAGAAATGGCACATAAATTTATTGAAAAGCTAATTTTTGTATACATAGTGCCTAAAAGTTTTGTGGGGAAAAGGAGAGGATAAATTGAATTCGAAGAAAAGAAACAAGTACGCGTATCTTTATCTGGCACCATTTTTTATAGTTTAGCGTATTCCCGATTGTATATTCCTTTGTGCTGAGTTTTTGCAACATGGATGTACTGTCCGGGAAATTTACATTTACGGGACTGGATAATTACAAGCGGATGATAGATTCCGGATATTTTTTCAAATCCATTCTAAACACGCTGCTGATTTGGATTATGTCCATTATACCACAGCTGACCATTGCTTTTATACTGTCATTAATTCTCAGTAATAAATGGTTCCGCGGAAAATTTATTTTAAGAAATCTGTATTATTTCCCAAATCTGGTTACACCGGTTACCATTGGCCTTTTATTCGGGGCTTTGTTTTCCTATCCTGGCGGCGCGGTCAACAACATTATTACAATGCTGGGACTGGAGGCGGTGGATTTTCAAAATCACCAGATGCTTGCAAGAATTGTTATTGCGATAGCAATCTGTTGGAAAAATTTCGGTTTTAATATCATTTACTTTACAGCCGGCATCAATTCCATATCAGATGAGGTTATGGAGGCTGCGGAAGTGGATGGCGCAAGCGCATGGCAGAGAATTACCATTCCACTGATGAAGCCGATTCTGATTTACGTTATGGTTACCTCCATCATCGGCGGCCTGCAGATGTTTGATGAGTCTAAGCTGGTATTTACCTCTGTGCCGGGAGATGCAACCACTACAATGGTAAAATATATGTACGATTCTGCATTTGTGAGATTCCAGTTTGGATACGGCGCTGCGGTTGCCTATGGTATTTTCGTAATTATTGCAATTTTCAGCGTGTTTTCGCTTCTCGTAACGAAGGACAAGCAGGATGAATATGGAAAGAAGAAGGGAGGAAAAGCCTGATGGACAATAAAGATAATCTTGTGATTCAAACTAAAATCAAACGTTTTATAAGCAGGGGGCTGATATATCTCTTCGCAATACTGGTGGCGGTTGTGGCGTTTTATCCCTTTTTTGTCATGATTATCTCTTCCACACACGACAATTACAATATCGTTGCCAGAATCAATATTCTTCCCGGCACGCATCTGAAGGAAAATTTCGAGCGTCTGACACAGAATATAGATTTGTACAGAGGAATCATTAACAGCCTGATACTGGCAGCGGCTGTCACCATAATACAGAATTACTTTACGATGATGGCGGCGTATGCTTTTTCGAAATATAACTTCAAGGGAAAGAATTTTCTTTTCTCCGTCGTCTTGGTAGCTATGATGCTTCCCGGACAGCTTGGGATTATCGGTTTCTATAAAGAAATCCAGGCACTAAAGCTGCTGAACAGTTATTTTACACTGATAGTCCCCACAATTGCCAACTGTTTTGCAGTGTTCTTTTATAAACAGTATATTGACGGGGCGCTGCCCAATGAACTGATCGAAGCTGCCATCATGGACGGCTGCGGAGAACTTACCATCTATCATAAGCTGGTGCTTCCGCTGGTAATCCCGGCGCTCGTTACCCAGGGGGTAATGACTTTTATCGGAACCTGGAACAGCTATCTTACGCCTTTGATTGTATTGAATGATAAAAAGAAATTTACGCTCCCTCTGATGATTGCAACGGTGCGTGATGCAACACATGCCGATTATGGAGCGCAATATGTGGGTATGCTGGTTTCCATTATTCCTATGGTTATCGTATTCTGCTTTGCATCCAAGATTATTATGGAAAAAATTTCAATCGGGGCAGCGGTAAAGGGATAAACAGAGAGAACTTTAAAAGATATTTAATCAGTTACAGTGCTGATGAATATAGAAACTATGTTACAAAACAATATTTAAGGAGGGTTTTACTATGAAGAAGAAATTATTGTCAGTTCTTTTGAGCGCCGCTATGCTGGCCGGTGTCCTTGCCGGATGCGGAAGCAGCGCACAGACAGAGAACACCAGCAGCAATACAGAGGGCGCGCCTGCAGCAGAAAGTACGGCGGCTTCCGAGGCTGCGGCGGAGACGACGGCAGAGAGCGCTGCGGAAGTTGATCCTGCAAGCGTAACAGGAGAATTTACATACTGGACCTATACGGACAGTGCAAATAATCTGGTAAGTGCATTCAATGAGGTTTATCCCAATGTGAAGATTGATCTTCAGGTATTTGGCGGTGATGAATATAAAACCAAAATCCTGACAGCGCTTCAGAGCGGCGATAATGTGCCGGATGTATTTGACCTGGAAGAAAATTATATGTACGAATTCCTGGACAGCGATTTGATTGCGGATCTGTCTTATATGAATATTGAAGAGCTGACAAAAGACTTCTACGACTTCCAGACCGCAGGAATGAAGGATTCCAATGGAAAGTTTAAAGCGCTGTGTTTCCAGTCTTCGCCGGTTGGATTCTGGTATCTGAGAGACGCCTGCGAAGAATGGCTTGGGACAAGTGATCCGGATGAAATTTCTGCAATGCTTACCGACTGGGATACAGTAATTGCAAAGGGCGAAGAGATTTATGAAAAATCCAATGGCACAGTACAGCTTTGGCCGAATATTACCGAGATGGTTAAGGTGGATGCCTTCTCCTTTGACCCGCTTGTAAGAGACGGTAAACTGGAAATAACCGATGATTGGACTGGTTTAATTGACAATATGCGCACCATGTTCGGCAGCAAGGCAAATGCTGAGCTGGGCAGCTGGGGATCCGAATGGGCTGCGGCATGGAATGACGGGACACTTCTTTTCAGAGTAATGCCTTCCTGGGATTTCTTTACCGACTGGGATGCCAATAAAGGAAATGTGGGAATTGCAACACCCTTTAATGCTTCTTATGAAGGCGTTACCGGTACGTGCGTATACAATGATTCAGAGAAAAAGGATCTGGCTGCAACCTTTTTAACCTATATTGCTTCCGATGATTTCCAGAAGCTGAATATGGAACAGTATAATCAGGTTCCTGCAAGCAAAAAAGTATGTGATGAGCTTGCGGAAGGATTTTCCTCAGAAGACTTCGGAGGACAGAATCTGCTGAAGACCTATAGTGAAATCTGTGATAAAATTGTTGGTATAACACCCGATAAATATACAAGAGCAACACAGAATTTGTTCCAGAAAGTAGCAACAGACGGAATTAAAGCCGGCCTGGATAATGATGGCATTATAGAAGAATTCAAAAAGCAGTTACGTGACCAGTATCCTGAAGTTACGATTGAATAATCTGCCTGATTATCCGGAGCCTGAGTAAGAAGTTTGGACAGGAAGCGATTGCGCTTCCTGTCCGAAAATGATAAAAGGAGCGAGGGGCAGATGGGAGAACAGACAAATCAGGTACAGCTGAAAAATTTTAACAGAAGGACAGTCCTGAATTACATCAGAAAAAATGGAACCGCAACCAAAGCGGGGCTGGCTTCGGTTACCGGACTTACCTTTATGGCAATCAAAAAAATACTGGAGGAGCTGGAAGAGCTTCAGCTGATCCGGTGTGATGAAATGGAAGCGGGCGGTATGGGGAGACGTGCGGTCACCTATGCTGTCAATGAAACCTACAGATATACGGTAGGAATACATATCAACAAGTTTGTAACCAGCATTGCACTGCTGGATCTTCGGGGAGAAATCCTTGAGATAGAAAGATGCTCCATGCAGCAGGAGTTCCCAAATCAAAGCGCGTTTGTGGAAATGCTGGCTGCTTCTGTGGAAAATATAATCCGCAGATCCGGTGTCGGTAAGGAAAAGGTTCTGGGAATCGGTGTGGGTGTCCCCGGTCCGGTGGATACGGAGACCGGTGTGATTATGACGCCGCCTAATATGCCGATGCTGAACTATCTGCCTTTGAAGGAAATACTGGAGCAGAAATGCGGATGCAGTGTTTACGTACAGAAGGATACCAATGTAATCGCTTTCGGTGAATATTGGTATGGAGAAGAAAAAGACTGCTATGACCTTGCCTATGTGGATGTGGATATGGGTATTGGTTCCGGCTTGATAATAGATGGAAAGTTAAATATTGGCGCCAACAGCATCGCAGGTGAGTTCGGACATATTACAATTGATATCAATGGTCCGCTGTGTAACTGCGGGAACCGGGGCTGTCTTGAGGCCATGAGTTCAGGAATCGCGGTGCTGCGGGAATTAAAGAGCCAGCTGGTAAAGGAGCCGGGGCATCCTCTCTACGAAAAGAGAGAGAGCCTGGTGATTGAGGATGTATTTGAAATGGCGGAAAAGAAGGATTTGCTGACGATTTCTATTTTGAATCAATCCGCCTTTTATGTGGGAGTTGCCATCAGCAATCTCATAAATATATTGGATCCTCAGATTATTATCCTGGGAGGGATCCTGATACAAAAATATCCCAGATATTTTGATATTGTTTCAAATGTGGCAAATGCAAGGAAGGTAAAGGGTGCTAAGGAAAACCTCCTTGCGATATCAAAGCTGGGAGAAAATGCGGGAGTTATAGGCGCAGGCGAAATTGTTGCTGATAATTTCTTTAATGAATTGGTTAACGAAGTATTTTCCAGGAATACCTGAAATGGAGAAAAAACATGTTTAGAAATAATACCGGAAAAGAATTCCCTGTATCAAGCTCAATTGTTCTGGAAACGGAAGAAGGCGTAAAGGTAAGTCTGGAAACACAGACGGATACCGGGGAAGAACAGACAGAGGCTTCCGGGAAAATCCAACCGGTTATAAGCGGGCTGCAGCTTTTGGGGGATGAGAGTACCGCTGCAATTTATCTTCATGCCAGGAAACAGCCGGAAGAACCTTTTTTCGGACCGCAGACTTTCCTGGATGCCCGAAAGGGTGTCAGCTACCGGATGAAGCTGTCGGGAGTAAAACGTATGCTTGCTATTTACCAGCATAAGGACTGGTGGATACGTCCGGCATTTCCCGAAAGCTGCGAAGAGGTGCCTGAAAGGACACAGCTTTTGATTGCGGAAGGGGAAGCTGGTTATCTTGCCATACTGGCTGTGTGCGGGGAGGAATACCGCACTGATATTGCAGGGGCGGGCCGGGAGCTTCGAATTACAGCAGCCTCCAACTGCATTAATAAACGCAGTGTGGATGATTTGGGGGTGGTTATGGCATCAGGGGCAAATCCTTATCAGTGCTGTGAGCTGGCAGTGAAAAAAGCGCTTGCGCTGCTTGGAAAAACGAAGATGTTCAGACGGGAGAGAACCTATCCGGAAATGTTTGAATACTTTGGCTGGTGCAGCTGGGATGCTTTTTATCATGAGGTTTCACATAAAGGGATTATAGAGAAAATGCAGGAGCTGAAAGACAAAAGGATTCCTGCAAAATGGGTGCTTATAGATGACGGCTGGCTGGATGCCGATTATAAAAAACAGGTTCTGAAGGGACTGGATGCGGATGCGGATAAATTCCCGGACGGACTGGGGGCGTGTATTCGGGAAATTAAACAGGATTATGATGTAAAGCAGGTGGGCGTATGGCATGCGGTAATGGGTTACTGGAACGGATTAGAGAAGGACAGCAGTGCCGGCCGGAAACTCAGAGACGAAAGCAGGACACTGGAGGATGGAAGGATCGTGCCTGATACGGAGCCGGGCAGAGCTTTTGCATTTTATGATACCTGGCATAGCTATCTGAAAAACAGCTGTGATGTGGATTTTGTCAAGGTCGACGGTCAGAGTGCAATTTCCTTATTTTATGCCGGCAGAAAGGAGTACGGCAGAGCTTCGGCCGGAATTCAAAAGGGTTTGAATGCTTCGGCGGCGCTGCACTTTAACAACCGGATTATTAACTGTATGGGGATGGCAGGGGAGGATATGTGGAACCGGCCCAGCAGCGCAATTTCCAGAAGCAGTGATGATTTTGTACCGGACGTGCCCCACGGATTCAGGGAACATGCAATTCAGAACGGCTACAATTCTTTGCTGCAGGGACAGTTTTTCTGGGGAGACTGGGATATGTTCTGGAGTGATCATGAAGAAAACTGGCAGAATTCCATACTTCGCGCCGTAAGCGGCGGCCCGGTTTATACGAGCGACAAAGTAGGGTGTACGGATGGAAGGTTTATTACGCCGCTGATGAAAAAAGACGGCAGGCTGATCCGTTGTGAAGAGGTGGGGATGCCCACTGTGGATTGCCTGTTTGAAAATCCGGTGGATACGACACATGTCCTGAAGCTGTTTAACCGCTATCATGAAAATTATGTGATTACGGCCCTTAATATTAATAAAGAAGACAGGGTATGTGAAGGACGGATTAAGGTCAGTGATATTCCGGAGCTTGCCGGTAAAGAGTGGATATTGTACAGCTATCGGGAAAGAAAAGCGGCCCTGCTTTCAGAAGCGCACAGCTATGAGTTCAGGCTTGCACCCAATGATGGAGAGCTGTTTCTTGTTCTTCCTGCGGCAGATTTTATCCCGTTAGGTATTCTGGAAAAATACATTGGCCCGGGCTGTGTGGAAGTTGTGCTGCAGGAGGAAGGGCGGCAGACCGTAATCCTTTCAGAGGAGGGGACCTTTGGTTTTATCAGCAGCAGGGAACCGGAAAGGTTTTTGTATGATGGTAAGGAAGAAATGCTGGAAAAGGAAACGATAACAGGTTCCGAAGCCTGTCTGTATCATGCGCAGCCGGGAAACTGCGGGCCTGACAAAAAATATCATATGGCGGAAATTTTCTGCAAAGGGAATGACAGCAGCAGGGCTGATATGTCCGATGGAAAGGCTGCGGGAAAGTAAGCAGCCGGAATCTGAAAGGAGCGTTAACTGCCATGAAATCACTTGGAATAGATATTGGGACAACCTCCATATGCCTGGTTTGTTATGAGGAAGGAGCGGAGAGGCTGTTATTTACCGCATCCAGGCAGAATGCTTTTCTTCACGGAACCTTTGCACAGGATCCCGAAGCGATTATGGAAAAGATATATTCATTGCTGGAAGAAGCGGAAAACAGCGGTTATGGCCCGGATTGTGTATCTGCCGTGGGCATTTCCAGCCAGATGCATGGAATTCTCTATGTGGACGGAGAAGGGCGTGCGGTGTCCCCTTTTTATACCTGGAAGGATGAAAAGGGAAAACAGCTTATGGCGGACGGAGAAACCTATGAGGCATATTTAAGCAAGAGGACAGGAATGCCATTGTTTTCGGGGTATGGAACCGTAACCCATTTTTTCCTGTCCCGGAATGGGATGATACCCGGGGAAGCAGTTGCAATTGCCAATATAGGCGATTATGCTGCCATGCGTCTGACAGGAAGGAAACAGCCGCTTACAGACGAGTCAATTGCGGCAAGCTTCGGCGGTTTCTCTCTGAATGGCAGGCGTGGCGGCCGAATATTATCCTTTGCTTTCAGGAGAAAAGGAAGCGGCGGGATTATACAGGGGAATTCCGGTAAGCTGTGCTTTTGGGGATAATCAGGCAAGCCTTTACGGCGCGCTGGACAGGCCGGAGAAGCAGATAAGCATAAATGTGGGGACAGGTTCACAGGTATCCCTGTTTGACAGGCGGCTGATACCGGATGCGGCGGCAGATATCCGCCCGTTTTTTCACAAGGGGTTTCTTTATGTGGGGGCATCATTGAATGGCGGGAAGGTTTATGAAAAACTGGCCGCTTTTTTTGAGGAAATAATATACGAATTTACGGGCCGGAAAGTACAGGCTTTTGACCAGATGGAACGAATCGGGAGTGAAAAAAAGGATACGGATCTTTTAATAAATCCTTCTCTTTACGGGGTGAGAGGAAATCAGGGCATAAAGGGGAGCGTGCACAATATTTCCTTTGATAATTTGCATGCTTCAGATTTTATTCGGGCCTATGTGAAGGGGATGGCAGAGGAGCTGTACAATATGTATGCCGCTTTTCCGGAAGAAATCAGAAAAGGGCGGTCAGAAATTGCAGCCAGCGGAAACGGCATCAGATTGAATCCGCTTATGGCGGAGGAAACAGCAAAAAGGTTCGGCATGCCTGTAATTTTTGGAAAACTTCAGGAGGAAGCGGCGGCAGGGGTTGCAAAAGCGGCTTTGGAGCTTCTTTTTTAAAAGGATATCGACAGTCAATACCCGCGGTTTCAGCCGGGAGCAAAAAGGAGTACGGAATATGAATGGAAAGCTGATAAGACCCGCAGATAGGATTGATTTGGGCGGCACGGACTGGAAAATGAAGGAATTTGTGGGAATGGACTGGATTTGGCGTGATTCGGTAAAGCAGGAAAGTCCGGATGTGCGTTGGTGGTATCCGGCCAGTGTACCGGGAAGCGTACTGCATGATTTGATGGAAAACGGGCTGGTTCCCGACCCGTATTATGAATTGAATTCCAGGCTGGCAGAATGGGCGCCGGAGAGAACCTGGGTTTATAAAAAAGAATTTTATATTCCGGAGGAACTGGAAGGCAGACAGATAACGCTGGTATTTGAAGGAATTGACTATAGCTCGGAGATTTTTCTGAACGGAGAATCGCTGGGAAAGCAGGAGGGGATGTTTGTTCCCTGGAGCTTAAATATCAGTGAAAGACTTCAATATGGCAGCAATAACCTGCTGGCCGTAGTACTGGAACCTGCGCCGTTTGAACAGCCTCAGGTAGGGAAGACGAGTCTGGTGACCACACATAAATCAAGAATGACCTATTGGTGGGATTTCTGTCCCCGGATGATACATCAGGGTATCTGGCAGGAGGTATATCTTCTGGTGAACGGGGAAGCCAGGCTGACGGATGTATATCTGCATTCTTCTTTGTCTGAGGGAATGTCTGAAGCGGAGGTGTCCATCGAGGTGGAAGCGGAGGGTACGGAGGGCTGCAGGCTGGAGGGCAGCTTCGGAGAGCATGCTTTTACGGGGATATTGGAAAACGGCCGGTGCACGGTCGTGCTGCATATAGATAATCCAAGGCTATGGTGGTGCAATGGCCAGGGCGAGCCTTATGAATATCCGGTGGAGGTGAGGCTGCTTGACCGTCTGGGTGAAGTATCAGACAGACGTACGCTGGCATGGGGAATACGGAAGATAGAATTTCTTCCAAACGAGGAAACGGTTCCGGGAAGGGAGGATGTGACAGCCTCAAAAACAGGAAGCTTCACACTCTGCCTGAACGGAAGAAAAGTATATATGAATGGTTATAACTGGGTGCCCGCAGATGTGATGTACGGCGCCGTCCCGGAGGATACCTATGCCCGGCTCATCCGTCTGGCCAGGGAGGCAGGAGTTAATATACTCCGTGTGTGGGGAGGCGGTCTGATAGAACGCGATATTTTTTATCGGATGTGTGCGCAGGCGGGAATTCTTGTATGGCAGGAATTTATTCTTTCCAGTTCAGGAATCGATAATACGCCTTCGGTGTCCGAAGCCTATAAGGAGCTGATGAGAGGGCAGGCAGAGTCCATTATCAGACAGAAGAGGGGATTTACAGCGCTCGCGGTCTGGTGTGGAGGAAATGAACTGCAGGATGAAGCCGGGATGCCGCTTTCGGAGGAACATCCCTTGCTGCAGGTGATGGGAGAACAGGTAAAAAGGCTGGACAGGGACAGAAAATGGCTGCCCACATCCCCTTCGGGCGGCGTATTCCTCAATTCCTTTGAAAATCTGGAGAAATGTCCGGGAGAGCTTTTGGATGTGCACGGACCCTGGGAGCATCAGGGACTGGAAAAACACTGTGAGCTGTATAATCAGGGAACCTGCATGCTGCATTCCGAATTCGGTGTGGAGGGAATGACGAATTATGAGGCGCTGCGCAAAACCACGGCGCCGGAGCATTTCCTTCCGGCCAGCAAGGATAATGCGTATTATTTCCACAGGGGAGCCTGGTGGAATAATGAGCCTCTGGTACAGAAAACCTTCGGCGGTTTAAAGGAAATAGAGAAAATACGTAAGGGAAGCCAGTTTATGCAGTATGAAGGGCTGAAGTATGCGGTAGAGTGCAACAGAAGAAGGGCTTTTCATAACAGCGGCACCTTTCCCTGGCAGTTTAATGAACCATATCCCAATCTGTACTGTACCTCCTCCCTGGATTACTACGGTAATCCCAAGCCGGCCTATTATGGTGTAAAAAAGGTATATTTGCCTTATCTGGTAAATGCATCCTTTGACAGTGCTTCTCTTTATGGACAGGAAGCATTGGAGGCGGATATTTATATGGCGGCCAACGTTGAAACAGGTGTTGCTCCCGGAGGCTATGAAGTACTGGCGCAGGTATATGCCATGGACGGCAGAACACTGATGGCAGAATGCTTTTCCAGTGATAAAGCCGCTATGAGCGCCGCCAAGGTAGGGAACATCCGCCTGCCGCTGGAAAAGCTGGAGGAGGAGCTGCTTTTGCTCAGACTTTTTCTGCGCAGGAAGACTGACGGGACTGTCCTTGCTGAAAATGAATATTTGTTTACCAGGGAATGCGATTTGGGGGCGGTGTTTAGAATGGAGGAGCCAGAGCTGAAAATGGCGTGCCTGGATACGGGTGTGGAAATAGAAAACCTGGGAAAAACAGCGGCGCTGTTCCTGTTTTTAACCCGGGAGGATGGAAATCCCGTGTACTGGAAGGAGAATTATTTTACGCTCCTGCCGGGAGAAAAAAGAATAGCAGCCGGAGAAGGGGAGCTGAAGGAAGCCTCTGTCCAGGCGCTGAATGTGGAATATCGGAAAATCAGGAGGTAACACAATGCAGGTAGTGGTAGGAATAGATATAGGAGGAACGAAGTGTGCGGTATCCTTTGCCAGACAGCATTCCGACGATATCATATTTCTTGATAAAGTGCGGATGGAGACCGAGACGGAGGATTTTGACAGGGCGATGGAAAGCTTTATCGAAATCATCCGGGAAAGATTCAGACGGAACCCGGACTGGAAGCTGACATCCATCGGCATATCCTGCGGAGGGCCGCTGGATGCCGGAAAGGGCCTGATACTGTCGCCTCCCAACCTGCCCCGGTGGGACAGGGCGGATGTGTACACACCGCTGAAGAAGGCCTTCGGCGTGCCGGTGATGCTGCAGAACGATGCGGATGCCTGTGCGTTGGCGGAATGGAGCATGGGAGCGGGAAAAGGCTGCAGGAATATGATATTCCTTACCTTCGGGACAGGTATGGGAGCGGGACTGATTCTGAATAATGAGCTGTACAGCGGCACTACAAGCATGGCCGGTGAAGTGGGGCATATCAGGATGGAAAAGGAAGGCCCCTTTGGTTACGGAAAGTATGGATCGTTTGAGGGCTTCTGCAGCGGCGGCGGGATCGCCAAGCTGGGCCGGATGATGGCGGAGGAAGCGCTTCGGGAAGGGAAAACGCCTCTTTTCTGCCAAAGCGAGGCGGAGCTTGACAGCATTTCCTGCAAGTCCATCGCGGAGGCGCTGGAACAGGGAGACGAGCTGGCGGCGGAGATTTTTGATATTGTGGGAACCTATCTGGGAAGAGGGCTTTCCGTGCTCATCGATATCCTGAATCCGGAAATGATAGTGATTGGCAGTATTTACGCCAGGCAGAAAAACGTACTGGATAAAAAGATGAGGGAAGCGCTGGAGCAGGAGGCGCTTCCCGTATCAAGAAAGGCATGCAGAATCGTTCCGGCAAGCCTGGGTGAGCTGATTGGGGATTACGCGGCGGTTTCCGTAGGAATCAAGGCTTATCAGGATCTGTACCGGCATGCGGAGCGGTTCAGCGTGCAGATGAAGTTGGATACGGAGGAATATCAGATATGAAGCTTTTAACGAATATATACCAGGTTGGCGGCCCCAGCCTGACCCATTTCTTTGATGCCACGGTTACTCTGCTGAAGGGGAAGGACGGATGGTTCCTCATAGACTGCGGTACGCCGGAAGGGTATGAGCAGGTGAAAGAAAATATCAGAAAGGCCGGCGTGGAGCCTTCGCAGATAAAATTTATTCTGGGAACGCATGGACACTACGACCATGTGGGGGCGGCGCATCTCTGGAAGGAGGAATTCGGCTGCCGGCTGTTCCTCCATGCCTTGGATCGGGAGCAGGTGGAAGCGGGGGATTCCGTAAAAACCTCCGCTGCGCTTCTGTACGGAACGCAGTCCGTGCCCTGTCATGTGGATGGGCTGATTGCGGAAGGCGACGCCTGGGAAGGAGAGGGCTTTACGGTGGAAGCGCTGTATACGCCCGGACATACGATGGGATCGGTAAGCTTTGAGGTTACGGCAGGCGACTACCGGCTGCTGATAGCGGGGGACGCTGTTTGGGGCGGCTTCAGTGAGAAAATCGGTTCCAGCGAGGAAGCATGGCGGGAGACGCTGGATAAAATCACCTCCAGACATTATGATTTTTATACCTTCGGGCATGTGAATCCGCAGCTGATAGCGGATGCGGATGAACGGCTGAAGGAAGCGAAAATGGCTTTTGGAAATTATTATAATCCCTGGTTTAAGACCTTCTTCGAAACCTACAGGTAT
>OBZG01000991.1_pt1 | contig 12887 bp, 10 predicted proteins | sample 1550701 | NCBI WGS metagenome assembly OBZG01 (sample SAMEA2580229, study PRJEB22360) | human gut metagenome | biome: human gut; feature: human-associated habitat; material: faeces | place: Denmark | collected 2008/2010
TTGACATCGCGGCCCGCCGCCTTGAGCTGAAGGTCTCCCCGGAGGAGCTTGAGCGCCGCCGGGCCGTCTGGAAGCCTCTGGTCAAGCCACGCGGCCCGGCTCTGGCCAAATACGCCGCCCACGTCAGCTCTGCGGACCGCGGCGCCATTATCGAGCTGGAGAATAGCGCCTGTCAGTGAGTGGGTTTTCGTTGAGACCAGAACCCCGCCGGAATCCTTGGGTTCCGGCGGGGTTTCTTTTCCTTTTCAGATTCCCACATATGCGCGACGCATCCGGAGTCCAAAAGCGCCTCCGCGGCCAACCATACCGGTACTTGTATGGTCTCATGGCTGACATACCATCGGTGGAATAGGTGAAGTTGACAGAAGTGCAGGCGTGAGGCTTGCCGCTGTGTTGGGTCTATGCTATGATAGCGGGAAAGGAGCAGAACTGTTTATTTGCAAAGCAGAGGAGGCTGAAGGCGTGGACACCAAGGAAATCGCCATGCGATGGCTGAGTGAAAATTTGAACTATGTGGATTCTGTCACCGTCATTGACAGCACGGGGAGAATTATTGCAAAGCAGAGGTTTAATCCACGCTATACGGATGAAGAGAATCTGGCTCATAATCAGTGGGCGCTGGGCAAGAACTTGCTGGAGCTCTTCCCCTCTTTAAGTCCGGAAGACAGCACGCTGCTGCAGGTTCTTCATACCGGAAAAATTATATACATTGAAAATCAGGAGGCATGGAATCTCCAGGGCAGGAAAACGGTATGCAACAATCTGAATTTTCCGATTATTTTTCGGGGCAAAATTGTAGGTGCCGTGGAAATTTCACGAGACATCACACATATTGACAATCGTATTCACCCCGTACCGCCCAGTCAGACTCCGCCTGCCCCACGCAGTGCCGCGGCCCGCTACAGCTTGACCGATATCATAACCCAAAATTCAGGGATGCTCCGTTTAAAGGAGACGATTGGAAAGGTAGCCAACAGCACATCCTCTGTATTGATTTGTGGAGAGACGGGAACCGGCAAGGAGTTGGTAGCGTCCTCGCTCCACAATGCCAGCTATCGGAAGGCCAAGCCTTTTGTGGCGGTAAACTGCGCCGCTCTGCCCGAGAGTATTTTGGAAGGACTGCTTTTTGGCTCCCGAAAGGGGGCCTTTACCGGGGCGGAAAACCGAAAAGGCCTTTTTCAGGAGGCGGATGGGGGAACTCTGTATTTGGACGAGATTAACTCCATGCCGCTCAATCTCCAGGCAAAGCTGCTGAGAGTGCTTCAGGAAAAACAGGTCATGCCGTTGGGAAGTACACAGCCTATTGCCGTTGACGTTCGTATCGTCTCCTCCTCCAACTGTCCACCCGATGAGTTGGTGCGGAATGGAGAATTGCGTCCCGATCTGCTGTATCGCCTCAACACCGTGACATTGGCGATTCCACCCCTGAACCAGCGGCCGGACGATATCCCGTTGCTGTCCGAGTATTTCCTTTATAAGTACAGCAGGGTGTTAGGCCGGCCGGTCCCCCAGATGGCCCAGGAGACGATCCTTTTTCTGAGCAATTGCAGATGGCACGGCAATGTGCGGGAGTTGGAGCATGCCATTGAAGCGGCACTCAATGTTTTGGGAGAGGGAAGCGTGCTCTCTCTGGAGCACCTGCCCGCTTATTTGACCATGAGGGAGCCTCCGGAAATTCATCAGAAGAATACGGAGCCAACGCTTTCACTGCCGGAAACTATGGGCTTGTATGAGAAAAAACTGATTTTGCAGGCATTGATGTCCTGTGGCGGCAAAATTGTGGAGGCGGCGGCACTTCTGCAGATCCCGAGAACCACGCTGCAGTATAAGATTCGTAAGTATGGGTTAATGATCGAATGACAAAAAATCGTCATTTAAGACGAATAATTGTCAATAAGGCGACGTTGAACCGTATATAACCCATGATTGAGAGCGACAGGCGACGAAAATTCGTCGCCTGTCGCTCTTATAACATTGATTTTTTGCTCCCCTGTGATCTTAATATGAAAAAGATGCTGTTAATTTCCCTGATAATGTAAATTTATTTGGCACACGGTTTGCACTATTAAAAGAAAGAAGGAGGTAACCCGGTGCATTATGGAAGCCTGAACCATCATACGTGAAGAATAGGAGGTTCTTATGGAAGAAGTCATCAACTATGGCTGGGTGTGTCTCCTTCCCGCTGGTGGTGGCTGTTGACGCAGTCGTGCTGGCCTTTGCTACCCGCAACGTAGTGCTCTCCCTGGCAATCAGCCTGTTCCTCGGCATCATGATCCAAGTGGGCGCCAACCCCTGGCTCTCCCTGCAGCACCTGTTCAGCGACTATCTGTTTGTCGATCTGGCGACAGACAACAATCCCCAGACGATCGTAATGATGGCGACCGTGGGCGGCTTTGTAGCCCTGATCGAGAAATCCGGCGGGGCACGGGCATTTGCAAAGGCCGTGGCAAACAGCGTCAACAGCAAAGTAAAAGCGCAGTTGGCGGCCTGGCTGGGCGGGCTGGTCATCTTCTTTTCCGACTCTGGCAACAGCCTCATTCTGGGGCCCATGTTCCGCCCCATCTTTGACCGCCTCAAGGCATCCAGGGCAAAGCTGTCCTATATTTTGGACTCCACCTCCTCACCAGTCTGTATTCTGATTCCCATCACCGGCTGGGGCGTCTATATCATGAGCATTATTGCGACCGAGTTTGAAACGCTCGGCATCAACGGCTCTGACGCCTCCACCTTCATGGCGGCGATTCCCTATCAATTTTACTCCATTCTCGCACTCTTCCTGATTCCAATTGTGGCGTTTGGCAGACACGACTTTGGATTCATGGCCAAGGCGGAGGAGCAGGCGCGTCTGGGACTGCCGCAGAACATCGCGGACGACGAGGCCATCCTGGTATCCGATGACAAGAAGGTGTCTCCCTGGAATATGATCCTGCCCCTGGTGATCCTGTTGGGGACCATCCTAGTGATGTTTGTCAGTTGGGGGTTCCCGTTCCAGAACATTCCCGGCTCCAAAATCCGCATTGCTCTGACCTCCGGTTATCTGCTGGCCTCTATCGTATGTATGATTATGATTACGGCCCAGAAATTGATGAGCTTTAAGGAAACCTTCGACGTGTTCATCGGCGGTATTCAAAAGATGGGCTCCGTCCTGGTCGTCGTGGTCCTGGCCTGGGGCGTGGGCTCTGTCTGCAAGGATCTTGGAACCTCTCAGTTTATTGTGGATTCCACGCTGGGGCTGATCACTCCGCATGTGGTACCCGCCCTGCTGTTCCTGGTGGGCGTCATTATCTCCTTTGCCACAGGTACTTCGTGGGGGGCCATGGCGATCCTGCTTCCGATCGGCATCAATATGGCTGTCGGTTTTGGGGTGTCCATCCCCATGACAATTGGCGCGGTGCTGTCCGGCTGCCTGTTTGGCGACCACTGCTCGCCCATTTCCGATACGACGGTGATGTCCGCAATGGCTGCCGGATGTGACCTGCTGGAGCACACCCGTACCCAGCTCCCCTATGCGGGAATCGCGGCGCTGGCCAGCTTTGTGGCCTACCTGATTCTGGGCTTCACCAATGCAAATATCTGGATTATGCTGGTGGTCGCCCTGGCTCTGCTGATCGTATTTTACCTCCTCTCCTGCAGGCTGTGGGGAGTGAAGGCCGCGGAGTCCAAGTAACAACGCATGAGAAAAAGGAGTATGATTGCGATATGACAGAAGCGGAGCGCAGCAAATATGACGGCCGGGATATGGTCATTCTGAACCGTCATACGGAGGACACCATTCAGGAGGACAAGCTTTCCTTCCCCATGCAGATGGAAAACCATTTTGCCCACGTCCGCATGCTTTGGGAGCAGGGCATATTGACCCGCAAGGAGGCCAGAGCCATTTCTGCGGCTCTGCGTAAGCTCCTGGCCGCGGGACCGGATGCTACAGGCCGCCGGCCGGGCCTAACGGATCTCTTCTCCAATCTGGAGGAATGGCTGATTGAGGAACTGGGGATAGAAGTAGGCGGAAAGTTCCACACCGGCCGTTCCCGCAATGATATGAACTTGACCATTGAACGCATGTATACCAGAAAGACACTGCTGGATATGTGTGAAGCGGTTTCCTTTCTGATGGATACCCTGCTCCGAAAGGCAGAGGAGCACAAAAATACCATTATACCGGGCTATACACACCACTCCCAGCATGCGCAGCCGGTTACACTTGGGCACTTCTATCTGAGTGCGTTCGAAAACTTTGCCCGCGACCTGGAGCGCCTGCTGGCAGCCTACGACCACACCAACCTGAGCCCTATGGGGGGCGCGGCCATCGCCACGACTGGTTTTCCCATCAACCGGGAGCGGGTTGCCGAGCTGCTGGGCTTTGACGGCCTGCTTCTGAACTCTATGAACGCCACGTCCAGCCTGGATTTCGCCTATGAGGCGGCCAGCGCCATGTGTATTTTTATCCAGAATGTGGGCCGAATGGCGGAGAGCCTGCTGCTGTGGAACATGGGAGAGGTGGGCATCTCGCGCCTGAATTTGAAGTACTGCTCCTACAGCACCATCATGCCCCAAAAACGCAACCCCGTGGCCCTGGAAACACTTCGCTATTCCGGGGAATGGAGCTATGGCGCCCTGAGTACGATGTTCAACACCATGAAAGCCTATACGCCAGGCAATGGGCGGGAGCCCGGCTTTGTGGTCAGCCTGTACTATGAAATCGCGCAGAGAGTTATGGACAGCGCCTATCTCCTGGAGGGGATTGTACGCACTTTGGAGGTGGATCGGGAGCGCGCTTTGGATATGACCCGCAAAGGCTTTTCCACCATGACCGAGCTGGCAGACGAGCTGGTACGCAGCCAGGGTCTGTCCTTTGCGGCCGCCAAGAAGCTGGTCGGCAGGCTGGTGCTTCTGGCCCATGAGGAGCATATCCCCTGTGAGGCAATTGGCCGGGACCTCCTGCACCGGGCGGGCCTGGAGGCGCTTGGGGTAGAAGTGGACATGCCGGAGAAACTGCTGCGCGCCGCTCTGGATCCCGTCCAGAATGTGGAACGCCGCAGCCTTATCGGAGGCCCCAGTCCTGCACGTGTGACTGAAATGATCGAGTGGGGAGGGGAACGGCTGAAGGAGCTGGACAGTCAATGGAAGTCCCGCGGGGACCGACCAGAGTGGCCCTCCAGCCGATTGGAGGAGCTGACCGATGCATTAATTAGGGAGGAGGAGTCATGACGCTGTCAGAAGCCTTTGCACACTTTATTCAACATCCGGTACCGCTGGGCGAGGAGGAGGTCTACCTCTGCACCCGCTCCATCCTGGATACTGTGGGGGCTATGGTCCTTGGCAGCCGTACCGGGGTGGTAGAAAAAGCTGCGCGGGTTATTCCGCGGGCCGGGAAAGCCACTCTGGCGGGAATTGGCGGAGGCTTTTCCGCGCGAGATGCGGCGTTCCTGAACGGTATCAGCGGCCACGAGCTGGAGTTGGATGACACCTCCAGCTCCAATCTGGGGCACCCCACCGTGGCTGTGCTGCCCGCTCTGCTGGCACTGGGGGAAGAACTGAACAGCCCTGGCGAAGAACTGATACGTGCATTCGCCGTAGCCACCGAGGTGGAGTGCAAGCTGGGGCGTCTTTGCGCTCACGCCCTCCACGAGCGGGGATGGCATGCCAGCAGTGTTACCGGTATTGTTGGAGCCGCCGCGGGCGCCGCGTATCTTTTGAAACTGAAGGAAAAGGAACTTGTAAACTGCCTGGGAATTGCCGCCTCCATGGCGGCTGGTGTGCGGGAGAACTTCGGGACGGACACCAAGTCGCTTCATATCGGCAAGGCGGCTGCGGATGGACTTCTGGCGGCCTGTCTGGCCCGGGAAGGCTGTACCGCCTCCTCCTCCGCCCTGGACGGCCGGGAGGGCTACCTCTACGAGTATTCCGGGCTTCGCTTTGACCCGTTTGGTTCAGACTGGTACAAGACCCTGGGAAACCGATACGATGTCTGCACCCCCGGGTTTGCGATTAAACAGTATCCCTCCTGTAGCAGTACCCACCGTGCAGTGGATGCCTTTGTTGATTTGGCGCAAGTACATCATTTTCAACCAGAGGACATCGCCTCCATCCGGGTGGAACTGAGTGCGGCCGCTCTGCGTGAGCTGGTGACGCCCGAACCCAGAACCGGAGATGAGGCCAAGTTCAGCGTTGGGTTTCAGGTGGCCCTCTATTTGAGCGGGTTGGACAACATGCCGGACAATTATACAGAGAAGATTATCTTCCGGCCCGATATCCAACGGATTATAAAAGCCACTCATCTTTGCCATGCGGAGCGGTATGATGCGCTCCCGGTGGATATGGGAGTAGGACCTGCCTTCGTATCCGTCACCCTATTGGATGGCACAGAGTACCATACAGAGCGCATTTATCCCGTGGGACACCGGACAGATCCCATTTCGGATCAGGCGCTGGAGGAGAAATTCCTGCGCTGTACCCGCCCGGTATTGGGTGAGGAGCAGGCGCGTGTGTTATGCAGGACCCTCTGGAAGCTGAAGGATGATGCCGTTACCAATCTCATGCGCCAGACCGTTCCCATTCTCCGATGACCCGAATCCCCCGGCTCGTTCTGGGCCGGGGGATTTGACACATCCCGTATAATCTAAAATGAGCGAATAAGGAAAGGAGAGCCACATATGGACTACCGGATAGAACGGGACTCAATGGGGGAGATGGAGGTCCCCGCGGACCGCTACTGGGGTGCGCAGACCCAGCGGAGCTATCAGAACTTCCAGATTGGCACGGAGAAGATGCCGGAGGAGATTGTGCGGGCCTTCGGGATTCTGAAGAAGGCGGCGGCGCTGGCCAACCACAGGCTGGGGAAGCTGGACGATGAAAGGCTGGGCCTGATCAGCCGGGCCTGCGACGAGGTGGTGGCGGGGAAGCTGGACGGGCACTTCCCGCTGGTGGTGTGGCAGACGGGCAGCGGCACCCAGTCCAACATGAACGTGAACGAGGTGGTGGCCAACCGGGGCAACGAGCTGGCGGGGAAGAAGCTGCTCCACCCCAACGACCACGTGAACATGTCCCAGAGCTCCAACGACACCTTCCCCACGGCCATGCACATTGCGGCGGCGGTGGCGCTGGAGGACAAGCTGCTGCCGGCCATTGACGGGCTGGTGGAGACCTTCCGACGGCTGGAGGGGGAGAACGGGGACGTGGTGAAGAGCGGGCGCACCCACCTGCAGGACGCGGTACCCATCACCCTGGCCCAGGAGATCAGCGGCTGGCGGACCAGCCTGGAGAAGGACAGGGCGATGGTGGAGCTGGCGCTGCCCGGCCTGCGGGAGCTGGCCCTGGGTGGGACCGCCGTGGGCACCGGGCTCAACGCCCCCAAGGGCTTTGACACGGCCGTGGCCGAGGCGGTATCGGAGCTGACGGGCAAGCCCTTTGTCACGGCCCCCAACAAGTTCCACTCCCTCACCAGCAAGGACGAGCTGGTGTTCGCCCACGGGGCGCTCAAGGCCCTGGCGGCGGATCTGATGAAAATCGCCAACGACGTGCGCTGGCTGGCCTCCGGCCCCCGGTGCGGCCTGGGGGAGATCCATATCCCGGAGAACGAGCCCGGCTCCTCCATCATGCCCGGCAAGGTCAACCCCACCCAGTGCGAGGCGGTGACCATGGTGGCGGTGCAGGTGATGGCCAACGACGTGGCGGTGGGCCTGGCGGCCTCCCAGGGCAACTTCGAGCTGAACGTGTTCATGCCGGTGTGCATCTACAACTTCCTCCAGTCCGCGCGGCTGCTCACCGACTGCATCCGCTCCTTTAACGACCACTGCGCCGTGGGCATCACGGCCAACCGGGAGAAGTGCCGCCACAACCTGCACAACTCCCTCATGCTGGTCACCGCCCTCAACCCCTACATCGGCTATGACAACGCGGCCAAGACCGCCAAGAAGGCCCACGCCGAGCACATCTCTCTCAAGGAGGCCTGCGTCAGCCTGGGCTTCCTCACCGCCGAGCGGTTCGACGAGGTGTTCCACCCCGAAGAGATGGTCTGAGCGGGCCGCAGAAAGGAAGAAAAACGTACTATGGACGTCAATCAGGAATCCCTCAAGCTGCACGAGGAACTGCGGGGGAAGATCGAAGTGGTGGCCCGCAGGCACATCGAGACCCGGGACGACCTGTCCCTTCTGTATACCCCCGGCGTGGCCGAGCCCTGCCGGGAAATTGCAAAGGACTATGAGAAGTCCTTTACCCTCACCCGCCGGAGCAATCTGGTGGCGGTGATCACCGACGGCTCCGCGGTGCTGGGCCTTGGGGACATCGGCCCGGCCGCCGGTATGCCGGTGATGGAGGGCAAGTGCGCCCTCTTCAAGGAGTTCGGCGGGGTGGACGCCTTCCCCATCTGTGTGGACACCAAGGACGTGGACAAGCTGGTGGAGACCATCGCCCTGATCTCCAAGAGCTTCGGCGGCATCAACCTGGAGGACATCGCCGCCCCCCGCTGCTTCGAGGTGGAGCGCCGCCTGAAGGAGGTGTGCGACATCCCCGTGTTCCACGACGACCAGCACGGCACCGCCATCGTGGTGGCCGCCGCCCTGCTCAACGCCATGCGGGTGACCGGCAAGCAGATGGGGCAGATGAAGATCGTCATCAACGGGGCCGGCGCCGCCGGCATCGCCATCGGCAAGCTGCTCATCTCCATGGGCTTCGGCAATATCGTCATGTGCGACATCAACGGCATCATCTGCGAGGGGGATGAGGGGCTCAACGCCGGACAGGAGGAGATCTCCCACATCTCCAACCGGAATCACGAGCACGGCACCCTGGCCGACGCCCTGCGGGGAGCGGACGCCTTCGTGGGCGTGTCCCGGCCCAACCTGGTGACGGCGGAGATGGTGTCCACCATGAAGGATGGCATCGTGTTCGCCATGGCCAACCCCACCCCGGAGATCATGCCGGACGAGGCGAAGCGGGGCGGTGCGGCGGTGGTGGGCACCGGGCGCAGCGATTTTCCCAACCAGATCAACAACGTCATGGTCTTCCCCGGCATCTTCAAGGGCGCGCTGGCCGTGCGGGCCCGGGAGATCACCGAGGGGATGAAAATCCGCGCGGCCAGAGCCCTGGCCGCCCTGGTGACCGACGAGCAGCTCAGCGCCGACTACATCCTGCCCTCCGCCCTGGACAAGTCCGTGGCCGACACCGTGGCCCATGCCGTCGCACAGGAGGCCAGAGAGCAGGGCATTGCCCGGGCCTGAACACAAAAAGGAGGACGCTTTTATGCGCGAGGTTTATATTGTAGACGCCGTCCGCACTCCCGTGGGCCGCATGGGCGGCACGCTGAAGAACACCCAGGCCCACGAGATGGGGGGGCTGGTGTGCAAGGCCCTGATGGAGCGCACCGGCTTGGCCCCCGAGCTGGTGGAGGAGGTCGTCATCGCCCAGGTGAAGCAGAACGCCGTGGCCTCCAACATCGCCCGGGTGTGCGCCCTGATGGCGGGCTTCCGGGAGGAGATTCCGGCCTATACGCTGATGATGCAGTGCGGCTCCTCCCTCCAGTCGGTCAACTGCGCGGCCAACGACATCCGCTGCGGCGACCGGCGGCGTGGAGGCCATGAGCGCCACCCACTTCGAGCTGTGGAACGCCCGGTACGGCTACGGCACTGGCAACAATGTGCTGGTGGATCCCATCGTGGAGGGGGCCAAGCGGGCCCAGCCCCAGGAGACCTACGGCGTGTTCGGAATGGGTGATACCGCCGAGAACGTGGCCGAGCAGTTCCATATCTCGCGGGAGGATATGGACGAGTTTGCCTTCCACAGCCAGCGCAAGGCCGCCGAGGCGGTGGCCGCCGGCGTGTTCAAGGACGAGATTGTCCCCGTGGTGATCCCCCAGCGGAAAAAGGAGCCCATCGTGTTTGACACCGACGAGCAGCCCAGGGCCACCACCATGGAGGGCCTGGCCAAGCTCAAGCCCGTGTTCCGCACCGACGGCAAGGGCAAGGTCACTGCGGGCAACTCCTGCGGGCGCAGCGACGCGGGCGCCGCCCTGCTGCTGATGAGCGGCGAGAAGGTGAAGGAACTGGGCGTCAAGCCCATGGCCCGCATCGTGGCCCACGCCATCGTAGGCGTGGATCCCCGCATCATGGGCATCGGCCCGGTGCCCGCCGTCCGCAAGGTGCTGGAGAAGGCGGGACTCACACTGGACGATATCGGCATGATCGAGCTGAACGAGGCCTTCGCGGCCCAGTCCCTGGCGGTGATCCGCGAGCTGGGGCTGGATATGGCCAAGGTAAACGTCAGCGGCGGCATCGCCATGGGGCACCCTCTGGGCGCCACCGGCGGGCGCATCCTGACCACCCTGGTTCACGGCATGAAGCGCACCCGCACCCGGTACGGCATTGCCACCCTGTGCATGGGCGGCGGCCAGGGCGGCGCCACGCTTCTGGAGCTGGCGGACTGAACAAGAGCCCTCGTTTGAGGCCCGGCGGGGAACCGCAAGGCTCCGCCGGGCTTTTTTTCCTCAAAATGGTATACCAATTAGAGAAAAAAGAAAGGATCGGTATTCCGAATGGACCGCATTTGCAACGAGGCGCTGCTACGCAAGGTGACCACTCCCAGGGCGGCGGCGGCGCATATCAAAAACGGCATGACCGTGGGCTTCAGCGGCTTTACGGTCATCGGCTATCCCAAGGTGCTTCCGGTTGAGCTGGCCCGGCGCGCCGAGGAGGGCGAGGAGCTGGGCATCACCGTAATCACCGGGGGCAACGTGGGCGACCAGTTGGACGGAGTGCTGGCCCGCTCCGGCGTGATGAAGCGGCGGTATGGCTTTCAGGGCAACCGGGATCTCCGCGCCCTGGCCAACGCCGACCGGATTCAATATGTGGACACCCATGTGAGCCACGGCCCCTACCTGATCAAAAACGGCTACCTGGGGAAGATCGACGTGGCCGTCATCGAGGTGGCCGCCATCCGGGCCGACGGCAGTCTGGTGCTCCCCTTCTCGGTGGGCATTGACGATACCCTGGTGAAGTATGCCGAAAAGCTCATCCTGGAGGTCAACGAGGCCATCCCCCTGGAGGTGGAGGGCATGCACGACATCCTGACCCTGGAGCGGGCGCCCCACACCCAGGCCATTGAGATCTTCAAGCCCGACGACCGGGTGGGCTCCCCCTATCTGGCCTGCGACCCGGACAAGGTCGCCGCGGTCATCCTCACCAACTGCGAGGACACCAACCAGGATCTCCCCGCTCCCACCCCGGATATGGAGGCCATTGCCAGCCATATTGTCAAATTCCTACAGAGCGAAGTGGCGGCCGGCCGTCTGCCCAATCCTCTGCCCCCCATGCAGTCCGGTGTGGGCGGCGTGGCCAACGCGGTGCTCTCCGCCCTGGCCCGCTCCGAGCTGGAGCACCTGAGCGTCTATACCGAGGTCATGCAGGACGCGGTGGTGGAGCTCATCGACGCGGGCAAGGTGGCCTGCGCCAGCGGCACGGCCCTCACCATCTCCCCCTCCGCCCGGGAGCGGTTCTATGCCCATATCGACGACTACAAGGGCAAGATCATCCTCCGGCCCCAGGAGCTCAGCAACGCCCCCGAGGTGATCCGCCGCCTGAGCATCATCGCCATGAACACCGCCATCGAGGTGGATCTGGCGGGCAACGTCAACTCCACCCACATCGGCGAGGGGGCCGTCATGAACGGCATCGGCGGCTCCGGCGTCGATGAGCCCCGGCGACTACGCCCGCAACTCGGGCATCGCCATTTTCTCCACCGCCTCCACCGCCAAGGACGGCGCCATCTCCTGCATTGTGCCCCACGTGGCCCACGTGGATCACACGGAGCACGACACCGAGATCATCGTCACCGAGCAGGGCCTGGCGGATTTGCGGGGCCTGACAGCCTACGAGCGGGCCCATGTCCTGATTGAGAACTGCGCCCACCCCAAGTTCCGTCCCGGGCTGCGGGAGTATGTGGAGCAGGCCTACGCACAGAGCAAGGCCAAGCATGGCATCATCCGCCTTTGACTCCGGCAGGGGGATTTTTTGAGAGATCCCTTCTATTTGACCTCAGATTATGATAAAATAAGGAAAAAGTACTTGAGGATAAAAGGAGGAGTCCGATGAATCTCCCAACCAAGCAGGCGGACGGCAGCGGCCGCTTCTACGAGTACGTGATTGACAACATCCGCCAGATGATTGCCGATGGAGAGCTTCAGGCGGGCCAGAAGCTGCCCTCCGAGCGGGAGCTGGCCGAGAAGTTCAACGTCAGCCGTGTCCCCATCCGTGAGGCGCTCAAGATCCTGGAGTATATGGGGGTGCTGGACAGCAGCCCCGGCGACGGCACCTATGTGAAGAACACCTCCGCGCAGAGCCTGGTCAGCAAGATGAATTTCTCCTTTGACGCCACGGCGGACACCATCCGGGATCTGCTGGAGCTGCGTATCGTGCTGGAGACCTTCGCGGCCTATCACGCCGCCCAGCGGCGCACCGACGAGGATATCGCCTCCATCCAGAAGCTGCTCCGGGACATGCGGGAGGCCAAGAAGGTCAACGACGGCACCGAGGAGTCGGTGCAGAACCTGCGCAAGCTCTCCCACGGCTTCCACCAGGCCCTGGTCAGGGCCGCCCACAACGCCGTGCTCTCCAGCGTCTACGAGTACCTCTATGAGCTGCTGGACATCTCCCGGCAGTTCACCATCAACAACAGCGGCATCTCGTACAGCTCCATTGTGGCCCACGAGGCCCTGTTCAGCAAGGTCATCGAGGGGGACGCGGAGGGGGCGCGCCAGTGCATGGAGGAGCACATGGAGGATGTGCGCTACAACCTCAAATCCACCATGGGAACCGATCACCCGGGACAGAAGGCCACGATCGGCTGAGCCCGGAGCAAACACGAATAAAGAAAAGATAAAACGCTCCCCGCGCGCCAGC
>OBZG01000997.1_pt1 | contig 12827 bp, 10 predicted proteins | sample 1550701 | NCBI WGS metagenome assembly OBZG01 (sample SAMEA2580229, study PRJEB22360) | human gut metagenome | biome: human gut; feature: human-associated habitat; material: faeces | place: Denmark | collected 2008/2010
CATCCTTTTTCTCCAATTCTACACTTTTCAATACGGTAGATAACAATTCCGGAGAACCTTCACCGGCTACTTCTAAACGAACCGCATCACCACGGCGCCGACGTCGTAAAGAGGCTTCAACTTCTGTAAGTAAATCCTTTGTATCCTCTTCCGCTATTTCTAAATCCGCATCGCGAGTTAATCGGAACGTCATAGACTCTTCTATACCATAGCCTTGAAAAAACTGTATAGCATAGAAATTAATAACATCTTCTAAATACACAAAATGATGCGTCTTATTAGACGGTGTAGGCACTTCAATAATTCGATCCAATACAGATGGAATTGGCAAAATAGCAATTTTATAATCCTTTGTACCATCAGATTGAACTTGAAATATACGAACAATGGTATTAATCGTATGATTTGCCAAAAATGGGAATGGATGCCCTGAATCAACTGCCAGTGGTGTAACCACCGGATAAATTTGCTCTTCAAAATAATGTCTAAGCCAGGTTTTTGTCTTTACATCTAATTCTTCAGGATGCAAGAAATACAAGCCTTCCTCTTCTAATGAATCTAACACGCGGTGTAAATATGTATATTGTAAAGAAACTACGCGCTGTACTGATTCATCAATTGCTTTCAACTGCGCCTTAGCATCCATATGCGCCGCATCATATTTTACAATTCCATTCATAGCTTGATGCCGCAAACCAGCAACACGAATCATGAAAAACTCGTCTAGATTTGAACTGGCAATGGAGATAAAACGAAGACGCTCCATCAAGGGGGTACTCGTATCCATAGCTTCTAATACGACGCGTTGATTAAATTTCAACCAAGATAATTCACGGTTAAAATAATACTTTGGACTCGTAAACAACTTATATCCCCCCTATAGTCAAGGAAATTTCCATACCAAATATTTCACTAAAATAGATGGAGTCACGATTAAAGGTCCACCATTCAAGAGAGATATTTTCCTTGGTTCTAACGTGAACAACCAATTCTTTATCTTTTTCCTCAATACGTATAGCTTCTATTTTTTGATTGCTTCCTGCATCTAATGCACAAGCTACGCGTACAATGGCTACTAGCTTTGTGACCTGTATTTTTTGTAATTCTGTAAGAACTTTAAAATATTCATCATCATCTGAAGGTGTACCCTTGTAATGGTAATACACTACATTCGCTACAACTTGTTTTTCTTCTTCTGAAAGACCAAATATATCGGTTCCCATTACAATATGATACGCATGCTCTCCATGATTTCTAAGGCTTATAAATTTACCGACAGAACATAAAATCGCTGCTATACGGCACAAATACCCCCATCGTTCTGGTAAACCTTTATGACGAAGTGCATTACAGAATTCCAAACTAAAACGTTCAACCTCTCTATCATGTACGGCATCCGTATGATAACGAGCCGCTATAGCACGGGCCAAATCTGTATTTTGCTCACGCAATTGATACATATAAGGATGGTTTTGCGTTTCTACACCATAAAACCAACTAATACCTTGAGAGAATGAATAACTACTAAAAATTAAGGCTTCAGGATTAATAGCACTAATAATTTCAGAGAAAAAAATCATAGTAGGCATTAAAATATTAGCCTTAAACTCTGGAATCTTATAGCGATTGACTAGTTTTGTAGCCGTAATACCATCAAAAGAATTCATAAGATCATTAAACTGTTGAGGATCAATAGAAATGATTTGCTCACTATTACTATATCCCATCAACTGCAACACTAAACGAGCCTCATCGCCAGAGAAAATAATATTTTTAATATTAAACCTCTGCAATTCTTCCCGTAACGGACTAATCATGCGATGTAAGTATTCAGTAATGGCTGTACTAAAGGAAATAGAAGCACGTTGGTTACGGTTAAAAGACTCCATAACACGTAGTGAACCACTATGCATATTTTGTTGGAACAATAGTGATTTGCCTTTCCAAGCAGTTAAACCGACCCCACCGGACGTGATATCTGCAAATAGACAAGCCGTACTGTCATCCGTAGTCTTATGATGATACATCATTTCATAATATAACAAGGCATATTTAAAATAAACTTCTTTAGGCATGTCTATAACTTCTACACGCATACCTGTTTGAATAAAAATCTGATCTAAAATAGCCCTTCGATTAGTGGCTTCACGGATAACAGTTGTACCATACAAGCGACATCTAGATACATTATAATCTGCCATTAATTGTTTATAGCCTTTTAAAATATCACAGATTTCTTCAATTGTTTTAAAACTAAGGCGAGATGTTTGAAATAACTCCTCCCCAAAGGTTACTTCCCGTGCAGCATAATCGATAACACGCACTTCATCAATACTTTTATATTCTAATATAGTAATACTCATGCTACTAGAGCCAACATGCAAAATCGCATATCGAAGCACTTTAGCCAATGTCATAACTACCTCCTACTGAGGGGACCACTCAATTTGTAACTGACGCTTATATTCCTTTTTAAAGGCTTTTTCCAATCGTTCAACAGCACCTTTTATTATGGAAATATCACGGCTAGCTGGATAGTGCACTATCAACTGAACCTCTTCAGGACCAATGCGACTTTCAAGATGTGTAATCAACTGCTCATGACTTTCATCAAGAGCCTCAGCAATAGCAAGAATTATAGATAATTTCTTCCCTATCGCTTTCTGCTCATCATCCAACAATTGCCCATACAAAAAGTTTTTATACTCTTTTGGTTTTAAACCATGAGAGTTCATCACAAGAAAAGCACTAAAAGCCTGTTCAATATGAGTAATTCCGTATAAATTGCTATTAACTAACATATAACACCCATGACGAGCATGGCTATAATAGTTCACCCGTTTTCCGATATCATGTAACAAAGAAGAAACTTGCAAACAACGGCGCAATGCAGTATCACCTTTGTGTAATGGTTGCCATTGGTCATATAAGATATCGGCTAATTTGCCGACATGTTTAGCATGAATTAATTCGTATCGAGTCATTCCTAGCAGTACATTTTCTGCAGAATGGATAAGGATATCTGGAATGATTGGATTTCCTCCTAAATAGGCTTGCCCATAATAGTCGTAAAACAACCCTTCACGAAGACCTGAGCCTCCTACAACAAGAGTTTTGCAATTTATATAATTGAACAACTCATATACAATTGTCATACCGGCAATAATAATATCCGCCCGTTCTGATGAAAGGCCATTGATTTTTTTACGTTGTGCTAATGGTTTGGATTTAACCTCATCTAACAATTCTGTAAAACGGTGATAGGGTATTTCATAATTGTGCAATTTAGTAATAGGATATGATAATTTTCGTTGATCCATTTTCGCAATATTACGAGCTGTACCACCAATACCTAATAGAGGCTTTTTAACATTTTTAAGCCATGGATGTTCCTCTATGGCTTGCTTAATAGCCTTCACCATTTTATTGTATTCTTTGTCTGTAAATTCTTCGCCTTTCTGATAGGTTCCTGTTAAAGTCAAAGCACCTATGGGCAAGCTAACAGATTTCTCAATTTGTCTATTTCTTACCAAAGTCACCTCTGTACTAGCGCCGCCTAAATCAAAGATAACAAAATCCTTAAGGCCAATTGTATTAATAACACCAAGGAAACCTAAGCGAGCCTCTTCAACACCGGAAATACATTCTAATTCAAGACCTGTATCTTGTTTTACAAGATTGATAAATTCATCACCATTATTTGCTAAACGGACTGCAGCGGTAGCAACAGCCTTAATCGTATCGACCTCAAAAGCTTTGGCCATATGAACATACGATTGTAATGATACTAATGCACGATTCATAGCTTCTTGTGTTAGCTTATGATCACCCCACATATTTTCACTCAACCGAATCGAGTCTTTTTCTTGATAGAGTAAACGATAACTACCCGTATCTGATATTTCATAAATAACGAATCGAACTGAGTTCGATCCTAAGTCAATAAATGCTATGCGTTCCATCTTATCATCCTTTTTAAAGTCCAAACATATATAGACTATATATTGTTAGTATACCATAGAAAAACGCGATTCCTTCAATGAAAGAATCGCGTTCACTATGTAACTATATATTAAATAACTTTAATTTGATAGTATTTACAAATATAGCTATTCTATTCTATTTTATTTAATACCAAATACGCGCTTACCATTTTCATAAGCGATTGCGGCAAACTCATCTGCATCCATACCTTTTAAAGCAGCAATTTCTTCTGCTACAAATTGAGTCTTACTAGGGTCATTGCGTCGACCTCTATACGGAGGTGGCGTCAAATAAGGAGAATCTGTTTCTATAAGGATTCGATCCAATGGTACTTGTTTAGCAACTTGTTTTAGGTTAGTAGATTTTGGGAATACCACCGGGCCTGCAAAGGAGATATAAAACCCCATTTTAATAGCCTCTTTAGCCATTTCCCAACTACCTGAATAACAATGGAAAATTCCCCAATTATCCTTTCCTTCGTTGCGCAATATATCCATGATATCACCATGGGCATCACGGTCATGGATGATAATAGGCAAATCTACCTCTCGAGCCAACTCGAGTTGACGTATAAAGACCTTCTTTTGCGTTGGTCTATCAGAAAAATCATAATAATAATCTAGGCCGATTTCACCGATAGCACGCACCTTATCATTGTACAAGGCTAACTCTTTAAAATATTCGTAGTCATCATCAGTAAAATCTTTTGCTTCGTGAGGATGTGTCCCTACTGCAGCATATAAACGGTCATCAGTTTCAGCCAATGCAACACCTGATTCAACAGTTTGTCTATCTACACCAGGAATCATAATGTATTCAATGCCTGCATCGAAACAAGCTTGTAACATCTCAGCTCTATCGTTATCAAAACGATTATCGTTAATATGTGCATGTGTATCAAAGAGTTTCATTATTTTACAATACTCCCTGCTGGTAATGATTCGATATTGGTAACTTCTAAATGTTCTTCCCAATCGGAAGCAGATAAAATCATACCATAAGACTCAATGCCCATCATTTTTTTAGGTGCTAAGTTCGCTAAGTATATCACTTTTTTACCAACCATTGTTTCTGGTTCATAATATTGAGATATACCACTGAGTACGGTACGTTCTTCGAGACCAATATCCAATACAAATTTCAATAATTTTTTAGATTTAGGTACTTTTTCACAGCTAACAACCTTAGCTACTCGAAGATCTAATTTTTCAAAATCATCATAAGTGATATTTTCTTTTAATGGTGGAACATTAGATGTATCAACAGTTTCTTCTACTTCTTCTGTTACAGTAACGGTTTCTACCATTTCTGGAATTTCAAAGCGAGGATAAATTGGTTCACCTTTTACTACCTTAGTACCCGTATTAATAGCGCCCCAACTGCGAACATCATCTAACTGTACTTGTTCAAAGCCAGACAATCCTAATTGTTCCCAAATTTTTGGTGCCCCTACTGGAATAACTGGACTTACGAGAACTGCGATGATACGTAAGCTTTCAGCAAGATGATACATAACAGATTGCAAACGTAGAACATCTACATCTTCAGAACTCTTAGCTAATACCCACGGCATCGTTTCATCGATGTATTTGTTCATACGACCGATGAAAGCCCAAACAGTTTTAAGAGCCTTATTTAACTCCATAGCCTCCATTTGCGCTTCAAAATCAGCTACAGTCTGTTCTGCTAAGGAAGAAATTTCCTTATCTAACGCGTCTATATCATCAGTTTTTGTAATAACACCATCGTGATATTTTTCAATCATCGCAATGGTACGATTCAAAAGGTTCCCCAAGTCATTAGACAAATCTGCATTAATTTTTGTAACAAAATTAGGTAATGTGAAATTGCCATCATTGCCAAGTGTAATTTCACTCAACAAGTAATAACGCAAAGAGTCTGCACCATAGGTCTCAATCAATGGAATTGGATCAATAACATTACCAAGAGATTTACTCATCTTAGTACCATCTACAATCATCCAGCCATGACCAAATACCTTTTTAGGCAATGGCAACTCAAGGCTCATGAGCATCATCGGCCAAATGATAGTATGAAAACGTACAATTTCCTTACCAACTAGATGAAGATCAGCAGGCCAGAATTTTTTATACAATTCTCCATCTCCATCAAATGGATGTAAGGCACTAATATAGTTTACTAATGCATCAAACCAAACATATACAACATGCTTAGGGTCAAATGGTAATTTGATACCCCAGTCAAATGATGTACGAGATACGGCTAAGTCCTCAAGACCTTGTTTTACGAATTGAATCATTTCATTACGGCGAGATTCAGGTTGAATAAAATCAGGGTTCTCTTCAATGAACTTGAGCCATTGCTCAGTATATTTACCAAGTTTAAAGAAATAACTTTCCTCTTTAACACGCTCTACAGGGCGTCCACAATCTGGACAAGTATGATTTTCACCAAGCTTTTGTTCAGTCCAGAAGGATTCACAAGGTGTACAGTACCAACCTTCGTATTCAGCCTTGTAAATATCACCTTTTTCATAGGCCTTTGTAAATAGTTCTTGTACTACCTTTTCATGTCGTTCATCAGTGGTACGAATAAAATCATCATTGGAAATATGCATAATGCTTTAAAACCATTTACGATATTAGTCGTATATTCTAAAGGTGTAATACCTTGTGCCTCGGCAGCGCGTTGGATTTTCTGACCATGTTCGTCAGAACCAGTCAAGAAACGTACATCATAACCAGCTAAACGTTTGAAACGTGCAATTGTATCGGCAACAGATGTACAGTATGTATGACCAATATGCAGTTTAGCACTAGGATAATAAATTGGAGTTGTAATATAATATGTCTTTTTTGTATCGCCCATCATAATCTCCTTCTATTCAGCACTTGTGAAAGTGTTATCGTTCTACAATATTATAAACCTCACGGCGTGAAACGCCAAAACGTTTTGCCACTTCGCGAATAGCTTCCTTCTTTGGCAAGCCTAAATCCACCAACTCAGCTACCGCCTCTTCGTAAGACATAGATTGCTGCGGAACTTCATCAATAGCCTCACCAGTTTCACTACCACCTATGACAAGAACGAATTCTCCTTTATACGTAATTTTCTCTAAATCATTGCAAATAGATGATAAATCACTACGCAAAAAGGTTTCAAACTTCTTAGTAAGCTCCCGAGCAATCGTAATCGGTCGATTACCAAAGGCGTCGTACATATCCTGGAGCACCTCCTGTAAACGATGAGGGGCTTCATAAAATATAAGCGTTCCCCTTTGTTTTGCCATAAGCTGAAGAGCATCATTTCGATGTTTACCACGTTTTGGTAAAAATCCAAAGAATGTAAATTGCTTAGTGTCTAAATCAGATGCAATCAGTGCTGTTAAGGCTGCATTAGCCCCTGGTAAAGGCACAACAGATATATGATGTGCAATGGCCTTTGACGCTAGGTCAGCACCGGGATCAGATATAGCAGGCATGCCCGCATCACTGACACAAGCAATATTCTTACCGTCTAACAGCATGTCAATAATGGCATTTCCCTTTTCTTCTTTATTATGTTCATGATAAGAAATCAAAGGCTTGCTAATGTCAAAATGTTTTAATAATATACCCGTATGACGCGTATCCTCCGCAGCAACAGCATCAACTTCACCCAGTATGCGTACAGCGCGATACGTCATATCCTCTAGATTGCCAATGGGCGTAGGTACTAAATACAAGGTGCCCTTGTTATTTTCGTTCATACCAACGAGACACCTCCTCCGTGTACACATTAGGTTGGCTATATACGATAAGTGGAGGCTCAACAGTTAAACCTTGAGCTCCACCTTTTATGGCTTCAAGCAAAACAATTTTAGCAGGCTTATAAAGCATGCCGTGAACCATACGCAACCGTTTTACTGCAAATCCGGTAACTGTTAATGCGTTCACAAGCTCTAATAGACGAGGAGCGCTATATACCATCCATAAATGCCCCTTATTTTTGATTAATCTCGATGCACTATTACAAACATCCTCAATAGTCGTACACCTATCATGCAAGGCTAAACACAAATTATTATCATCGGGCATCTCACCTTTTCGATGGTCAAAATAATGTGGATTGACCAATACACCATCAAATGGTTTAGATCCAAACTGATGATAATTCATTGTGCGATAGTCACCATGTATAATCGATACTACATCAGATTTATGATTGTAGGTAACACTGCGTTCAGCCATATGAGCCACTACATCATTAATTTCAACGCCTGTTATATGCCCAGCACCTAAGGATGTACCGATTAAAGGAAGTACACCTGTGCCCGTGCCTAAGTCTATATAACGATGCCGATGATTAAATCGACAAAAATGTACGAGTGCAATGGCGTCAAAGGAAAAGCGAAATTGGTCTTGCCGCTGATATATCTTTAAATTATCGATAATCAAATCATCAAGTTGTTCTTGATTATTCATCTGGTAATGCCACATCCGACCATTTTAAATCAATAGTTCTACCGGCCTCTAATTGGACCTTAACAGTATGTTTGTGGTGATTTACCTTTAGAACCTTGCCAATGCCTTCATCAGTAACCACTTCTTTTCCAATGCCTGGCGGTTCTACATCTTGAGCTGAAAGATTGCGATCTTTCTTTACATACAAATCGCCACCTTTTTTATATAAATCGTCTTCATAATTCAAGCAGCACATCAGGCGACCACATACGCCAGAAATTTTTGTAGGGTTCAAACTTAAATTCTGATCCTTAGCCATACGAATGGATACAGGAGAAAAATCACCTAGAAAATTAGAACAACATAAAGGTCTGCCACAGGCGCCAATACCATTTAATACCTTCGCCTCATCGCGAACGCCTACTTGTCTCAATTCAATACGCGTTCTAAATACTGTAGCCAAATCCTTTACGAGTTCACGGAAATCAATACGACCATCTGCAGTAAAGAAGAATACAATTTTATTCATATCAAATGTATACTCTACATTGATTAATTTCATAGGCAGTCTACGTTTAGCTATTTTTTCTAAGCAAATTGCATAGGCTTTTTCTTCCCGCTCCTCATTTTTCTCTAATTGTTGCAAATCCTTTAGTGTTGCTTTACGCATTACTTGCTTAACAGGCATCACCAAATTATCTTTTGAAACCTCTTTTGGTCCGATTACAACCGTACCATATTCAACGCCACGCGCTGTTTCTACAATGACACCGTCATCAATCGTTAAAGCTTCATCACCTGGTAAAAAATAATAAATTTTACCGGCCTTTTTAAATCGTACACCAACGATGGTTACCATTTAAACCTCCTCACGAGCATTGTGAAGGGCGATGCTAAGACCGTCCACCACGAGAGCAATTTTTATATGTAACCGCAAGGCCTGTTCCGCTCGCAATGTTTCATGTGATACAGTTGCTAAAGCGGTCATTGTCCACTGCGGTAATAATTCTAATAATGTTGCTTTATGCATAGGAACTTGAAGTTGCTCAATAGTAGCTCCACACTTTAAGGCCATCATGTCGCGACTTATTAATCGTAACCAATGCATTAATTCTAATGCATCCTCACGAGTCAAAGACTCACACCAAACTGCAATTTTGGAGAACCATCGTGCATCAGTGCCCAAAGTACGCATCCATTTAACAGCTAACTCTAGCATAGTAATTGTTCCCTGTTGCAATAGAGATTCTACAACAGCAGGATTACCATGCCCCATGAAAATAGCTTCATCTATATTTCCTGTAACACCACGTTTTTCTAATGCAAGGCGTATGCTTTCATCCGACACAGGTTGAAATCCAACACCCATACAGCGTGAAATAATCGTTGGTAGTACAAGGTTAATCTTATTCGTAATAATAATGAAGTACACCTGTGCAGGTGGTTCTTCAATCGTTTTTAACATGGCATTAGCCATGATAGCATTGGCTGCATGAAAGTCTTCAATAATAACGACGCGGTTACCTAATCCAGCTACGGATAGATGGTCTTGTAACAGGCTATACCATTGCTCTACCTTTAAGGTTGATTTCATGGGCCGAATCCAAAATGCATCCCCCTTATCCATATAAATTGGTAAGCCTTCGGCCTCTATTTTCTTTTCACTTTCACCATTAGCAATACGTGCGGATTTTACTGCCTCTAAATATTCAGTGCCATTATGACCTGAAAAAACTTGTCGTCCCAAAATAAGTGATGCTAGACCTATTGCCATATCGAGCTTACCAAGTCCAGACTCTCCATAAAACAACAAGCTATGCGGTAATGTTTGCCGTTTTACCAATTCAGTTAGGTGGTTTTTAATCGTATCTTGACCGATTACATTATCAAAATATGTCATAATTCCTCCTATCCTGTCCAATATTACTATTATATAGGAAAATGGCGACTTTTTAAAGAGCCGCCATTTTCAAAGACCAGTAGTTTCGTCTATTCCAATAGACCTTTTACCACATCATATATATCATTATGAATTGATTCTATACTACGCATAGCAAAATTCTCACTATCACCTTTTTGTGTGCATGAAATCCGATGCCATTGATAGCGATTTACCAATTCATCATACGCATCATGGACCGATTGTAAATACGTGCGATTACCCTCGTGTATGTCCCCTGTCTCACCACCAGTTTTACCAGTTCGCTCGGACATCAATGCTTCTGTTACCTCTAAAGGCACATCTAGCAAACAAACCACATCTGGACGTGGTAGTCCGAACTTAACAAATTCAAAATCTTCAAGCCATTCTAAAAATTGAATTCGTGCATCAGTATCAGTGTATTTCACCATTTGATGAACCATATTTGATGTCGTATAACGATCTGCAATAATAATACCACCATCATTATAAAATGATTCCCAGTCCAGTCTAAAAGAAGCAAAACGATCTATGGCATACATGGTACTTGCCACATAAGGGTTTACTGCATCCACCTCTGTACCAAATTGCCCAGATAAGTACATTTTAATAGGCATAGATGCATCACTCTCATAATTCGGAAAGCTAACACTACACACGCGATGTCCTTCCTCCTGTAATCGTTCTACTAAACGCTTTGTTTGCGTAGCTTTGCCACTACCATCTCCGCCTTCTAATATGATTAAAGTCCCCATAATTACTCCTGTAACACCCAGATTGTTTCTAATGTCATATCATCGGCTCCATTCGGTACATAACCTAGAGCCTTTCGGTTCTCTATATATTGTAACACAGACTCACTAATCACTTCACCTACGGCTACACAAGGAATCCCTGGAGGATAATAAGCTATAGTCTCCCCAACAATACGATGTAATGCTTCACTTAACGGAACCTGCTCACGATGAGCATACATAGCATTACGAGGAGTTACACGAACGACTGGCTCAGGTAATAGAGCTGAATCTTTACTAAGCACATCAAAATTAACTTCTAAGGTATGGTCAGTTGTATATGAACCATTTAATACTTCATCACTTACAGATCGAACAGCCTTGATAAGAGCATCTACGGAATCTTTAGTGTCACCAATGGTGATAAGTACTAGCACATGATTAGCTTGCACTAACTCCACCTCAATGTGATTCTCTCGCAACATTCGTTCAAAAACAACACCAGTAAGACCTAATTCTTTAGCATCGATTACTACCTTGGTACAGTCATAATTTACAACTTGATTTTGAATATCCGAGTATTCCATAGTTGTAATACCAGGAATCTTATGTAGCTCATTTCTTAAATATAGGCTCAATTCTACAGTACGACTTACTAGCTCCTTACCTGCCATAGCTAATTGATGGCGTGCCATATCTAAGGATGCAAGAAAAATATAGTTAGGGCTCGTACTCTGTAACATTTGATGCATCTGAATAATACGACGCTTATTAATACGCTCACCTTGACCTAGTAACCATGATGTTTGAGTTAATGAACCTACTGACTTATGCGTGCTTTGTGCCACTAAATCAGCGCCAGCCTCGATAGCACCAATAGGTAATGCTTCAGCAAAAGGTAAATGAGGGCCGTGAGCTTCATCAACAAGGACTATTAACCCCCGTTTATGAGCTTCTTTTACGATATTTACAATATCTACACCTACACCATAATAGTTTGGATACACTAAGAGAATTGCCTTAGCCTCTGGATGAGCATCCATGGTTTTAATAGCATCCTCCACTGATACACCTAAAGGGATACCCCACCGATTATCAAATTGGCAATCCATATAAACAGGCTTTGCACCAGATAACACTAATCCACTAATAACGGAACGATGTGCTTCTCGAGGAATGATAATCGTTTCATCAGGACCTACTGTCCCCATAATCATCGCTTCAATTAAAGCGGTTGTGCCATTAATAGAGAACCAGCAATCATCAGCTTCATATAATTCAGCAGTTAAGTCTTGCGCCTCTTTTAACTCTCCTTCAGGTTCATGTAAATCATCTAGAGCATACATAACCCCTAAATCATATGGCAGTGCCGGTCCCATCCAGTCTTTTAGTAACTGAGGCGCTTCAATACCAATCTTATGACCAGGTGTATGAAAAGGCACAAAATGTTGTTCCTTATATGATTCTAAAGCCTCTACAAAAGGCATTTTTTCTTGATTGCTCATATATACCTCGTAAAAAGGGCATGAATCTCAATGAGACTCATGCCCTTATGCATGTTATTTATCGCTGTGGACGACGCTTAGGATTAAACTGATTCATCCCTTTGTCTATGCCCACCTCTAAGGTGCCTAATACAGCTTTTACTGTGTCTTTGATACCTTTTTGTACTTTCTCTTGATTTTCTTCACTAAATGGTGCTAACACGTGGTCAATGACAGTCCATTGTGGTAATGGACGACCAATACCTACGCGAAAACGCGG
>OBZG01001012.1_pt1 | contig 12580 bp, 8 predicted proteins | sample 1550701 | NCBI WGS metagenome assembly OBZG01 (sample SAMEA2580229, study PRJEB22360) | human gut metagenome | biome: human gut; feature: human-associated habitat; material: faeces | place: Denmark | collected 2008/2010
CTTTGGCGCCCGCCGCGTGCGAGGGAAAGAGGGTCGCCATCCTCGGCTACGGCTCGCAGGGCCACGCGCATGCGCTGAACCTGCGCGACTCGGGCGTCGACGTGGTGGTCGGCCTGCGTCCGACCTCGAAGTCGGTCGAGTTCGCCAAGGAGCAGGGCCTGGAGGTCAAGCCGGTCGGCGAGGCCGTCGCCGAGGCCGACGTGGTGATGATCCTGCTGCCCGACCAGTACCAGGCCAAGGTCTATCAGGAGGAGGTCGAGCCGAACCTGAAGCCGGGCGCTGCCCTGGCCTTCGCCCACGGCTTCAACATCCACTACGGTTACATCAAGCCGTCTGAGGATCACCCGGTGTTCATGGTTGCCCCGAAGGGCCCGGGCCACATCGTTCGTCGTGAGTACGCCGCTGGCCGTGGGGTCCCGGTCGTCGTTGCTGTTGAGCAGGACCCGGACGGCAAGACCTGGCCGCTGTGCCTGGCTTACGCCAAGGCTCTGGGCGCTCTGCGTGCAGGCGCCATCAAGACCACCTTCACCGAGGAGACCGAGACCGATCTGTTCGGTGAGCAGGACGTCCTCATGGGCGGCATCAACCACCTGTGCGACCTCGGCTTCGACGTGCTGACCGAGGCTGGCTACCAGCCGGAAATCGCCTACTTCGAGGTGTTCCACGAGCTGAAGATGCTCGTCGACCTCGCTAACGAGGGTGGTCTGAACAAGGCTCGTTGGTCCTGCTCCGACACCGCTCAGTACGGCGACTACACCTCCACCGTCATCACCGAGGAGACCAAGAAGCGCATGCAGTACCAGCTCAAGCGCATTCAGGATGGCTCCTTTGCCAAGGAGTTCATGGATGACCAGGCTGCCGGCGCTCCGAAGTTCAAGAAGCTGCAGGAAGAGTACTCTCACCCGCACCTCGAGACCGTTGGCCCGAAGCTGCGCGCCATGTTCTCCTGGAATAACGCCGAGGCCAAGGACAAGGATGAGACCGAGTCCTTCAACGGCAAGATTGCTCGTACCCAGGTTCAGTGATTGTCGCCCCTGAAGGGGATTTAAGCTAGCAAACCGCCGTTCCCGCCCATACGGGAGCGGCGGTTTTGTGTTGTTGCGCGCAGCGAATCATTCTCAATAACAACTATGCGCTGATTTCTTGCAGGCAAACGAACACCGAATATGCAAGGTCGTTGATATCTCAGCCTTTCCCCATATGTGGGATTGTGCGATTCTGTTCAAAAGGGTGCAGAGTTGTTATCGAGAATCGTTCTCTGCACACGGCTGTCCATACTCCAATAGTGACCTAGCTCACGTTGTGGACTCCAGCGGGGCTGCGACGGCGTTCTCGGTAGGATTGAACTCGGTTTGAAGGACACAATCCTCGCAAAACAGGACTTATCTGCACACCGTAGATACCCCCGGCGCCCAGCGGCGCCACAACCCACTACTGAAAAGGAGTGCCAATAATGGCAGCACAGATCTGGTATGAGAACGACGGTGGTCTCTCTGTTCTCGAAGGCAAGAAAGTCGCAATCATCGGCTACGGCTCCCAGGGCCACGCCCACGCGCTGAACCTTCGCGATTCCGGTGTCGACGTGGTCGTCGGCCTGCGTCCGACCTCCAAGTCGGTCGACTTCGCCAAGGAGCAGGGCCTCGAGGTCAAGTCCGTGGCCGAGGCTTCCGCCGAGGCCGACGTGATCATGATTCTGGCCCCCGACCAGTACCAGCGCACCATCTGGGCCAACGACATCGAGCCCAACATCAAGCCGGGTGCTGCTGTTGCGTTCGCTCATGGCTTCAACATTCACTACGGCTACATCAAGCCGTCTGAGGATCACCCGGTGTTTATGGTTGCCCCGAAGGGCCCGGGCCACATCGTTCGTCGTGAGTACGCCGCTGGCCGTGGCGTGCCGGTCGTCGTGGCCGTCGAGCAGGATCCGCGTGGCGACGGCTGGGCTCTGACCCTGGCCTACGCCAAGGCCCTCGGTGCCCTGCGCGCCGGTGCCATCAAGACCACCTTCAAGGAAGAGACCGAGACCGATCTCTTCGGCGAGCAGAACGTGCTCATGGGTGGCGTGAACAAGCTCGTCGAGATGGGCTTCGAAGTCCTGACCGACGCCGGCTACCAGCCGGAAATCGCCTACTTCGAGGTCTGCCACGAGCTCAAGATGCTCGTCGACCTGATGAACGAGGGCGGTCTGAACAAGGCTCGTTGGTCCTGCTCTGACACCGCTCAGTACGGCGACTACGTCAACACCGTCATCAACGAGGACTGCCGCAAGCGCATGGAATACCACCTGCAGCGCATCCAGGACGGCTCCTTCGCCAAGGAGTTCATCGACGATCAGGATGCCGGCGCCCCGCACTTCAAGGAACTGCAGGAGAAGTACTCCAACGAGCGCATCGAGACCGTCGGCCCGAAGCTGCGCGCCATGTTCTCCTGGAACAAGGATGGCGTCAAGGATGCCGACGAGGCCAACTCCTTCACCGGCAAGATCGCCCGCGCCCAGGTTCAGTGATTCTTCCTTGGCTCCCCTCGGGTGAGGTGCGCACGAACAGCGAGCCGGCAATCGCAGCCTTCAGGCTGTCCGTGTTGCAGTACGCTGGCGCGTAAGCGCCTGAGGGTGGTCCCCAGTGCATACCAAAAGGCCGCCGCTCCGATTCATTCGGAACGGCGGCCTTTCGCTTATTCCAAGGGATCTACTTGATAACCCACGCAGAAGTGTCGGTGGGGAGCTGGCCTTCGGGGGTCAGCGGGCCGGACGCCAGCACCACGGAGCCATCGGGCAGCGCGACCGGGGCATTGCCGAAGTTGGTGATTGAGGTGAACACCCGCCCGCCAACCGCCGCGCGGGTGTACGCCACCACATCGTCGCCCATGTCCACCTGCTCGGCCGTGGTGTCGCGCGTGGCGGTCAGCGACTCCTGGCGAATCGCCAGTGCGGCGCGATACAGCGCGAGCATCGAGTCCGGGTCGGCTTGCTCCACGTCCACCGCGTAATCCTTGAACCACAGCGGCTGCGGCAGGTGCGGGTCGGCGGCCGGCGTCACGCCATCGGCGCGAACCGCAGGGGAGAAGCCGAAGGAAGCGCCCGTGCCGAACTGGCCGGCGGCGCACAGCGGCACATGGTTTTCGCCGGTACCGTCATCGGCCGGAGCCGGACGGCTGAAATCGGCCAAGGCCGGCTCATCGGCGGCGGTCCACGGCAGCGGCACGCGGCAGCCGTCGCGGCCCTTGTCCATCGTGTTGCGGGTGGTGTGGAAGGCGGTCGGATCCTCCAAGTGATCCCACGGAATATCGGCCACCTCAAACAGGCCCAGTTCCTCGCCCTGATAGATGTATGCGGCACCGGGCAGGCCGAGCTCCATCAGCGCGGCGGCACGGGCACGGCGGGTGCCGAGTTCGCGGTTCTCCGGGTAGGTGGTGCCGTCGCGCAGCAGCCAGTCGTGCGGCAGCTGGTGGTAGGGCGCGCCCTTGACCTGCGGCAGACCGTAGCGGGAGGGGCTGCGCGGCACGTCGTGATTGTTCATGACCCACGTGGTGGTGGAGTCGCCGGTTTCGGCCGCCGCCTTGAGCCCGGCGGCGATGGCCTTGCGGAACTCGTCGGCATACCAGTTGGCCTGCGCGAAGTCGAAGTTGAAGGACTGGCCCAGCTCGTCCATCGAAGCGTACAGGTGCTGGTGCTCGGGCACCACCCACGCCTCGGCCACGGCGAAGCGCGGCGGATTGTATTCGTTGAACACCTTGCGCCATTCGCGGTAGATGTCGTGCACCTCGCGGCGGTCGAACAGCGGGTGGCTGAAGTCGTGGTTCAGCACGCCGACCACGCTGTATTCGCGGCCGAGCTCCTCCAGCGGCTTGGATTCAAGGTCTTTGGCCAGGCCGTGCGCTACGTCGATGCGGAAGCCGTCGGTGCCGTGGTCGGACCAGAAGCGCAGGGTCTTTTTGAACTCCTCGTGGATGTCCGGATTCTTCCAGTTGACGTCCGGCTGCGCCTTGTCGAACAGATGCAGGTACCACTGGCCGTCGGGCACGCGCGCCCAGGCCGGGCCGCCGAAGAAGGACTGCCAGTCGTTCGGCGGCAGTTCGCCGTGCTCGCCGCGGCCGTCACGGAAGATATAGCGATCGCGTGCGGGGGAGCCAGGTTCGGAGGCGAGGGCTTCCTTGAAGAACACGTGCTTGTCGGCGGTGTGGTTGGGCACGATGTCCACGATCACTTTGATGCCGGCCTCGTGCGCGGCCTCGGCCATCGCGTCGAAGTCGTCCATGGTGCCTAGGCGCGGGTCGACGTTGCGGTAGTCGATCACGTCGTAGCCGCCGTCCGCCAGATCCGAGGGGTAGAACGGGGAGAGCCAGATCGCGTCGACGCCGAGGTTCTTCAGGTAGTCCATCTTCTCGGTGACGCCGGCGATGTCGCCGAGTCCGTCGCCGTTGACGTCCTTGAAGCTGCGCGGGTAGATCTGGTAGACGACGGCCTGCTTCCACCAGTCGTCATTGAGGTTGTTGGCGGTCATGCCGATTCCTTCCTGTTCCGGGTGCGTTGTGGTTGGGTTGTTCCGGTTGTGCTCGAACTGCTGTGTGAAGACCCAACCGTTGTATTGATGATGACAACGATATCATGTGAATTACGCATGCAAAAGTCGATTTATCGGCGTTTTGCGATGGTAACGTAGTCACGCCTGCGCGGACGCTGCTGTTGCGGCAGGCGGCGCGGTGGTTTCGCGCAGTATCAGCGGAGTGTCCGGCCGTACGAATGCCGGTTCGATTGACTTGCCCGCAATGGCATCCAATACCATGTGCCCGGCGGCCACGCCCATTGCGAACGGGTCCTGATGCAGTGTGGTCAGTCCCACGGCGGCGGACAGGGTGGAATCGTCGAAGCCGATGATGGAGATGTCCTGAGGTACCCGCCGCCCGTATTGACGCAGGCGATACAGCACGGGTGCGGCCATTTCATCATCCTCAAAACAGAAGGCGGTGATGCTGGGGGAGGCGTTCAGTACGGCGTTCAATGCCGCGTTGCTTTCGCCAAGACCGCGTTGAATGCTCAGAGGCGTTAGTTCGATCCCCGGATGGGCGGCAGTAGCGTCGATGACGCCCTGCAGGCGAGCCTCGGCACTGTAGCGCATATTGGTTTCGGTCGGTGCGCTGCCGACGAATGCGATATGCCGGTGGCCGAGTGCAATCAGGTGCTCGATGGCCGAACGTGTGGCGGCGTAATCGTCAATGCTCACGCCTGCGTCGAACCCATCGGTGGAGGGAATGTTGATGCCGACAATCGGCACGTGCATATGCTTCAGTCGCTCCACTTCAGCCGGCTCAATGTCGAAGGAGCTGACAATCACCGCATCCGCATTGCGTCGCACGGGCAAATCCGCAAAGAAGTCATGGCGCTCGGCGGCGTTGCGCATGGGGTAGGGCACAGTGTCGTAGCCGGAGGGGCGCAGCGCCGAGTCAAGGCCGGCGAAGATGTTTGCATTGAACCAGGTGGTGATGGTCTCGCTGGCCAGCAGCGCAATGCGGAACGACTGGCCGGACTTCAGTGCGGCGGCCGAGCGAGAGACGGAGTAGTCGAGCTTTTCGGCCGCGGTCATCACTCGGTCTCGAGTCTCTGGAAGCACTAGATCCGGCTTGGCGAAGGTTCGGGACACCGTGGATACGGAAACGCCGGCCTCGCGGGCCACCGCTTGAATGCTTGCCTTGGTCATATGCCGTCGCTCCTTCGCCGTCGCGAACAATCATTGTCATGACAACGATAACATGCCCATAACAAGTCGTCGTCTTCGGCTATCTCGATTACGAGGGGCTGATTTAGACCAATTTCCCATTGCCGGAATCGATCACCGCTTCTCTCGGCGCATCACGGCGGACAGGGACTGCACGCGCGGCAGGTCGAAGACCTCGTCGGTGTGCACTACGTGCCCTTCGCCATCTGCCAGCGGCACGCGCCAGTTCGAATACTCTCTGGAAGTGCCCGGCTGATTCTGGGAGCGGCATTCGCCCACGCCGTCCACCAGCGCTGCCTGCAGCAGCAGCGACGGCGTATCGGTGAGCATGGCGTGCATCGCTTCCACGATTTCCTGCACATGGCCTTCCACATCATCCGCCACGGTCTGCGAGATATAGCCGTTCTCCACCAGACGGTTCATCATGGCCGTGCGCTCGGCCATCGCCGAGGCGGCGAATGCCTCCACCGGCTCGCTCAGGAGATGCAGCTCCTCGCGCAGCTTGACGTGTGCGAAGTTCAGGTAGCCGGCGGTGGGTGGCAGATCGTGCGTGGTCACCGAGGCCAATGCCTGTTTGCGATAGTCCTTGGGTGCGCGGTACGGGTCGCCGGCGTTCGGCGAATCGTCCACGCGGTTGAACCATTCCACGTCAGTGCCGAGCACGCCGTGATCGGCCAGAATGCGGCGCACGTAATCCGGTACGGTGCCCAGATCCTCGCCAACCACCATGCCTCCGGCGCGCGTGGCCTCGATGGCCAGTACTCCCAACATCGCCTCGTGGTTGTACGTCACGTATGCGCCGTTGCGGGCACCGAGCCCCTGCGGAATCCACCACAGGCGGAACAAGCCCAGCACATGGTCGATGCGCACCGCGCCCGCGTGCTCGTACATCGAATGCACCATCTCGCGGTACACCTGGTAGCCGGTGGCCTCCAGGTAGCGCGGGTTGAACGGTGGCTGGCCCCAATCCTGGCCCTGCTGGTTATAGAAGTCCGGCGGGCAGCCGACCGTGACGCCACCTGAGGCGAAGCGTTCCGGATTGGCCCAGGCATCCGCGCCGAGCCCGTGCACGCCCACGGCCATGTCCTGCATCAGCCCCAGCGTCATGCCGTGGTCCAGCGCCTCCTGCTGCGCGGCGTTCACCTGCTCGGCAGCGATCCACTGCAGCCAGCGGTTGAACTCGAACAGGTCGTGGTGCTCCTCGACGAGCTGGCGCACGGCCGGGTCGTCGATGGTCTTCTCGAAGAACCAACGGTTCTCGCCCCACGGCGCGCCCCATACCTCGAAGCACAGGCACCATGTGGCGAAGGAATCGAGGTCCGGGCCGGCGGTGGTCTTGAAATGCTCGAATTCGAGCTCGCGCTTGTTGTTGCGGCCCGCTTCGAAGATCAGGCGCAGCGCCGGGCGCTTGGCCTCCCACGCCGCGTTGATGTCCATCGGGGTCGATTCGTCGTTGCGCGCGGCCACCGAATCATGCAGCGCATCCACCTGCGCGCGCACGTCGGCCGGCAGTGTGGCATATTCGGGGATATCCTGCGGCCGGATGTACGTCACGTTGAGGAATCGGCGCGATTCCGGTAGATACGGCGATGGCTCAAGCGGCGGAATCGGCGCGCCGGCGTGAATCGGATTGATGAGCATGAAGTCGGCCTTGGACTTCTCGGCGGCATCTGCCAAAAGACGCTTCAGATCGCCGTAATCGCCGATGCCCCACGATTCGCGGGACCGCACGGAATACATCTGCGTCATCCAGCCCCACCGCTGGTGCTCGGCGACCGCCTCCGGCACGGGAATGCGCGCGGGGGCGGCGATGATGGCCGCCTTGCCCTCGCGCCCGTCAACCGTGACGGTCAGCGTGTGGTAACCCATCGGCAGGTCGGGTGCGATGGTCAAGTCCGGCTTGCCGGAATTGAGGTTCGGCAGCAGGGCAAAGTGGCCAAACGCGGTGCCGTCCTCCAGTTCGATGGAGGCGGTGATGTCCGCGTCCGACGAGCAGTTCAGGGTGATGCCGGTCGGTTTGCCGGTGGTGGCGACGATGGTGGAGGGGAGCAAACGTTTGCTGTTTTCCACCTCAAGTTGGGTCATGGAGCGTACGATGGCCTCGTCGCTGGATGCGTCCACGTCGAGGGCCTTGAGTACGGCGACCAAGGCCGCGTCGCTGATTTCGGTGTAGGTGCCGAGCTGGTCGATGAATGAGGTGGCAAGTCCGCAGGCTTTGGCGAGCTTGATGAGCGGGCGGGCGAGTCGTTCCGTGCTTTCCGCGCGCTGCGGGGCACCGGAAGCGGCGTTGTTGGTGGTGTCTGCGATGGTGCCGGTGCTGGTTGCTGCGTCGTTGCCGTATGCGTCGGTCATGATGACTCCTTGCTTGCAAATCGGGTACTGCTAGTCGTTTGCATTGCTGTTCGAGGGCCGCTCTGCGTTGAGGTTCCGGCAACCTGACAGACCAATGTTCGAGCTGTTCTGCCTCTACCGTAACTCATATTGACAACGATTGCAATACATTCGGTGAGTTGGACGAGGCTAGAGGTGTTGGTGTTTGTCGTGATGGCCCGTTGACTATCCCCAGTCGACTTTGCCGACAGCCTCGCCGGCGGAGGTGAGGTCGAACGGGTTTAACCAAACACGACGAACGATTGCGGGGAGAGCGTCAGCTGCCCGCCGCTCACGGCCGGTTCACCAAGACTGAGCAGCACGTCGGCGTCGGAAGAGAGCTCGTCCGGCAGGTATTCCGTGAGGAATGAGGCGATTGAGGCACCTGAATCGGCGTTGAAATAACTGGAATCGCCTTCGTGCTCCATAGGCGTGTCGGTATTGCGCAGCAACAGGTTGTAGCCGTTCGGGTGGCCGTCCCGGCGCCAGTCGAGGTAGAGGTCCATGTCGAAGCCGGCCTGCATCGATTCGTTCGGATGGCCTGGACGCCATCGGCGGACCGACCTGGGTGGATTCCGATAAGGCGGCCGTATGGGTGACCAACTGGGACACCGAGCGCAACGGCTCCTCGCTCACCACCCGTGACGGCACCAGCTACCTGCTCGCCAACGCCTTCATGCTCGCCTACGATTACGGCCAGCCGCACATCTTCTCCGGCTACTACTACGCCGGCGTCGACGACGGCGCTCCCGGCGCCACCCGCACCTCCGTGCCGGACATGACCTGTCCGACCGACGGCATCGAAACCGCCGGCACCTGGCACTGCGCGCAACGCTGGACCGCCATCCGCGGCATGATCGGCTTCCGCAACGCCGTGGCCGGCACCTTCACCGCCACCGTGGCCAAGGGCTCGGCCGTCGCCCTATACGCCGGCGCGACGCCCGCAAACTGGGCCGGCACCCGGAAATACGATCCGTCCGATCCCGCCTGGTTCACCGGCGAAACACCGCATAAGGGCGATGACACCGCCGCCAAGTCCGCCGATTCCGCAGCGTCCGCCAAGTCAGGCGACGCCAAGTCCGGAAAGGCAACGTCCGATGCCATCCGCCGCGCCGCAACGCTCGCCGCCATCCTCCTGCCCGTCATCGTCGGCGTCACGTTCATGGCGATAGCTCGCAGGAACGGCAAAGCCCAGTCCGACAACAGCGGCCCGAATAACGACTGATTCGGCCCCGCTCAGCCGCGCACCCGCGGCGCGGCGGTGGAGTCGCGTACCAGCAGTTGCACGGGGAAGATCTCGTGCGGCTGGTCCAGGGTGCGCCCCTCGATAAGGTCCAGGGCCTTGCGCGCGGCGGCGACGGCCATGTCGTACGGCTTCTGGCGCACGGTGGTCAGCCCCACCTCGCCCGAGAACGTGCTGTTGTCGAATCCGGTGACGGACAGGTCGGTCGGAATCGCCATGCCGCATTGGCGCAGGCGGAAGAACAGCGGAATCGCCAGCGAATCCTGATGGAAGCACAGGGCAGTCGGGGCGTCGTCGCGCGCGAGCAGCGCGGTGAGGGCGGCGTCGACCGGATCGTCGCCGGCCTGCATGTCCATCGTCTGGCCGGTCACGCCGTCCAGTTCGCTGCACGCCTCCAGGAATCCGGTGACGCGGTTGTGCGAGCTGAAGCCCATCGTGGCATCGAACGTCTCGTACAAATACAACAGGTTGCGGTGGCCGAGCGTGGTCAGATGGCGCACGATCAGCCGGATGCCGGCCTTGTCGTCGATGCCCACGGAGGCGGTGAACCCCTGCGAGGCCGTGTTGATGCCGATGAGCGGGATCCGCGTGGTGTTGAGTCGCCTGATTTCGGCCGGGGTGATGGCGAACGACGAGACGATGACCGCGTCCGCGTTGCCGCGCACCGGCAGTTCGTCGAAGAACTCCTCGCGCGCGCCCGCGTCGCCGATCGGTTGGATGACCAGATCGTAGCCGGCCGATCGCAGCACTTCGTTGAGGCCTTCGATGATGCGCGAGGTGAACCAGTCGAGCTTGCTGCTGCCCACCAGCAGCGCCACGCGGTGGGAGCGGCCCGATTTGAGGATGCCGGCCATGCGGGATACCGAGAAGTCGAGTTGTTGGGCGGCCTCCATCACCTTGGCGCGCGTTTTGGCGGAGACCATGTCAGGGCGGGAGAACGCGCGGGAGACCGTGGCGGTGGAGACGCCTGCTTGCCTGGCGACGTCCTCGATGCTGGCTTTCATGGCCCCTCCCGGTTTTTCAAAGTTGACGGTGTGACAAACTTCTCTTCATTGTAAATCATTGCAGTACGTTTTACGACAGTCATAGTGCAATGGGTTGCGATATTGCGACACGCCGAAAATATAGACCAATATGGTCTCAATAGCTTTGGAATGTAACAGGTTGCAAATGTAACGGTTTGCATGGCTGAGAAAGCCGGGTTGCCGAACTAGTTCGACACCCGTATACTGAACCGTGTTCACTTAGAGCTTGCGAGGAAGTAAGGGAGATAATGAAGATCAAGAAATCTCTCGCCGCGCTGACTGCAACCGTGAGCATTATGGCACTTGCAACCGGTTGCAGTTCGAGCGGTTCGTCAGGCGTCGTCGACACCCAGGCCGACAAGGGCCTGGCCGTCATGGGCGACACCATCACCTACGACCCCAACCACTTGGTCAACGACGGCCAGCCCATCGAACTGGGCTACTGGTCCTGGGGCGACGAAAGCACTGACCCGGTGATCTCCATGCTCCACGAGTACGAGAAGATCCACCCGAACGTCACCTTCAAGATCTCGCAGGTGGCTTGGAGCGACTACTGGGTCAAGACCCCGCTCTCGCTCAAGGGCAACAAGAACGCCCCCGTGCTGTTCAACGTCCACAACTCCGAGGATGCCCTGCTCCGCCCGCACGCCGTCCGCCTCGACGGCGCCAGCGACTGGCGCATCTTCCACCAGGTGGTGCTGCCGATGAGCCGCAATTCCATCGCCGCGCTCGCCATCTTCACCTTCCTGTGGAACTGGGAGGACTACCTCTGGCCGTTCCTCATGATCACCGATGACGACAAGCAGCTGTTGTCGGTGGGCCTCAAGATGTTCTCCGGCCAGTACGGCACCGATTACGGCGGACTGTTCGCCGCCACCTCCGTGACCATCATCCCGGTGGTCATCGTCTACCTGGTGTTCCAGAAGCAGTTCATCGCCGGCATCGCCACCGGCTCTGGCAAGTAAACCCGGCCGGTTTCGGCCGAATCCGAACCGCGCCGCAGTCTCCCACCAGTCCCGGGGAGCCGCGGCCGCATCACTCGTATCATCGTGAATAACCGTACAGAAGGGGTAACCATGGCACAGTCACCACAACTCAAGCAGTCGTCTCCGACCTCGCCCGATCCGCAGGACTTCCGCCTCGACGCCACGCCGGCCATGCGCGCCGACAATGTGGTGTCCGGCGAGCACTGGCGCATCGGACTCATCACCGATTCGCTCGTGCGATTCGAATGGTCCGATTCCGGCGTATTCGAGAACCGCCCGACCCAGACCGTCCTGAACCGCGATTTCGGTAGCCCAGTCGAACGCCGCGTCACCGAGCGTGACGGCCGCGTCATCATCGACACCGCGGCCCTGACCATCGTCTACGACCAGCAGCCGTTCAGCAAGGAAGGCCTGAGCGTGGTCGTCAAAGGCGTGGCCGACACCCAGTTCAACACCTGGCATTACGGCGACGCCCAGCGCGGCAACCTCAAAGGCACCGCCCGCACGCTGGACGAGGCGGACGGCGCCATCGAGCTTGACAACGGCGTGATCTCGCGCGATGGCTGGGCCGTCATCGACGATTCCGCCGCCAACATCATCATCGAAACCGACACGGTGAACGGCAAGGCGAACCCGTTCGGCACCTGGGTATCCCCGCGCGCCACCGCCGAAACGGACTTGTACTTCTTCGGCTATGGCCACCGCTACATCGAGGCCGTACGCGACTTCTATCGCCTGACCGGCCCCACGCCGCTCCTGCCGCGCTTCGCCATGGGCAACTGGTGGAGCCGCTACTACCGGTACACGCAGGACGGCTATCTGGCCCTGATGGACCGCTTCAAGCGCGAGGGCATCCCGTTCACCACCTCCGTGATCGACATGGACTGGCATCGCGTGGACGACGTGGACCCGAAGTACGGTTCCGGCTGGACCGGCTACTCGTGGAATCGCGAACTGTTCCCCGACCCGCCGGCCTTCCTCGCCGACCTGCACCGGCGCGGCCTGCGCACCACACTGAACGTCCACCCGCGCGACGGCGTGCGCGCGTTCGAGGACGCCTACCCCGAAGTCGCCAAGCGCGTCGGCATCGACCCGGCCACCGAGGAGAACGTGGAATTCGACCTCACCAACCCGGACTTCGTGGACGCCTATTTCGACATGCACCACCGCATGGAGGCCGAAGGTGTCGACTTCTGGTGGCTGGACTGGCAGGGGGGGGGGGGGGCCCCCCCAGCGGGCCTC
>OBZG01001014.1_pt1 | contig 12549 bp, 14 predicted proteins | sample 1550701 | NCBI WGS metagenome assembly OBZG01 (sample SAMEA2580229, study PRJEB22360) | human gut metagenome | biome: human gut; feature: human-associated habitat; material: faeces | place: Denmark | collected 2008/2010
AAACATCCGTTTGTTGTGATTACAGGCGGATGTTCTTTTTTTGAATAAATGTAGGAGATGTTATCTACACAAAAAACATACAATAAAAACAAAAAAATCATAAAAAAACAATTTAAACGTAAGCGCAAAATATTGCTACGCTACCCATGAATTACGCTTGCACCAAAATGATAGATGCAAGCGTTTTACTCTATTTTAGTTTTGACAGTTCATTTTCGCAGTCTCGCTCCATGGGGCAAGCTGTTCCAGCTGTTCATCTGACATTTTATCGTCTGGCCGCTGTGATAAGAGGTATGTCAGATATTTGTAGGTATTCAGGTCATTCGCTTTTGCCATCTCAACCATTGTATACACAATAGCGCTAGAGGCAGCTCCCTTCGGACTGGCACTGAACAGCCAGTTTTTCCGGCCAACAGTGAATGGTCTGATTGCATTCTCGCTAAGATTATTGGATAAACTGCAATGACCGTCTTCCAGATAGGTCATCAGGGTGTCTTTCCGATTTTGGGCATAGTTCACCGCTTTCGCCAAACGGGTTCCCTTGTTTGGACGCTGTTGATCCAGCCAAATCCAGAATGCCTCCAGTATCGGCTTCTCCTTTTCAAGACGGAACTGTTTTCTCTGCTCCGCAGTATGATTTTTTGCTTTTGAGTACCGCTCACAATCAAACAGCTTGGAGCAGAATTGTACTCCCTGCACCGCCGGAAGGCTGTAATCATACTCTTTCCCTTTCGGTATGGCATCTGTGAAGTAACGTCTCACATGTGCCCAGCAAGAGCATCGTTTGATATCCGGCAGATTGTTATAACCTTGATATCCATCGGTCTCCAGATATCCGCCGAACCCCTGTAGGAAAGATGCTGCATGGAACTTTGCCCTTGTTTCTGTGTAATGATAGAGCAGGATCGGCGGAAGTCCATCTTCTCCACTGCGGAAGAGCCACATCCAGGAATCTGTTTCAGGATTACGCTCCGGCTCATTCAGTACCTGAACCCGAGTCTCGTCTGCCATCAGATATTTACGCTTCAGTAACTGACGGTGAAAATAATCATAAACATGACGGAGATAATTCTCGGCGCAGTAAATGATCCAGTTAGCAAGCGTAGCCCGGCTTAATGGGACACCCAGTTGCTTCCAGTCCTCTTCCTGCCGCTTTAATGGCAGACCATTCTGATACTTCTGGTGCATCGCCCATGCAACAACGGATTCGGAGGCATAACTTTCCGGAATCAATGGTTCCTGAACAGGAGCTTTGACAAACGTCTGATCATCCGGGTGCTCCTCTGATCTGGCACACTCCGGGCATTTATAGGTTTCACGATAGATATTTACTACTTTCCCTTTGGCAGGGGTAAACCGGAACTCATGACGGACGAATTCTTTTCCAATACATTCCATCTGTGTTCCGCAGGTTGGACAGTTTCGCTCCTCCTCCGGAAGAGAAATGATCTCGTCGCAGGAAGGAACATTTTTAAAGAGATCCGCATGTGTCCGTCGTGCTTTTCGCTTATGTTCCGGAACAGTGATGTCATCAGGAAGTTCCTGTTTCCATGTCGGATCTGCTTCCTGCTCGGCTTCATCAAAAAGATTCAGCTGACCATCGATATCTTTCCGTTTTTCACTGGAAGTACCAAAGAGCTTCTTCGTGAGATATTCAATCTGCTGACGAAGATTTTCTTTTTCCAGACGGTCTGCTTCCAATGTTTTTTGTAAAGACTGGATCAGTTCTGTCTGTGCGGAAATCGTTTTATTCAGTTGGTTGATCATGTCCTTGTACGCAAGGATTTTTGAATCTTTTGAATTACCAGCCATATGTCTTCTGCTCCTTTTTTACTGCTCTTATTATACCATAAAAAGCAATGAAAAAGAAGCAGAAAACCCAGTATTTACAAGGGATTGCAGACATGATACAGGGTGTGGAAAGCTCTCCATTTTTGTTGGCTGGCATAGAGGTTTTACACAATCATTCCGTAGGTTTGAATGCTTTTGGTTGTTCGATTTCAAGACCGGACATGAGCCAGTCGAATTGCTGCCAGGTCAGTTGCTTTACTTCCAACTGATTTCTGGGCCAGCGGAATCTGCCCTGGACTTCCATACGTTTATACAGCAACACAAATCCGTCAGATTCCCAAAGCAAAGCTTTGATCCTGTCACAACGTTTTCCACAGAAAAGATACAGGGCGCTTCGCCTTGGATCCATATGGAGTTGATCCTCTACAATAGCACACAGCCCGTCAATGGATTTCCGCATATCCGTTCTGCCTGTTACGATATAGATTTCATCGGCGGCTGTGATATCCCCTAACATTCCAACTCCTTCACAATGCGAAGCGTTTGAGCCAGAAGCTGAGGATCTGTTCCATTTGGTATTGTTAGATGCAAACTTCCTACAGACAGCTTCATTGGCTCTGCTACGGAAAGGTTATTTTTTTCCGTAGCTACCGGAATCACATTTAATGGCTGTTCATATGGGAGCGGGTCAGTATCATGAAAATCCACTCTGACAACTTCCTGGCTTTCCGGTGCACGATAGCTGCGTCCGGTTGACGCTGGCAAATCCACACAACCTTTCTGACGCAGCCTTTTTACCCAGTTGTAAAAAGTTCCCGGTTTGATGTCGTGTTCCACACACCATTGATGATCTGTCAATCCACTTTGACGGCATTCCATGATGAGACGGTATTGTTCTTCTGCAGGTATTCTTTTGCTTCTCATGAGCAGTCCTCCATAAATCGAATCGAGTAAAATGCTCTCACCTATCATTTCTAGCAACAGAAGATGAAGTAAAGTGCTTGCATTCTCTAATGATTATTATGGACTGAATTTTAGGGCAAAGCAATCCGTCGAATTATTTTGCGCTTACATACAAGGTGGAAGATATGACGGAAGTGTAAAACAAACAGAGGCCGCAAGTAGCAGCCTCCGTTTGCAAAAATTATTGATAAATCAGCTCTGTAAGAATAACTTCCTCCGCCTGCGCTTTCAGCGTGTTCATCAGTCCCACCCAGCGCATAGGGTCACGGGCTTTCAGTTCCTCGGTGACGCCCGCCGCCTCCATCATGCGGGGCAGCATGGCGTCCATCCGTTCACGCGCCGCCCGGTCAATCTCCAACAGGTGCGGGTACAGCTTTTCGCTCAAAATCAAGCTGCTGTAAAGGCCGGGCCGGTGTTCCTTCAGGTAGCGTTGCCGCATACGGCCATACTTGCCGATGGGGGCCTCCGGCTGCTCGGAAAGTTTCAGGTCGGGGATGTAGTAATCTCCGCAGCGGGTGTAAGTCAATTCGTTCATGTTCGTCCTCCTTTGCACTGTGATGGTTAAACGGCGGTGCTGGCCGGTAAGGCGGCCTTGCGCGGCTCCTGCCTGGGTAGCTGACCGGCAGGGATAAAAATGCCTTTTTCCATGTCCTCGGCCCGGATTGCAGCCTTTGCCGCCTCCACCTGGGCCTTGCGCTTGGCGTTGTAGCGTTCTTCCCATTCCTTCTGCTTGCCATTAGCCTTGCGGCGCAAGTAGTTCTGGTGAAGCCTGTCCTTGCGTTCCTCCTTCTTCCGCAGTTCTTCCTGTTCCTCCGGGGTCAGGGGAACCGGCTGCAAGGCGGGCGGGATATACCGGCCCACAAAATTGAAGTAGATTTCAACCTCCTGCGTGGTGTCCTGGCTGCCTTTGCGGGCGCGTTCATGGACAAGGATTTTCTCTACAAACTCGTTGAGCATGGTATTTGTCAGCGTATCGAAATTTTCGTACTTGTCAATCAGGGCAATAAACTTCTCCGCAGATTTCCGGCTCTGCTCATAGCCGGTAACGGCCTTTTCCAGTTCCGTGATTTCCGCATTGAGAGCGTCCTGCTCTTTGGCGTACTGTGCGTCCAGGGCCTCATACCGGGCGTCCGGCAGCTTGCCCAGGGCATTGTCCTCATAGATTTTGCAAATCAGCTTTTCCAGTTCCCCGGCCCGCTTTTGGGCGGCGGCCAGCCGTTTCCGTTTCTTGGATATGTCGGCGGTCTGCTGGGCGGCCTGCGTTTCCTGGACGGTGCGGATAAACTCGGCCCGGTCATTCTTGGAATATTCCGCGATGGCCCGGAGCATATCGGTTATCAAGGTCAGGACAGCCTCGGCCCGGATGCGGTGCTGTGTGCCACAAAGCGTCCCGCATGGGATTTTGCTGTACTGGCTGCAAGTAAACTGTGGATCACGCTTGCCGTTATTGACGCGATGGACATACATCTTGCCGCCGCAGTCGGCGCAGTACATCAGGCCGGTCAGGGGATGGGCCTCGCCCCAGCCGTCCGGGTAGCGCCGGACATTCGCCCGGATACGCTGCACATTGTCAAAGGTTTCCTGGTCGATGATGGCCTCATGGGTATTCTCGAAAATCGTCCACTCGCTTTCGTCAACATAATGACTTTTCTTGTCCTTGAAGTGCTTTCGGGTCTTGAAATTGATGGTGTGGCCCAGGTATTCCCGCTTTTTCAGGATGTTCACAATGGTGGACGATCCCCAGCCATAGGGGTCTTTGACCGGCTTCGTCCTGTTTACTCCTTCGTCAAAGCGTGCCAGATGGACAGCGGGGATTTCGACCTTTGCCTCGGACAGCAGCTTCGAGATTTGATAGGGGCCATAGCCCTCCATCGTCAGGGAAAAGATACGGCGTACCACTTCGGCGGCTTCTTCGTCCACAAGCCAGTGTTCCCGCTTTTCGTCCCACAAGTAGCCATAAATGACAGTGCCGGTCAGGTGCTTGCCACTCATGCCTTTGGACTTGAACACGGAGCGGATTTTCCGGCTGGTGTCGCGGGCGTAAAACTCGTTCATGATGTTGCGGAACGGGGTAAAATCATCATCGCCTTTCAGACTGTCCACACCGTCATTGATGGCGATCAGCCGGACACCGCGCTGCCGCAAAATCTCCATGACCTGACCGACTTTCAGATAGTCGCGTCCCAGGCGGCTCATGTCCTTTATGACGATGGCCTCCACCCGTCCGGCCTCGACTTCCTCCATCATCGCCAGAAAGCCGGGACGGTCAAAGCGGGTTCCCGATACGCCGTCATCGGTGAAGTGGGTAGGGTTCGGCAGTCCATTCCGGCGGGCAAACTCCTCTAACATCTGCTTTTGATGGCTTATGGAGTTGCTCTCGCCCTGTAACTCATCATCGCGGCTCAAACGCTCATACAGTGGGGTGATTTTCTCGTTTCTCATGGCTGTACCTCCTGAAATGAAAATGCTCTAAGTGACTGCTTCACTAACCATGACAAAAACCATGATTAAGAAGTCACTTAGAGCATACATCTCCATCAACTGATAAGAAAGTACTAAAGATAAGCCTGAAGGCTGTACAACTGAAACAATATCACTAACGTTGGAAATGACACTATTGATTTCTTCTCGTAAATTTTCAAAATCTTCCCCGCCATTCTCCAACAAAACTTTATGCTGGTTTCCTACATTGTTGCAACCTAAAAGCACAATTTTAAGCCATTTCCCAGCTTCTTCAGAGAAACTATCCGGTATAAACCTATATAGGTGGAATCCTGCCATCATCTTCAGGCAGACAGACAAATTTATCCGTGAGTTGTTTCCTTTCGCTCGTTGCAAACCTCTTGCCCCTGTAATACACCGTAACCGCCCATGCTACCATTTTCCGAATAGACTCGGCTCGTTGAGCCAATGTGAAACAACTACTTTTTTCTGAAAATTCAGAAAAATAGTAGAGGCGAAATGTGTACGGGTTAAAATGGGGGTAGCTTTACGCCACCCAAACGGAGATCCCCCCTGGCAAAGCTGTGCAAAATATGTTTTGAATACTCTGTCAATAACACCCACATTTAACTAAGTGTGCCCAGTCTCAATCACAACTATCTTTTGAAATGTATCTTTTTAATAATCGATTTAAAGAACGTAACCTGACAATAAAATTGTCAATAGCTTCATCTTCATTTGTAAAATACATATATGATTGAGTAACAACACTTGCTCTTTCATCACTTGTACATACTATCCATTGTTCTTGTTCTTTATAAATGATGACTTCGTTTTCTCTTAAAGAATGTTCATAAAACCAATTATAATTACAGAGATGTTCCTCACGTATAATCTCCTGTGCTTTTTGTGCTATCATAAAATCCTCCCTTAATTTATTTCTTTAAGTATTCCAATACCTTCTAACATATCAACAGGCATTGGTAACTCTATTTGAATTCCACCGCCCGAAGATCCAAATCCTTCAGCTATATACCCACTTTGAGGTATTAACCTATTATAATCACCACCATAATAAGCATTAACATAGTCATCAATCTCTGCAACCAGCTCTGTATTATTGCATGATTCCACATAAGATTTTATATCTTTGAATTCTCCAACAACTTGATATTGATGATACATTTCTGGATCCTCTACATACGGAAGTGCACGACTATCATAATCATAGGGGCTTCCATTTACTGGTGAAGTGTATCGTCCACTTGCAGGTCCATATCTATCTATAACATCACCGACTTGTGGATTGTATGGATTTTTTACTGGATTCCCATTGATGTCCAATACATAGCCTCCTTTCGGTACCTGCGACCAATCAATGCCCCATTCTCCATTGAGAACATTTGTGTTGCTAGGAATTTGTATATCACTAGGCCACCTTCCTGTTTTAGTATAATTTATAGCCTTATCTGAATCTATCTTATAGAGGTATTCATATAAAACTTCATCTGAACAAGTAGACTTTGATAATAGTTCTTTCTGTTTCCAATATTCCTGATATCTTATATCATCAGGTGATAAAGTCTTCCCTTTCCCATCAAAGCCTTTTCTCCGCAAATCTATCAAGTCATCCCCCAGTTCTTCAATATCTGTCTTTCTCGCTATATCTCCAATTTCCGATACCGAACTATTCGCTGGTTTTCCTGATAGAACTCCTTCTACCACATTGCTTCCCAACATTGCCAATATACGGCTATCTGTACTTTGATAGATTACATCATAAACTTTATCTTCTGCTACATTACCGATCAATATCCTTCCACCATCTACGGCAATAGCTTTAAATTTTGTAGCACCTGTTGCTCCTTTTAAGATGCCACTCATCGGTAATGCCATTGCAGAAATCATAGTACTGGCGTTTCCTATAGTATAATATAAATTCGGTTTTCCTACAAACAGTGTATCACGGAGAGAATTTTCTGCCATTGTAAATCCGTCTCCTGAAAAGCCAATGGATATATGCATTCACTATTATATATTAGGTATCTCTACTACATCGCCATCAGTTTCTTCTATAAACACCTTAGTTATATTAGGATTATTCTTCTTTAATTTAAAAATTTGAACCTTTGTTAATGGCGGAATAAACTTAATGTGATTAACTTTAAATTCATTTTTTAAAATATGCTCCTCTATTTCTGAAATAAAGCTAGCCCATTCCTTTAAATTCGGATTCTTTAATTCTTCTTTATTTTCTAAAGCTCTATATCCATCAGCATCATAAAAAATCATTAAAGCAGTCCCTAAATCACAGTTTTTATTATTTATTATATTATATGGGATCTCAAAACCATTGTCCCAGTTATAATTTCCTGCTATTATATGCAGTAGCTTTGAATCTGTTATACTTTTAATTTCATCTATAGTATCTTGTTTATTTTCACTATAGAGCAATTTATGTACATATTCCTTTTTAGAATTATTCATTTGAACTCCTCCTTAATTGTTACTTTCTAATTCTACTTAAACTTCTTTCCCATAATTCTACCGTTGCTCCTTGATTTGGATACAATGGCAATCCACTTTCTTGTAGTTTTCGTAAATCCCTCTGCAAGTCAAATACTTGCTTTTGAAGTACGTCCACACTCTGATTGATATCCATCTTATTCAGTTGATTTCTTACTACATTATTATACACTGAATGGTAGCCTCTATGCCTTGACATAGCACTTAATTCAGCATCTGGCGTTCTTAATAGTATTCCATTTGTTGCATCATCTAAATTCATTCCTATTTTTTGAAGTATTGGATTATCTGCCATTTCTGCTGGGATTATATGTTGTGCTTGATGTCCAGTCCATTTAGTTGACCGCTTTAATCCCATTGATTCCATTATATTTTTACCTAGCTTAGTAGAATCACCACCTGTAACTACTCCAGGTTTTCCTGGAATAAGTCTTTCAGGGTTACTTACGCCCTCAAAGCCTTTTCTCTGCAAAGCTATCAAGTCATCTACATCCCCGATTTCCGGTACGGAACTATTCGCTAGATTTCCTGACAAAACTCCTTCTACCACATTGCTTCCCAACATTGCCAATATACGGCTGTCTGTACTTCGATAGATTGCATCATATGCTTTATCTTCTGCTATATTGCCAATCAATATCCTTCCACCATCTACGGCGATAGTTTTAAATTTCGCAACACCTGTTGCCCCTTTTAAAATGCCACTCATCGGCAATGCCATTGCTGAGATCATAGTACTGGCGTTTCCTATATTATAATATAATTCTGGATTTCCTGCAAACAGTGTATCACGGATAGGATTTTCTGCCATTGTAAATCCATCCCCGGAAAAGCCAAGAGATATATTATTCATTCCTTCTGTTGCGTTCGATAATCCATATAAGGTAGATGTTCCTCCCACAACAGTTGCACTAAAAAACACAATAGGCGCAGCTGTTCCCGCAGTTGCTAAGATTAATGCTGTTCCCACTGTTGCGGATACGATGCCTGCAAGAAGCTGTTTTAATCCTTCCGCTTTCCTATCATCAGCAAGTTTATCATTCATTTTATCTTCAAACTTTTTCATTGCAGCTTCGTACTGAGCTATGTTCTGAGCTACAAAATTTCCACTTGCTTCATATCCCATCTGCAGCCTTTGATATGACGGTAGCATTGCAATAGAACCAGCCTGATAATTGGTTACTGATATAGCAGGACTTCCTGTTCTTGCTATCAAAATAGACCTTATAGACTCCAGCATAGAGTCCATATTCTGCGTATCATTTTGATGTGTTTCCTCATAATCACCAATGTCACTGTTTAAAGTTTTAACACGACTTTCCATCAACTGATAAGAAAGTACTAATGCCAAACCTGAAGGCTGAACAACTGAAACAATATCACTAACACTGGAAATGACGCTATTAATTTCTTCCCGTAAATTTTCAAAGTCCTCCCGTCCATTCTCCAATACTTGCTGTTGTTCCTCCAATATTTCTTGTGGAATCTCAGCCTCATAAGAAGAATCAATTCCATAATATCCCTCTGCATATACCGAAAGACGTACCTGAAACTCTGTTAATAATTGCTGTAGTGATCCAATCACAGGAATATGTACTTCTTGTATATAATTTTGTATGCTTTTCCCTGTTTCTCCTTGGATACATGGTGTTACTACAATCGTTTCTAATGCCTGATAAACGGACTCTAATTGTGTCCCCCATTCGCTTAACTGACTAATCATCTGATTTTGTACTTCCAACAACTCTTCGATTTTCACATGGTATCCCATAACACACCTCCTCCTTGGGTGCTTCTTTTCAAATTCTATATGTTCCAACCGCTAAATGTCTATCGTTTTATTAAGGATTGTTCTGCATAAGTCATACAGGTACTGACATCTTGTAGTTTTCGCACATCTTCCTGCAATAAAGTTTTATAACTTCCAAACAGTTCCGACAAAGTCTGATAGGTTTCTAAAAATGCTGCTAAAGTTTTCATATTCCCTGTAATTTCCGGTTGTTCTTTACTTTTTTTAATACCTTGGCTGGCTACAGATAACGCTGACACATTCGAATTATAAGTTAATTTATTTAATTCAATCATTGGCAGTCCCCCCTACTTAATTAAGCAATGTTTCAATATAATTTCCCAAAGAGTTAATCTGACTTTTTAGCCAGCCAATCACTCCTTCTTGATCATAAATCTGATTTTCCAATCTTGTGATTTCATCCATAATTGCATCTACGGCTCGATCGGTTTCATCATAATATGTTTGATAACAAGGTTTAAGCTGTTCCTCAGCAATTTCTTCATATTCTTCTTTGTTAGATCCTTTCCAACTGCTACATGAAAGTTTTTGCGTAATGTCAAATTTCTCCGATTCTATATTGAGTTTATAAGTCTGCAGTTTCTGTTTTGCACCTTCCAAACGCTCAATTTTCTTTTCTAATCCCTGAATTTCATTTTGACACTCTGAAATCCTATAGTTTGCTTGATTAATTTCATATTTTGCAGATGAAATAGTAGCTTGATTTTTATTTGCCATGAATCACACCTCCCTGTCCAGAAAGCAAAAGTTTTATGACTCATTTTCTATTTTTAATAATCCATCCAAATGTTCTTTCAAACTTTTCTGCATTCGAAAATCATCTTCATCTTGAAAACCTTTTTGAATTACTTCTTCAATATCCTCATGATTGAGATACAACACGTTTTCCCCAATCAAGCCTTCTGGATAAGTACAAGCAACATAATCAAAATATTTTTGCTCTCCTTTGAGAATTGCTACAACACCTCTTCCAATCAAAACGAGCTTTTTTACACTTCCTTTTACAAGAATTACAGAACCTAATGGTAAAAACTTTTCTTCTTTCATCAACTATTTTCCTCCTGCTTCCAAAGTCTTCATTGATTACATTTCGTGACTGCCTGTATCGTGCCTGTTTGGCACGATACATCTGATAATTGTAACTCACCTGCTACACTTTTGATTTCCTGTGCAATCTCTAAAACTATTTGACAATTATTTTTAATCTCCATAAAATTCCCTCTAATATTTTGGAACCCGCACTTTAACATAAGCTCCATTATGGAACAACAAACCATCTTTAAACTGTGGAAGTTCCTTTGCGGAATTAATCGGGAATATTGCCGATGTTCCCTGGTTTCCAAGAAGTAAACCTTCCGTTGTGTTTTTCGCAAATTTCGTCACTTCGTCAAATCCTTTCATCTTTCCGGAATGTGCAGTCAAAATGATACTGATACCAACACCTGCTGCCTCATTCAGAATAGGAGCCAAAGTCATCGCCTGCGTTTTCGTCAGTTCCACAAAGTTATCCCAATCGTCCACAATCAAGCTAAATGGCTGCAGTTCCCGACAGATTTCTTTTGGATTTAATGTCGGATCTATTTCTAATGCTTCCTTGACTTTTTGATTTCTTTCTGCAATCGCTGTCTTTAAGGCATCTATAAGCAGAGGCACCATTCCCTGATTTTCTATATAAACAACTTCTTCTGATGTTTTATAGGAATAAAGTTCCATAGCTTTGGAATCTACCAGATAGATTTTTCCTTTTCCCAGCATCTGATCAAGAATGATCTTCAATACGTTTGTCTTACCTCTTGCTGCTTCACCAAGAATCGTAAATGGTGTATTTCCAAGCTGGAATCCGCAGGCACACACAGCTTCTTTTTCGAGTCCAACATAAATATCCTGCTCTGTATGAGGATACTCTTTCATATCTGCAAAGAACAAGTTTTCCGGAAGAACCGGAATTCTTGGAGCTTGTTCATCTGGATACAGAGCATCAATATTCTGTATCAACGCTTCAATTTTATCCTTATATTCCAATTCTGTTTCAAACTCGACCATGCTGTAAAGCTGCATTACACTTATCATATTGTCGTATTTCAAAAGAGCTCGTCCTTTTGTTTCTGATTGTTTATAAGTGCTTCTTCCAACGATTAGATTTACATCTGACTCATCAAACAGATATCCCGCCACTTTGTTTTTAAAATTATTGTAGGTAGAATATTTCATACTATTGCTTCTGGTAGCAGTTGCAATCACAAAAATCCCAAGTCCATAACCATCACGGGAAATCTTTTGGAAAAATTCTTCAGCCTCATATCCAAGTTCTTTTACTACATCAAAATTGTCAATCACAAGAACAATTACTTTCATTTTCTCTGCAGAAACCTGATTGTAAACTTCAAAATTCTGTACTACTTCATCTGCCAGTTTTTTCTTTCTCTCTCTGATTTCTTTCTGCAAAATCCCCATCAACTTCTGGAATCTTTCCGAGTCGTCAAATACAATATAATCTGCCACATGAGAAAGTTTGTTTAATGGCATCAGACCACTGTTTCCAAAATCCAAAATATAAAAATTCAAATCCTGCACACTATTCTGCATAGCCAAGGACAAAACCGCAGTTGTCAAAAAGACGGTTTTCCCATATCCTGCTGAAGCAATATACAGCAAATTCCCATCTTTGATAAAATCAACATCATATGGAATCTGTTCCTGTTTTTCCGGAATATCAATGAGTCCCATGGCGATTTTCATGTTCAATTCTTTTTGGGTTGCACGAATCAGTTCCTGTGGGCTTACAAGTTGTTCCGGTAGTGGTGGAAGCCAAGGTTTTTTCACCTCTTTTACATCTTGTGTTTCATAATACTCGTGAATATAGCGTACTACTGCGTCCAACTGCGTTTTTACTACTTTGTTGTTTTCTTTCGTATCACTTAAATCTTGATTTACCAATTCCCCTTGTCCAATTTCATTGAGCACATAAACCCGGTCATCGACTTTTTCTTTCTGTTCTTCTTCATTATAAGCAGCTC
>OBZG01001015.1_pt1 | contig 12543 bp, 9 predicted proteins | sample 1550701 | NCBI WGS metagenome assembly OBZG01 (sample SAMEA2580229, study PRJEB22360) | human gut metagenome | biome: human gut; feature: human-associated habitat; material: faeces | place: Denmark | collected 2008/2010
CCCTCACTCTTACCCTCATCACTGAAAGGATGATGAATAGGGGGAAGCAAATGGCCTTCCGGGAAAGCCTTTCGTCGGTATGGTTGTACATATTGATACCGAACAGAAAATTCAGATCGTCGCCATGGTGGAAACGGATGCTTTCTTCTTTTTTGCCATGGCCCCATCCCCCGCTTTCTTCGCCAATACGGAAATCAATATCGACGCGGAAAGGAAGCCGGACTTCCACATTGGTGGACAGCACCCGGGTGCTGATCCAGGAAATATACTCCGCTTCCCCCTGTTCAGTGACGCGGTAATGTGGATGGTTGATGGGTATCAGCTGATCCATGGGGACATCCTTCGACCAAAGCACGGGATTGGCCCGTTCGATTTCCTCAGGCGTAATGGAATCCGGCGGTATTTCCTCCGGGGCTTTGAAAAGTTTGGGATCCGGCAGGCGCTTTTTCACCGGTATCAGCAGGGAGACAAGCTCGCGGCGGCTGTCCGGCGATATCAGATCCTCCAGCAGGGGTTCCTGCCGCAGGCGGCCGCCATGGGTATAGTCTATTTCGTAATAGGGATTGTTATCAAAGGCTGACAGGAGGCTGCAAAAGCCGGCGTTCATATCCTCATCCAGATATAGATCGGCCGCCGCAAACAGGCCGCCTTCCCAATAGTAATCCAGATAGGGGCTGCTGTTTTGGAAGTCCTTTGCAAGCTTTAGAAGAATGATATCACCGGCCTCCGTCCGGGTATCAAAGCGTTCATGTGCGCCCGGCCTGCCTGAAGGGATTCCATGCATCTGCACCCAGCGGGAGAAGCCTTCAACATCGGAGATCTGGCTGTTTCCCTTAAGACAGGAGGAAAGAATCCGCATGGGGGGCAGCTGCACAAGGGAAGGCTGCACAGGCTCTGTCAGACGGTCCGATATTGAGGCAAGCTCTTTATAGCTTCCGGTCCTGTTATTTTCCAGGGAATCCAGCTGTTTTTCCATACTTTCATATAAAAGCGGCAACGCTGAAATTTTAGTGATTCCGTTCCGCGTCATTGTCGTAAGGAAATCATTAACAATGCGGCGCAGGTCGGTTAAGGCGTTTACCTCCTCGTCTATGGCGCGGATGCGGCTGACAAAGGTCTCCACAACGATGCTCATATCCTCGCTTTCGTAGATACGGAGAATATCTTTGACGGGAATCTGCATTTTGCGCAGTACAATGATCTGCCTGAGACGCTCGATGTTTGCGGCATCATAGTACCTGTACTTCCCCGAATCCGGCCGGACGCTGCGGATCAGACCCGCCTGCTCATAGTAACGCAGGCTGCGGGATGTGATACCAAGCATACCGGTCAGCTCGGTTATTTTCACCAGCTCCATAAATTCTGCTCCTCTCGTTTTGTATATGTCCAGAATAGCACTTGACCTTGCGTCAATGTCAAGATGAAATACAGAGCCGCTGCCAAGGTTTTCCGGCGGTCTTCAAATGATAGCTGTTGAAATCCGGTTACCACTTGCTTTGTCACCGGAGACTGTCAGGAAAATGACTGGAATACCAAGGGCTTTCTTCCAGCAGCCCGTATTTACAGGTATACATTGTGTAATGCGCAAAAGATGTAATAAAAATATATCATGATCGTAGGGAAGGGGAAAGAAGAGCATTCTGTGATATAATGGAAAAGCGAGAGGAGAGGGTTATGGACAAAAAATTTCTGGTTATCGGATGCTGCGGGGCCGGGAAGAGTACTCTGGCAAAGAAGATGCAGAAACGGACGGGTTTGCCGCTGATTCATCTGAATCATGAATATTACCGGCCGGAGTGGGTGAAACCAGAATTAAAAGAGTTTAAGGAACAGAGGGAAAAATGATGGAGAAGGAAAAGATTCTGGAAATATTGAATGAGCACTATCCCGTGTGTTTTGACAGTCTGGAGTTTGTACGGGACAGCGGCAGTATGGCTTATGCTGTATTTTCCGGCAGGGATAAGTATTTCCTGCGGATTACGAAACCAGCGTTTTTTGATACGGTGCATAAATCACTGGAGATTCATGTATTTCTGATGAAACAGGGATTTTCCGTGCCGCCGGTTATTTTTACCCGGGATGGCTCACCTTGTGTCCATACGAGTGAAGAAGACGGAGAGCATCTTTATATTCTGTATGAGTTCATAGAAGGCAAAGAAGTGGATCCGGAACAGGATGCGGAGGCAATTGGTGCTTTGCTGGGGAAATTTCACAGCGCGATGAAGGCGTATCCCGGCACGCTTGTGAAGCGGGATAAATACTTTTATATCGGCAGGTACATAGATATTCTGCGGGAAAAGAAGTATCCCAGGGCTGAAGAGTTCGCTGCATACGGCGAGGCTTTATGGGAAAAGATCAGGGGTCTGCCGACGGGGTACTGTCATGGAGATATGTACCGGGGGAATATCCATAAGGCGGGCGACGGGAGACTTTACATATTGGATTTTGATACCTCCTGTGAAGGTTTTCCCATGTATGATCCGGTATTAATCTGTAATATGACCGATTATTTTGAGCTTCAGGAGAACGGCTATGAGAAATCCCGTGAGGTGTTTGCCCGCTTCCTGCCTGCGTATTTAAAATATAGTGACCTTATGCCGGAGGAGGAGGCAGCATTTTATGATCTGATCGCACTTTACCATTTTGCCCTGCAGGCCACGATTGTTGAGGTATTCGGCATGGACTGTGTGGATGATGAATTTTTCGACTGCCAGTTGGAGTGGCTGTATAAATGGCGGGAGCAATGTGAGAAATATGAATGGAACTGATATAAAAGGGAACCTGCGGCGGAAAGGCCGGCGTTCCCTTTTGACAGCCCGTAAATTTAAGCGGAGAGGTTTACTCCATGTAGCCGCCCTTCATAGGTGAAACCGCATGTTCGGAGTAAATTTTCAGAACTCCTTTTTTATATTTCGGCTCCCTGGGCTTCAGGTTAGCTCTTCGTTCTTCCAGAATTTTATCTATTTCCTCTGGAGGAAGCTCCCGGCCCTTGACGCCGATGATCTCCAGCACACGGGCCGGAATGTCAATACGGATCAGGTCATCCTCTTCCACAAGGGCAATCGGGCCACCGTCAGCGGCTTCCGGAGAAACATGGCCGATAGCAGGGCCTTTGGAGGCGCCTGAAAATCTGCCGTCTGTAATCAGCGCAATGGATCTGCCAAGCTCCGGATCGGAAGAAATAGCTTCCGTAGTATAGAACATTTCCGGCATCCCCGATCCCTTCGGGCCTTCGTAACGGATAAAGACCGCATCTCCAGGGCGGATTTTCCGGGATAAAACAGCGGAGATGGCATCCTCCTCACAGTCAAAGGGGCGGGCTTTAAGAACTGCCTGAAACATTTCGGCAGGGACGGCGGAGTGTTTTACAACAGAGCCTTCCGGGGCGAGGTTGCCGCGGAGAATGGCAACGGTTCCGTCCGAACCGATGGGATTATCAAAGGGGCGTATGACGTCCGTACGCTTCAGCCCCCATTTTTCCAGGGATACGCTGCATTTTTCATAGAAACCGTTCTGCTTCAGCTCCTCCAGGTTTTCTCCCAGAGTTTTTCCTGTGACCGTCATGACATCCAGATGGAGCATGGATTTGATTTCCTCCATGACGGCAGGGACGCCGCCTGCGTAATAGAAAAACTGTGCGGGCCATTTGCCTGCGGGGCGGATATCCAGGAGATAGTGGGCGCCGCGGTGCATCCGGTCAAAGGTGTCCGCATCGATTTCCAGGCCGAGTTCATGGGCCATTGCCGGGATGTGCAGCAGGGAATTGGTGGAGCCGGAAATAGCCGCGTGAACCATGATCGCGTTTTCAAAGGCTTCCATTGTTACGATATCACTTACCTTCAGCCCTGCTTTAACCAGTTCCATTACCTGTATGCCTGCTTTATAGGCCATCTCCTTTAACTCCGGGCAGGTGGCGGGCATCAGCGCCGAACCGGGAAGCATCAATCCCAGCGCTTCCGCCATAATCTGCATGGTGGAAGCGGTTCCCATAAATGAGCATGCGCCGCAGGAGGGGCATGCATTCTGTTTATAATAGGTAAGCTTTTCTTCGGTAATTTCGCCGCGCTGGCACATTGCGGAATAAGCGCCGATTTGTTCCAGAGTCAGCAGGTCGGGTCCGGCTTCCATGACGCCCCCCGTAATGACGATGGAGGGCATATTAAGCCTTGCCAGCCCCATCAGACAGGCCGGAACGGATTTATCACAGCTGGCGATGAATACACCGCCGTCAAAACCAGTAGAATTGCCGTGTATTTCAATCATATTGGCGATCATATCCCGATGGGCGAGGGAATAGTTAATTCCGTCATGCCCCTGGGCGATTCCGTCACAGATATCCGTCGTAAAATAACGCGCGCCCCTGCCGCCCGAATCCCGGATCCCTTTCATGGCTTCTTCCACAAAAAGATTCAGGTGCGCGCTTCCCGGATGGCTGTCCCCGAAGGTGCTTTCCACAAGAATCTGCGGCTTATCAAGATCCTCAACCGTCCAACCCATGCCGATTTTCAGTGGATCGTTTTCCGGGGCCAGTGCCCTGACCCGCTGACTATTCAATTCCATTTGTCAATCCCTCCTTGTTTTGCGGAGCAAAATGCGAGCCCTCTGGCGAGCAGAGGGATTTTCCTCCATGTTTTGCGGAGCAAAATATAAATCATCAGATGTTTCGTTGCTTTTATCCTAGCATTCCCTAATTCTCTTAGCAAGTTGTCAGATGTGTGTTCTACTTTTTGCTGGAATTATTATTATTTATTTGGACAGGTTCCATAAAAATTCGTTTAATTGCCTGCTTGTTTGCTGATTTTCCAGATTTTTGTGATGATGACAGGAAGCAAATCATCAGATGTCTTTTGCTTTATCCCTATGGTTTGGGTGAGTAAGGGCAGGAGCTTCCTGTTCTTTTATCAATTGCTTTATCATATCCCGGTTATAGATCATATGCATCAGCATCGCTGTTTTGGCGCCGATGGAATCATGTTCTGCAATGGCATCCGTAATGGCGCGGTGGGTCTGGATGGTTTCTTTGGTTAGCCGGCGGTGGGTTACATTGACAAACATCAGGACGGCAGTATCAATAATGGGAATGAGCTGCTTTACCACGATATTGCCGGAACATTCTGCAATGCAGGTATGAAAAGCAATATCCTCATCAATGTAGCTTTCTTCCCTGGCAATTCGTTTTTCGATGAGGCGGCACAGGCTGTCCAGCTTTTCTACGTCTGCGGGACGGGCTTTAAGGGCGGCCATTTCTGCAATTCCCGGTTCCAGTATAATCCGTACATCAGCCAAATCCAGGGCGAGTGCCATTTTATCCTCTGCTTTTCTCAGTCCCAGCGGATCCAGGTCTGCGGGAGTGGTTGAAACTACATAGGTTCCCGAACCTCTTCTCACTTCCAGAATACCACGGGAAGCAAGCAGCTTCACCGCCTCCCGGACCGTGCTTCGCCCCACGCCGAATTTCCGGCCCAGTTCAAATTCATTGGGAAGGCGCGCACCGACAGGCAGAGGGGTGTTTAGTATAAACTGATAGATTTGTTCCTGGACCTGCTCCGCAAGCAGGGCATGTTTCAGGTTGGAAAAACCGTCCATATTTTTTCTCCATAAGAAGGGAAGCGGGCAGATGCCGCCGCCAGCTATCCGCTGTGCGGCAAAACCTCCAAGTTGCGTCCTGCCGGCATTCCCGTTATAATAAATTGTATAGTAGCCATTTTGCAGCAACGGGAGCTTCGGGAGATTCTGAAGCCCATTATTTCATGATAACACAGATGAAGAAAACAGTCAGCAGGGGGAAAACACCGATGACAAAAAAAGAGAAGCTACAGCATATATTGGAGACTCTGGATAAGATTTATGGTACTACAAAAGACGGGTTTTATCATAATCAGGACTGGCAGCTGCTGACAGCGATAATGCTCAGCGCCCAGAGCACGGACAAACAGGTGGATGAGGCCCTTCCCGGCCTGTTTGGAAGATTCCCGACGGCGGAGGAAGTGGCACAGGCCCCGGTGGAAGAGATAGAGGAATATATCCGGTCAGTGGGGCTTTATAAAAATAAGGCGAAAAACATGAAAAAATGTTGTGAACAGCTTGTAAAAGATTATGGCGGGAAAGTCCCGGATACGCTGGAAGAAGTGTTGAAGCTGGCCGGTGTGGGAAGAAAGACGGCAACTCTTTTTCTGGCGGATGCTTATGGGATTCCCGGGGTTACGGTGGATACCCATGTATTTCGGATTTCCCACAGGCTGGGATGGGCAAAAGGGAAAAACCCCCAGCAGACGGAACAGGAATTGATGAAGGTTCTGCCCAGAGATCACTGGAACCGGATTAATTTTCAGCTGATTTATCTGGGACGGGAGATCTGTACAGCGCGTAAAGCCAAATGTACACAATGTCCGCTTCAGGAATGGTGCGAGAAAAATTTGTGATAAAATAGATGAACTGGTAAAGTGGGTTAATGATCAGAGGAAAAAGTGATGATTGAATTAACAGGTTCCCTGCAGAATGTTTTTGCAGCTTTTGCGGAAAAGACCGGGGTAGACGGAACTGCTTTTATTTCAGCGCCTGCTAAGGCATGAGATGATTCATTTGAAGCATGAAAAAGGACGAACTAAAATTCTGAAAGGAAGCGTTTGTAACATTCCTGAATTACTTTCTTATGGCCAGTGTCGTAGATGCGCTGAACTGCTGAATAATTATTATAAATTCATATATTCTTATAGGAAAAAGACGTTGACTGATAAACGGCCAACGTCTTTTTCCTGCAATTTTCCAGGGTAATATAAATAAACAACCCCTTATGTATTCCCGGAAGCCGCCAGCTGGGAAAGGATTTCCCGCACATCGTCACCCATTTTTATAAGGGCGGCCATATCGGGAATTTCAATTCCATGGACGAGGACATTCCGGGCATTCCGCAACGCAACCACCCGGTCCAGGTTTTCCTTGGAAAGTACCTTCATTCGTTTCAGGCTGTTCACATTAAAGGTGCCTCTTGCCTTGGGATTGCTTTTCAGGGTCAGCCTGCCGAGAATGGTTTCCAGGCTAATCCAGGGCTTCATAAAGTATTCCATGGCCTGGTACTGCTCTTTGCTCAGCTTTTCTCCGGGGGCGCGAAGCTCCCTGTAAAGATGATAGCGTTTTTCATTGCCGCAGATGATCTGGTCGGAGAGCTGTTCTGAGATGGTCCGCTTGTCGTTGACAAGCTTTGTAGACTTCAGAATCGGTTCAAGCTCTTTGGCATTGGCTATTTTCAGCCGTCCCATCAGACGCAGGAGCAGTTCTACATTTCCCATGCGCGGTTCGATATCCATCCGCTTATAGCGGGTGCTCAGATAATTGTAAAGATAAGCCGCCAGATCATATTGGTTGTTAAAGGATGTATTTTTACTCTGGATCCGCTCGTTTCCTGCGGCCTGCAGCCGTTCCAGAGCTATCTCGCCGCTGAGGACAAGACCGTTCAGTTCGTCAAGGATGGCTAGCTCTTCATCGGAAAGGGTGCCCTGAAGCGGCTTGTAAACCAAATCATGCTCCACCTCCGACCAGGCATGCATCAGAACGGACGCCACCTGGATTTCCAGGCGGACAGGGGCATATTTTATCCGGCTTTTATCCAGGGAATCTTCCTTCATGGAAGCCCGGTAATGGGTGGCCCAGTAGCCGGAAAAACGTTTGTTGTAGGAAGGCTGTTTGGACTGCACCGGGAATTTCTTGGTTTCAGCCACCGTAAACAGGTTGTTGATGACCCGATCCGCTTTGGCACGGTCGCCGGGGAAATAGAGGGACACGCGTACGCCGGAAAGGTCGGCGATATCCGCATAGATTTCGCTCATGTTTTTATAGGGAGTTTCCCGTTTTTCATTCCGCTGCGTCACCTTGATTTTGAGCCGGCTGGGGCTCTTGGCGCGCGAGGTTACCATGGCGCGGATACCGGAGGAGCGCAGGGCATCCTCCAGCATTTCGGCGGCAATGCGTCCTGCTGTTTCGTAAAAGTTTATTTTCTTCTTGTAATTTTCTATAAATTGATTTATCAGATCCATATTGATTGCCTCTTAATTGTGTCTTACGGTCGCAGCCAATCCTCATTGGGCAGGGACTGGCCGCCATCGGAATATATGATCGTATTTGTTTTATATTCAAAAATCAAATCGTCATAGTCAGTGGAATATAAAAACCTTGTTTCATTCAAATCCTCATAAATATCCAGATAAATGCCTTCCTCCACAGAGGTCTCATCCGGGCCGACGCTGATGTCGGTGAGATCGCAGGGAAGGGTAAGGAATTCTTGCCCGGCACTGTTGCTCATATGTACAGAACCCTGGATTTCAACGATAGTTCTGTCTGCGCTGTTGTTGGTAACTTCAAAAATAAAGTAGCAGCGGGGAAGGGTCACATCCGGGGCAGCGCCTTTTTCCACGTTGATTTTATCCGTTATAGTAACCTCTGCAGGCTTCTTGCTTTTGGCCGCCTGCTTTTCCTTTTCTTCCCGGATGCTGCGGAACTGTTCCAGCACATTCTGAAGGATGGAATCCGGCTTTTTGCTTTCTTCCAGGCGGGAGCTTATAATGGCCGGATTTTTAGTAATCCCCACATTTACGGCGCCGTGCCTGCCCGGTCCTCCGCCGGACTGCAGCAACAAAATAAGCAGAACTATATTTACAGTCGCCAGGATGCCGATGGCAACAGCACATATTATTATTATTTTCCTTTTGGATTTGGAGTCCTTTTTTTCAGTAATCATCATAACTATCCCCCCATATCAATTTGTTTTTATTATAATGGAGTACGGGCAAATATACAATCAAAAACGAACAGCAGCCTGAGCGGTGCCTATACAGAAATAAATAGCCTGATCTTCAGAGAATCTTAATGGGAAGTGAAGAAAGTTTTATAATTAACAGGTTATGATGGAAGCAGATAAAAGAAAACTGTCTGAAAGGGGAGGATGAGGGAATGTTATTTATCCTGAATTTGGCAATAGGGGCCGGCAGCGGACTGGCGCTTTCCATTCCTTTTCTGGGATGGCTGGAGGGCACGGTGCATAAAAGGATGCGCAACACGGCGCAAAAGGGTATGGCACAGTGCAGTACGGCTCAGGGGAAAGGAAAGTGTGAAATAAGCGGATGGCATACGGCGGGTGTCTTTCTGTTTGCATTTTTGCTGGCTGGTATTCTGACGCTGACAGGGGTGCCGGCGTTTCAGGAATTTCATTTTGACGCTAATATCAATATGATTCCTATGGTGGAATTTTTCAGTAATTCCAGACAATATTTTGAAAACACGCTGCTGTTTATGCCCCTGGGTTTTCTTGTCCCCCTGCTTTGGCGGCGGGAACAGATGGTGGAAAAGACGGTGAGCATCGGCTTCCTCTTTTCTCTGTTTATTGAGGCTGCGCAGTTATTCTCCTTCCGGGCTACAGATATTGATGATCTGCTTATGAATACTATGGGCACATGGCTGGGATATCTGCTGTTTCTGGCAATAAACCGTATTTTTCCCAGGACGTGCGGCAGGTTCGGCGTGGGAGAAAAGCCGGAGCCCGGAAGTCTGTGGGCAGTGGAGGAAGCAGGCGGTCAGGAGGCGAAAGCGGAAGGAAATGTGCAAGGAAATGCGGAGGATGCCTGTATGAAGGCACAGACTATGAATGAGGAATACTGCGGCAGTAAAAGCTGTGGGAATAAAGGCTGCGGAAATGAAAGCTCCGGCGCGGAAAGTCCCGTCTGCCGATACGAGATGGAGCTTTCCTTTGCCATTGTCATTCTTATTATGATGACCCTGCAGCCGTTGCTTGGCAGTGTTCTCTGGAACCTTTGGTATGACCTCCGGTAAATCAGGAAGGATATCCGGAGGGGAACCTCCGCCGGAATAACCGGCAGAAGTCAGAATACCCTTGTCGTCCATTTGGTGCAGTCCCAGACATCGGTTGCCAGCCCGTCATAAAATTCAGGTTCGTGACAAACCATGAGAATGCTTCCCCTGTACTCCTGAAGCGCGCGCTTCAGTTCGGCTTTTGCATCCACGTCCAGATGGTTGGTAGGCTCGTCCAGAAGCAGGATGTTGGTTTCCTTATTGATGAGCTTGCACAGACGTACCTTTGCCTGCTCGCCGCCGCTTAAGACCTTTACCATGCTTTCGATATGTTTTGTGGTCAGCCCGCATTTCGCCAGGGCGGAGCGGACCTCATACTGGGTGAACCCGGGGAATTCCTGCCAGATTTCCTCAATACAGCTGGTGGATATATCCGGCGGCATCTCCTGTTCAAAATAGCCTATGCTCAGATAATCCCCCTGCTCCACTGCGCCGGAAAGAGGCGGGATCAGGCCGAGTATACTTTTTAAAAGCGTGGTTTTACCTATGCCGTTGGAACCGATGAGGGCGATTTTCTGACCCCGTTCCATGGACAGGTTCAGCGGCGTGGAAAGCGGCTCGTCATAACCGATCACCAGATCCTGCGTGGTAAAAATGTAACGGCCGGGGGTACGGGCCTCTTTAAAATGAAATTCCGGCTTAGGCTTTTCGCCGGCAAGCTCAATCACATCCATTTTATCCAGTTTTTTCTGACGGGACATGGCCATGTTCCTGGTGGCGACCCGTGCTTTGTTTCTGGCTACAAAATCCTTGAGATCCGCAATTTCCTTCTGCTGCTTGTTGTAAGCGGCCTCCAGCTGCGACTTTTTCATGGCATAGACTTCCTGGAATTTGTCATAATCCCCTACATAGCGTGTCAGGGCCTGGTTATCCATGTGGTAAATCAGGTTGATAACGCTGTTTAAGAAAGGAATGTCATGAGATATCAGGATAAAGGCGTTTTCATAATCGTTCAGATACCGTTTCAGCCATTCGATATGTTCTGCATCCAGATAGTTGGTAGGCTCGTCCAGGAGAAGGATATCGGGTTTCTCCAAGAGCAGCTTGCCAAGCAGAACCTTGGTGCGCTGCCCGCCGCTTAAGTCCGCTACATCCTTGTCCAGGCCGATATCCGCAAGGCCCAGGGCGCGCCCCACTTCCTCCACTTTGGCGTCTATCATATAAAAATCATGCATGGTAAGCATATCCTGGATTGTGCCCAAATCTTCCATATATACTTCCAGCTCTTCCGGGGTGGCTTCCCCCATCTTATCGCATATTTCATTCATCTGGGCTTCCATTTCAAACAGGAAGGAAAAGGCGGAAGCCAGAGTTTCCCGGATGGAAGTGCCCTTTTCCAGTACCGTGTGCTGATCCAGATAGCCCACACGGACATTTTTGGCCCATTCCACTTTGCCTTCATCAGGCATAAGCTTTCCGGTGATAATATTCATAAAGGTAGATTTCCCCTCGCCGTTGGCGCCGATCAGGCCAATATGTTCTCCCTTGAGCAGGCGGAAGGAAACATCATGAAAAATGGCTCTGTCACCAAAGCCATGGGAAAGATGTTCAACATTTAAAATACTCATACGGACATTCTCCTATAATACAGCTATAATGTTCTATGCGGGAGCGGCCCGTTCCGGCGGTTAAGTGCCGTTGCGGAGCGTCCGACGACGCAAGTATATCATAAGAAACGCCTGTTGACCAGAGGTTTATTATCGCAGCTGCCGCAGAAAAGGGACCATTTTCGGAAGCTGAAAGCAAGGATTAAGGTACCGGCCAGGGCAGTGACGGCCCAGACGCTGATTGTAGCATGCCAGCCGTAATGATCGGAGATGGCCCCGGAGGCTGCGGTGGACAGAGAGCTTCCTATATAAGTAGAAGCGTTGAGTATGCCGGATATGGTGGCAACCTTGCCGAAGCGGGCGAAATGCCTGGGCACCCGGCTGATCAGCATCAGGTTGATTCCGTACATGCTTCCTGTTATTAAAGTCATCATGGTAACGCTTAACGTAGGGGCGGTATTGTAAACTGGGAGCAGGATAAAGCAGGAAAGCGCAGCGCAGGCAAAAAGCAGGGCTGCCGTCAGAAGTTCATTTTTCAGTCTTTGTAACAGAGAAGATGCGATCATGATGCTGAATATACTGAAAATCGGCAGAACTGCTGTGGTCAGGATAGAGAGGGAGGTGCTCAGCCCAAAGGTATCCGTAATATAAGCAGGCATCCAGGTAGTGATGCCATCCCGCAGAATACCATGGAGAACAATGGCAAACAGGATGGGAACCAGGGAAGCCTGGATAACCAGGGAAGAAAGCTTTACCGGATTTTCGTTTCCCACTTCCAGGTACAGGGCGGAAATGGCATTGGTTCCGTCAGCCTGCATTTTCCGGATGCTGATGGTCCAGACAAAGGCGGAGGCAATTCCAAAGAATGCCGGAAGCAGGAAAGCAAGCTGCCAGCCGGAAAAACGGATACAGGCGGGCGCAAGCACATATACGGCGATCATACCGGCGGATGAAGCAACGGACACCTGGACACAGCACTTTTTATAGCCCTCTTCATCCAGGGCCTCAGCCATGATTCTTACCAGAGGGGGCCAGAGCATGGACTGGAAAAAACCATTCAGGCACCAGAGCGGGATAATGACCTCCATACGAGGGAAAAGAGCAGCAAGGAGATTGCAGAGGGAGGTGGCGGCCA
>OBZG01001018.1_pt1 | contig 12534 bp, 7 predicted proteins | sample 1550701 | NCBI WGS metagenome assembly OBZG01 (sample SAMEA2580229, study PRJEB22360) | human gut metagenome | biome: human gut; feature: human-associated habitat; material: faeces | place: Denmark | collected 2008/2010
ACTGCCATTCGTCGATACATTCCAAGCAGCTGCTGTTTTTGCCAAGTTTTGGATTTTCGTGTTACCAGCTGTAGACAGGTTAGACAAGTCCTTATCTGCTGCATTTTCAGCAGCCGTAACAGCAGCGGTCAATTTATTCGTTGGTGCAATGGTTACATCATCGCCACTAGCAGATGTCGAAATCAACGCATTGGTGCCGGTTTGGCCCTTAATATTAAATTTAACATCTCCAGAAGCCAGTTTTTTAGCCGTCGTGGATCCTGTGGAGCCACCAAGGGCAATCGTACGATTGACTGCTGTTGACGAATCCGTAATCGATTGTTGCGTTGTCGTATTCAAGTCATAAAATACTTGACCATTTGCACCTACCGTAGCAACCGTAGTTGTACCATTGGTGAAATTAAGGCCATCGGATACCTTAACCGTATTAGCCGTACCACCATTGGCCTTATAGCTAATGGTTTGGTCTGCATTCGCTTGATTAATCGCTTGCGCTACATTATTCGCGTCCGCCATGCCTGCGCTAGCACTAGCCGTACCATTCGTAACAGTAATAGTTTGCTTTTTACCAGAAATGGTGAGCGTTTGATTATTGCCCTTTGTCGTTATATATGTACTATCACCGACTACTTTTAATGCACTATTTGTTAAATTAACGTCGCCTTTTGTGCTGCCATCTGCTGTGAAAGCCAGATTCATGCTCTTAAGTTGTGCTACGTTGACCGCATCAGTATTGTTAGTACCAGCTGCAAGACCTGTTAATTGACGTGTATTGGTACCATCGCCAATAGAAACAGCGGCCCAAGTGCTTGTTAACGCATTACCAGATAAGCCAGTAAATGTATTTGTTCGTCCTGTATTCGGATTATAGCCAGCACCAGCTACTGTATTCGCTATGGATCCAGCACCCAATGCTACGCCACCTTCTACAGTAGCTTGTGTATTTGCACCTAGTGCTAATGAGTTCTTTTCGCCTGCCTTTGCTGTGTTACCATAGGCGGCAGCATTTTCACCACTAGCAGCAGAATTATAACCAACAGCAACCGTAGCGCTTTGATTAGCCTCTGAATTGAGACCAATTGCCACCGCCGTAGAGCCAGTTGCCTTTGCTTGTGGCCCTAGTGCAGTTGCAGAGGCGCCAGTAGCTTTAGAAGTCTTGCCGAGTGCTACAGAATTAATCTTGTTAGATACTGTATCTTGACCAATGGCAATGGAATCACCATCACTAGCATTTGCATTTTTACCTAAAGCGATAGAATCTCCCCCAGTAGCTTGAGATGACGTACCAATAGCTACAGCATCACTACCACCAGCACTAGCAGATTTACCAACCGCAATAGCCGCCTCGCCACCAGATTTGGAGTCAAAACCTCCAGCATAAGAATAGTCCCCTGTAGCTTTTGCATTCGCACCAAGAGCCATAGCAATAAAACCTGATGCACTAGCCTTTTCACCTATTGCCATACCATGAACATTTGATACTTGCGTTTGAAAACCAATAGCAATCCCATAATCTGATCCGGATGTTACCTTGCTTTCATTCCCCAATGAAACACCATAGGAAGCTCTATTCTCTGCAACAGTACCTATGGCAACTGTATTATTGCCTTCAGCATGTGCGCCTGCACCGACTGCAACAGATGGCTTAATGGAACCGCCTATGAAGGTACCTGATGCAAGACTTCTAAAACCAATTGCGATGGATTGATTAGAATCGCTATAGGCTGCATTACCTATAGCAACACCATTGGTTGTCCCTGATTTAACTGAACCATTAGCAAGTGCTGATGATGGTTTATCAGTAAACGGAATGGAGGACACCGCCATTACATTCGGCCCCATTGTTGACATCGCTAGCCCTGCCAGAATACTAGCTACTATAATTTTCTTTTTCCCTGTTGTATTCTTCGCCATTTCCGATACAACAACGTAACATTGTTTTGATTTAGACCAAATAACTTTAAATATCTTATTCACAGTCCACGTATCTCCTCATACTAATATATATCATTTATTATTGATAACTCATTCATTTATAAAAGTAGACAATAATAGTCTAGTTTTATGCGTACATATATAAAAATATCATATGATATTCATATTTTCAATAAATTAGATATAGTTTTATGAAAATATTATGAATTTTTAAGCACTTATAACTAATTACTTATATTAATTTTATTTATACGACAAATAGCGGCTAGTACATCGGATGAGATATACTAGCCGCTATGGTTTTACGGGTCTTATACTATATTTTTATGAGCCTTATACGTTGTATTGTTATATATACTTTGTATAATCAACTAGTTTTCATTCACTCTAACACGTTCAATTGTCGGTTGACCTTGGTTGTTTCTTGCCACTGTGTCAACGCGGAACAGAGCCATTTCTGGGCTAAATTCTGTTACCAGTTGTTCGTCAACTTGTACGCCGTTTTGAAGAGCACGGTATACGATTTGAGCGAATTCGTAGCGTGTTAATAAGCGATCGCCACCGAATGTGCCATCTGGGTATCCTTCTACCAAGCCACGGCGAGATAGATCACTTACTGCTTCGTATGCCCAGTGGTTGCTAGCCACATCAGGGAATAGTGTAGTACGGTCTGCTTTCATGCGAGTACCTGCTACATCATTTAAGAGAGCTGTTAATTTTTGGATTTGTGCATTTTGAAGAGCTACTGTTTTCTTAAGTTCTAACACTTCTTTACCGATGGCTACACGAGAACGAGATACATTGCTATGAGCGCCGACTTTCACAGAAAGGCCGGCATTCACAACAGTTTCCCCATTACCAAATGTAGAACCTACGCTCAATTGAACGTCCTCGTTAGGACGATAGAATGCACCGAGTGCAGCAGCATTGCCATTGTGGTAATGACCATAGCCTGCAGCAAAATCCCATTTAGCATCAGGATCAAAGTCGAGCGGATGAAGGGCCGCCAAGGCAGCAGAACCAGCAACACCACGATTTACGCGTTTGTCCAAGCGAGCTATATTGCCATTAATGTTTGTAATGTTGTTTTGGATATTCGTAATATCGCCGCCTACATTGTTACGCAACAATTTAAGTTGAGCCACATTTACCGCATCAGTATCATTTGTACCAGCAGCAACAGATGTGATTTGACGAGTTACATTATTATCTACATCACCAACAGACACAGCTGATGCTGTAGACACCCAAGTAGAAGATGTTTTGGTGGATGGCGCATTGGTGAGGACATCATAGCCTACTGCACCAGCTGCAACAGTTGCTTTAGAATTGCTACCGATAGCAGCACCACCTACTGCAGATACTTCTGTGTTATGACCTACAGCGACTGCATCGTTTACAGTCGTTGTTGTGCCATTATCGCTAGATCCTAAGATAACTGTGTTGTTTGCACTCGTTACAGTACGATTATCACCTAAAACAAGAGTATTATTTGCATCGGATACTGTATTTTTAGAACCGATAACAGTCATGTGCTGTACCTTCGTACCTGTATTGCCCACACCGATAGCCAAGTTATCTTTACTTTGGTTACCACGTACTCCGGTTACAGTGTTGTTTACACCAATCATAGATGTACGTAGTGTATAGTCTGCTTTATTACCACCACCAAACGCCATTGTAGCACCAGCACCATTAGAAGATGTTACGGCATTTCTTAATTTGTCTGCAAAATCCTTGGCAGAGGTAGCACCCTCTCCTGGAGTCGTGAAAGAAGCAGTGGAATTAGTAATTTCATTACCCGCACCATATACAAGAGCGCCGTTGGAATTAGCCACACGGTTGGCAACACCTGTAATAGCTGTTCCTACGCCGGCTGTAGAGCCACTTCTTGTAGATTCGATACTATTGAAAGCACCATTTACGGTAGCACCGAAGTTTTGAGTAGGTGTTGAGAAACGACCTCCTGTGTAAGAGGAACTAATGACATTGTAAGTACCAGTATTAGTGGTGAAAGCCCCATTACTAAAGCTATTCGCACCAACAGTTGTTGCATATACATTTAGATTTGCACCACGTGTACCATTATTATCTGTATTTATCGTTATATCACCAATGGCTCCACGATAGTTATGAGAACCAATCATAGTACTACCTGTACGAGCATATGTGTTATTACCAATCGCAACAGAACCCACTACCTTAGATGGATCTGCAGGTACACGAGCAGAGGACCATAAGTTACCAGAATATGATGTTTGCCCCATGCCCACAGCAGCTTCTGCACCACCTGCCATGTTTTCAACATGCGCATTGGCACCAATAGCTACGCTGCCATTTTGGCCAACGTAGTTTTCTACATTAGCTTTGTTACCCAATGCAACATCTAAGGTATTATTTGCGGTACTACCTGTACCGTAGGCAATACCATTACCAGACCCAGTTGTTGTATCTGCTGCACTAGCCACACATAGGCTAGACAACAAGACACCATTGATCAATAGTGTTAATATACGTTTACGATTGTTCATGTTCTTCTATCCCCTATATAACAAAACAATAAGTCACTCTCAAAACTCATCATTTCTTCATGATGATTACATGAATATATTAACACATTTTAAATATTTGTAAATAGTTTGTTTATAATCAATTATAAAAAATTAGAATTACATGATAAAAATTAATGTATTTATGGGATAGTTAAACAAATTAAAAAGCGGGTAGCTAATCACAAAGGATTAACTATCCGCTTATGTATTGAGGTTTGTATGAAAAATCTATTTACACTATACAGCTATTTAAGCATCTCAATATTATCTATTATTTAATTTTTCTACCAGCATATCTACTGTTTCTTGTAATTTCTTATTTTGAGCCTCTAATGTATCAACCCGTTGTTCGAGAGCATTATAGGAAGCAGGAGAGATGTTTTGTAGCGTTTTGTTTTCACCGAATTTATAGGATACACCAAGGTTAGCCATAATGTGGTCATTAACGGTAGCACCGGCTGTGAGAAGCAAGTTTTCCTTTGGATAATACCCCACACCGAGAGCTAGCGCATTAGCATCTTTATAGTGGCCAATACCGCCCATCACTTGTACTCGATTATCTGGATCAAATTGCATTGGATGTAATGCAGCTAGTGCCGCAGCACGAGCATCGCCTTTATTGGCCTCTTTTCCAATGTTGCTAATTTTGTTATATAGATTATCGATTTGTTGATTTGCACCATATAATTGGGAACCATTGATGGCATCTGTAGAATCAGCACTTACACGGCCTGCCGCTACATGAGTAATCGTCCGTTCTTGATTGGTAGCGCCTACGGATACGGTGGATACCGGTGCAGTGCCGGCAAAGTTAACGGTGCCACCTGCATAAGTGTAGCTTGGGGTGCTCACCACATCACTATTTTCAGCAGTGGAATTATTACCTAATACAACTGCATTATCTAGAGATGTTTTTACATTATTACCCATTACGAATGTGTTATTGGCACCAATTTCATTCTTGTTACCTACGCTATAGGAGTTATCCCCCTTAACGGTAGCCACATTATACGTACCTACACCAAAGGCGCCAGATTGGTTACCCTCAATTTTATTGTATGCACCTATAGCAGAGTTCTTGTTACCTTCAAAGATAACGCCATGGCCCATGCCATAGTTAAAATCACCATTCACGTTTGAGTTAGAGCCAATCAACACCGTATTATTACCCTTACTGCCACCAGCTTGGCCTGCGCCAAGCCATACGTTTTTATTACCAGTCGCACCAGAACCAGCGAAGGACCCGATGGCAATCGTATTGGATATAGTCGAATTAAATCCAGCGGCAAAATTACCGAGGAAATTATAATCGCCCTTACCATTTAAAAAGGTCTTTGAACCTAGTGCAACATTGGCACCACCACTGGATCCATTCAACGATATCCGGCCAATGGCGATATTATTGCCCTTTGCATTAGGATCGTTAGGGTTTTGATATGGATTGCCATTACTAGTACCCGCTTGTCCACCAAGGGATACATTGTCCGAATTAGTAAAGTTAGAATTTCCTGGTATGCCGATATTATAGGCTGCACCACCAGTTGAAACGATAGGTGTATCAGCGGCTCGCACTAGGCCTATAGAAGATACACTAAATACACTAACCATTGAAACAATACATAATTTTGTTGCGTAATTCATATTACGTCCCTCCCACACTTTCAAAATGTGTTGCTATACTCCCGCTAATGTTCTCGATGCGCCATAGATTTCAGCCACCACATAAGGGTTACCGCAGGTACTCAACTTAGCAAGCATCCGTTTTGTATAATCTAAATGCTCTAATAAAGCATCCCGTAGTTTGCGTTGCACGTGGTCAGGGGAATGAAATACGAGTATAGGATCAAAGTCTCCTATGATGATATACGTTGTATGTGGTTCTGGTCCTGGCTCAATGTGGTATTGAAATGGAATGATAACATTGAATAAACCATACACCACATCGCGCGCAATTGGTTTCCGTGCTTTAAGACAAGCAAATGTCATGTTAGGACCTAACGTTCGTGGATCCGTATACATGGGCTTTGACCGTCTTGTTGATTGAATGCCGTTTGCTAGAACACCCTCGTGTCGTGCTATCTCTCGCAATACCGTTTTAATGGATTTGTGAATGATATCATGCCGACCATCTACATAGTAACATGCAGTGCAGTCACCACCATCTATGTAAACAGGAATTAAGCAACATATATGGTGAGCAACATCGCCATATATCGCATTTGGATTACAAGAAATTGATTCTTTATTACTTACCGTTTGATACGCTGTATTATGCATCATTATAACCTTTCTTAAGATTAATGAGTAATAAAACTAAGGAATTCCTCTTGTAAAATTGTATAAATAACACGTGTTATATAAATGTGCTTTAGCAGCACTTATGAGTTAATTGTATACCTATAATTACAAGCTGTAAATATATAAATTAAAAAATATTTTAGATTTTTTAAAACTACTTATAACTATGCATATTTTGCATATCTTGAATATCCAATTCTTTGTTGTCTGCCACCATCATGTAATATCGCAATTGGTCGATGGCCTTTTGATGGCGTTGTTGCACAGCCTGCCTCGACTGGTGCGATTCACAACCAATAGAGACACAGCTTTTACCATCCTTATATAAGGCATACAATAATTCTTGTTGTTCTACCGGTAGTTTTTGAAATGCAGTCCACAAACGAGTGCGCAATTCGTCCTCGTTGGAGGTGCCAACGATGTCTCGCTCGATATCTACATCATCGGGAAATTGGTCCATCGCCAGCTCAGATACATCGTCACCCGTGCAGGGCGGCAAGGTCAATTCCCGTTTCCATTGCTGAACGGACCGCTTGTAAAAGTTCAGATAACCGTAGCGAATGGCGGCTTTCACATACCCTGAAAAGGGTACCTTACCTGATGTATGAAAGCTGTAAATGGCTTCGATAAAGATGATCCACAGAAATGATTCAACATCGTCCGTCAGTGCTTCGGTGCTATATCGGTTCGCATAGCTGATGATGAGTGGCCGATAGCGACGGCATAGTTCGACTTGTGCTGCATCGATGGTCAGTTCCTCGATGGGCCACACCGCCCGTTCTGTGCTGAGCACAGATACGCGGCGTTCTTGGCAGACGCGTACTAAACTAAGGTCTGTCACCGCTTGTAATACCTTTTGGGGACATACCACATGTTTCATATTCATATTCGTTCCTTTCTGCCTAGGCTCAATTGAAATATACACCCAAGTGAGTATTTAGACAAATAAGAAATTCCGCTGAAAATGCATAGATTTACAGCGGAATTTTTGTTTTCGAATATGTATTTGTATAAAATTTCAACGCATTTTCAATGAAGTACGCCAATTATATGAATTTACTTGTTTCGCAGATTATATGATCTTTGTTAGCGCTAATATATAGCTTTCAACAGGATAATCCAGACTTAGTTAGTACACCAATGATAGATTCTTAGCGAATACTGGTTTCACCATGGTATCGTAGACATGCTGCCCATCCCCACAATGAATGTCCTCCATGTAAGGGAATACGTATTCAAACCAAAATTGGAACATGGTATTCACAAAGTGATAGTCCGAATAGCGCAATGGACCTCGACTGCCCCCTTGGAGACGGCCTATAATGGCCATGTCTAACAAATCGGCCATACGGGTCGCAAAGGTACCACTTTTCAGTTCGCTAGCATGGCACAACTCTGTATAGAATGGTTTATCTAGCTGTGCTAGTGCATATAAAATGGCATTGGCTGCCCCAGCGTTACGAATATAACGCATGAGTAATCGTTGCGGTTCCATATATAGGGCGCCTTCTGGTCTAAAGAATAGACGCACAATATTATCATCTACGGATGCAGTAGGGTCGATATGCACTAGATTGCCTGGCATACCTCCTGTTACATGGTATAGTTTCGCAAGATCTTCATCGGTATAGTTCCACCCTAATGCTCTCACATCATCAAGGGTGAAAGGTTCTACCTTAAAGTGACTATGAATATATGGGGCAATCAAGCTAGATTCGCCCAAGATTCGCCCTTTTAATTCGTCCACATGGGTTCCCATGAGGAGTACAAACATCTTGCCATAGTCTTGATAGGTTTCCATCAATTCCCGTAATAGGATGGGCACCTGTGGTGCCGTATCTACTAGAGCCGGGTAATCGTCAATAATAAACATCATCTGTTTATCAACGCTCATTTGAAATACTCTACGCAAAGCCTCCTCTAGGGTGCGAAATGACCCAGATGGCATATCCAATCCTCTCTCAATGGATCGAATATGAACGGATTCATTCGCTAGTCGCCCTAGCAAGTAAACCACATGATTCGACGTTAATCGGTTTTGCAGTTCCTTTGCAATATAAGTTTTTCCTACGCTATAAGGCCCGTATACAACACTCATATCCATACAGGCCTTCTCGTATTGTTCCATGATAGAATCAATTACCGCCTCATGGTTCACACACTTCATATAAGATCTCACCTCCCTTAAATTCAGTCCTTAGGAACCTATTATATCATAATCTAAATAATCTATAAAATATATTTTATGTATTTTAACAAATATATAATAATTTCATCATTTACACATAAAAAAACTCTCTCCTCAAATGATATGTCCCCCTTTCACTGATACATATCCAAAAGAGAAAAGAGTTTTATTGATTGTTGGTAAATTTCATAATCATGATACGCCGCACCGCAGCATTGAGTTCTGCTTCGGTAATAGTGCCATCTTCTACGGCTTGTGTTAAGACGGTATGAATTTCCTTGATATGATTCGAGTGTTTACACACGGCTACCATATCGCCACCAGCCTGGATGGTACGTACCGCATAATCACCTACGGCGATGCCGGTAATGGCCGCACCAACTTCGATATCATCGGATAAAACCACGCCAGTAAAGCCCAATTCACCGCGCAGCCAATCGGTGATAATCGGTTTAGACAAACTAACGGGATTTTTTGCATCCATAGAGGTAACTTTCACAGAATTCACCATAATCATAGGTCGCTCCTGTGCCGTAGATTGGATCAGCTGCACAAAAACGCGCGTATCATCGTCCATCAGTGCGTCCTTCGATACATCGACTCGCATGCCAGGCACGGTAAAATCGGCCCCACCTGGGAAAAATTGGTACGCCGTGAACACTTGGTTCGCCGCATATCGCTTCGTAATCAATTCGCCAATCTGTGCGGCCCGGTCGAGATCCTGTGTATAGGAATAGAAGGAATGTGTATTTACCATGGGCCCTAAATTTAGATTAAATCCAAGGTCGCGCATCTCGATGGAGGTACGCGTCGCGAGGCTACCCACCGCATCAAGGCCCTTTTTAGAGATAATGTTAGGTTCCACCCAAGGAATCATCACATTAGGGCGATAAGGCATCCGTTCCCGCTGAATCGCGATGAACGGAGGCGCTAGGCTCGCAATATTTGCATTATCTCGAATCCCTTTTGTGAAAGCCCGTAGTTGTTCCTTGGATTCCATATTATTATTATCTAATAAAATACCGCCTACACGGTATTTGCGCATCATTTCTTTTTGAGGCTCATCTAATGTGGTACCGTCGAGACCCATGAGAATCAATTGGCCGATTTTGTCCTCGCGAGACATATTTTTCACCATTAAATCCGCCTTATCCTCGACCGATGCATTGGTTGCGGCTATAGCCCTAAAACTTGTAGGTGTACGTTCTTCCGCTACAGTCTTTGCTTCATCTTTGTAACATCCGGCCACAGCACATACCGTTGTTACTAGCAATACACCACATATAAACCTTTTAACGAACTGCTTCATCGCTCTCTCTTTCTGTTGCAAGCTCAATTTTAATATAGATGTAGTATGATCCTATCCCCTCCCAGTTATAGAATCGTCCATCCTAACACTCAAATATTTTCTAATCTATTATATACTATATAGTTCATTAATGCCTCATAAAAATGCTGACTTGCAAATTTTGTATACTAGCCCAAAATAATGCATACAATTTGAGAACGACAACCTTCTAACTATAAAAAAACTGCAAGCTAGCTGTATATCCAATCAAGCTATTCTCAATTGGCATATAACTAACTTGCAGTTGATCCTATTTAACCTGCAATTAATTCTATTTGACTTGCAGTTGATTTTATTTAACCTACTGATGATTCTCTGTATCTGTAGTATCTTGGGAATCAGTTGGTCCTTGATGCGGTGTTTTATGATTCGTCATCACCGTTTTGGCCGCCACCTTTTTCACAGGGAACGTAATTGGCACCTGTGTATTAACTTGTACTGGGCCATTTTTTGGTACAGCCACCTCTTGCGGCGTAGACAAGGCCTTTACTACTGTAGCTGGAGACGCTGTTTGCGCTATTTGCGTTACTGCCTTTGGTGCTTGTTTAGGCGCATCCGGTTGTTGACGTGCCACCCGTGCTGCCGCCAAGATTCCAGGGTTACGATATAGTAATTGACCACCTTCGGTAGATAATTTTTGATCATAATAATATACATCAGCATTATAATATTCGCTACCGCTCGCCACATCATAGCGCAAACCAATCATGGTATACACCGTAAAATGAAGCAAGCCGTCCGGTTTACTGCGATCAATGGAATCACGATCCACGTACCAATTATTACCATTATAGGTGAAAGCATATATATCTTGACGTGCATCGGCATTAGGTATAACAGATATAAGCAGCGCTACTACAAACAATATAACTGCACACATACGTTGTAACATGAGGCCTCCTCATATGTATAAAATGATTGTATACGATTTAACAACTTATTATACCATATTTTAATAGGTCAATATGAAATATCACTTTATCATATATAAAAACTAATCCAATATACTCGTCTTAAGCATATAAGACTCAGTACGTCCTTGTTTTACCGTATCGAGGTATTTATTCGGAATTTGTTTGAACCTATTATGAATTGTGCCTCTACTCTTATTACAAGCTTTTAGAATCTCAGCTTTACTAATACCCGCCCCTAAGGAAAATAAACGAGCCTCTAATAACAAAAAGTATATATTTTGTAATACTTGATCAGTGATCTGATGACTTTCAAAAAATGCTTTCAGTTTTATACGCTCATCTTCTAAACGTTTTATACGCTTGTCTAATAGAGCAATCGCATCATCAATTGTTTTCTCAATAATAGATATAAACTCCATAACAAAATTCGTTATATCACCACCGTTAATTTCAGCTGTTGTCATTTTAAAAGCATCATAATATTGTTTTTTATTATTTTTAATAACAGCAGATAAGCGTAATGCAATCAGAGGATGAAAATGTTTTGCTAAGTAAGCTGTAGATATAAATCGATTTGTACGGCCATTACCATCATAAAATGGATGAATGTAGCCAAAGTAATAATGAAATATCGCAACACGTATAGGTAATTGTATATCATCATTATTAAGAATCATTAAAGCTTGATCTATTTCTTGAATAATACTAGATTCAGGCAATGTACCACGATGAATTATCTTATCTTGATGATTTACGATATCTACAGAATCTTTTCTAAAAATCGCTCCATCAGGTTGATTCTTCTTTGAAATCTCATCACGTATAATATCATCATATAATCGCCTAATATCTGAACTACTGGTATATATAAAACGCCTAGGCTGCTCTAAAATGGTTTTATATTTTGTGATAATACTAGAAAAACGTAACTTCTTATTATCTATATTATGTATGGCATCTTGTATTTCACGCCGACTACTGCGTACACCTTCGATATCATTACTCGCCTTAATTTCACTAGATAAAAAGCCATTCATAACATGCCATAACATAACTAGAGGCACACGTTGTGCCAAATTAACAAATTCATGTTTTTTCTGTTCGATAGATAGAAGCAAATTCACTAATTCAGGATGATACATGAAAAAAGCTGTATAAGTATGACGGCGGTTATATTCATGAATAGCTATCGGTAAAACAATAGAACTCTCAGAATAACGTCTATTATCCAGTATACGTTTCCATTCATCTTCACCTTTTCTGTAATATATCTTATACATTGGTTCAAATTTCATGCTA
>OBZG01001032.1_pt1 | contig 12334 bp, 12 predicted proteins | sample 1550701 | NCBI WGS metagenome assembly OBZG01 (sample SAMEA2580229, study PRJEB22360) | human gut metagenome | biome: human gut; feature: human-associated habitat; material: faeces | place: Denmark | collected 2008/2010
AATGAGCCTTTCCTTTTCCTTTGGGGATGGCATGCAGGTGGCGGCTGTGGCGCTTATCGGCCAGAGCCTTGGGGCAAAGGACGTGGAGATGGCAAAAAAATACGGAGGGATCTGCCAGAATATCGGGCGGATGATCGCCGTTGTGCTGGCGGTAATCTATCTGTCCTGCGGCGCTTTCCTGTACCGGCTGTTCTTTACGGAACCGGAGATCATTGCCATGGGAGTGGAAATCATGCGGGTTATCGTGGTAGTGGTGCTGCTGCAGATTGCCCAGGTTATCTATATGGGCTGCCTGCGGGGCGCGGGAGATGTGATTTATACAACCATCGCTTCCACCATCAGCGTAACAATTGTAAGGCCCATTGCCAGTTATCTGCTCTGCTATACCGCCGGGCTGGGAATTATCGGTATCTGGTTCGGTGTCTGCGCCGATCAGCTGGTGCGGTTTATATTGACGAGCCTGCGGTTTAGATCGGGGAAGTGGACGAAGATTAAGATATAGGAAAAAGCTGGTGAACCATGCTTTGGGAATTACAGGTGGTACGTATGAAGAGGCGGGTATAGGAAAAAAATATGGATAAATTCACTTCCCACGGTAATAATGTGAATCTGCGGCAAATCCGTGAAGCGGAACGCTTTTCTCATATAGAAGTTTATAAAAGCAGGGAATTATTCCGCGAAGGCTCGTGGCTGCAGAAGCCTGTCCGTACAATTACTGACTTATATCCCTGTTTTGAAACATGCAGGGATATCCGCATGCTGGATTTGGGCTGCGGTGTGGGCCGTAATTGCATCCCTTTTGCCATGAGGTTCCCTGAAACCTGTAAAATAGAAGGCGTTGATATCCTGGAAACAGCGATTACAATGCTTCATGAAAACTGCGTAAAATACGGGGTGGAAAAGAACATCACGGGCCATATCGCGCCGTTGGAATATTATCCTATCCGGAAAAACTCTTATGATTTTATTATTGCAGTTTCAGCATTGGAGCATGTGGAATCGGAAACGGCATTTACAGACATTCTCTGGAAAATCGGGAATGGAATTAGCAAAAATGGGATGGTTTGCCTGATTATAAATTCAGATATCACGGAAATTGATCTTGAAAAAGGATGCCAAGTGACTCCTCAGTTTGAAGTAAACATGAAAACAGAAACGTTAATAGAGTTGATAAATGCAGTATTCTGCGGCTGGAAAACGGAAAAATTGACCGAAAAACAGCAAAGCTATGAAATACCAAGAGCTTTTGGAACAGCACAATTGAATACGCGCGTTGTGACTTATGTGGGAAGAAGGGTGGACTGAGTAATTGGAAAATAAACCAACACAGGATGGGACAGTTAAAAAATTGTATCATATTGATAATTTGCCGCAGGATGCTATATGGAGGGACAAAATTGGCCTTTGTACCCGTTCCCTGGGGCAAGCGGCAGGCAGCAGGAACCTTTATGTGAATATAGACAGTGTGCCGCCTGGCGCTTACAGCACCCGTTTTCACAGTCATACCCAGCAGGAAGAGTTTTTTCTGGCTCTGGAGGGAAGCGGAACCCTGCATCTTAATGATGACTATATTCCGGTAAAAGCAGGAGATTTCTTTGCCAAGCCGGCGGGAGAGGGAATTGCGCATACATTTTACAATTCAGGAGAAAACCCGTTGGTTCTGCTGGATGTGGGAACTGTGGAAAAGGAAGATACCTGTATATATCCAAGGGATAATATGCTGATGCACAAGTCCAATGGCGTAACAAGAGTTTTCCGCCTGGACAGCGAAGAACATACCTGGACTTCAGAACCGAATGAGGAAGTTGTAGATGAAAATGGCTGTACGACAGATTCTTTGCAGGTCCTAAAATGAACTTGCTGTCTCAGGTCTGCTATGATATCATGGCAGCAGGACAGACAAGGAATCAACAGGCAGGATTTGGGTAAAATGGTGATATACGCATCAGCTTTACTGTTACCCGAAATTGTATAATATAATCCTGATGAGCAATGGATAGATATTGCAATGATGTTTGGATTTGCAAAAAAAAGCGGCGGGAATGTGGAAATTGCAAACCGTATTTTTGAGGTACACCTGTATAACTATTTTTTAGCTACGGCAGAGGCACAAAGCAGTAAAATTGGTATCAGGGAAATACAACTCGGTGACAGGATTTTGATAGAGGCCGTGGTTTAACATATCTGTGAAAATCCTGGACCGTTACTACAGAAAAGAGGAGTCTGTTTTGGAAAAGAAATTTAAAGAGCTTTATCTTGCGGGAGAAATTGAATTTGAGGAAATCGATGATTATGTCGAAAAATGGAATAACAGTGACGAACCCTGTACGCTTCGTGAATACCTCGGACTGAATGCACAGGAAGAGGATGTATGGATTGAAGACAGCGACGAAGCGCTGCAGGAGCTTCTTGACAGTCAGAAAAAGGGAAGCAGAGCATGAGCTGGCTGGATTTGCACATGCATTCGGAAGTAAGCCTGGACGGGGAATATTCTCCAAAGCAGCTCGCCGGGCTTTGCCATGAGAAAGGCCTGAAGGTGGCGGCGCTGTCTGATCATAATTCAGTCAGGGGCGTGGAAGAAATGATGGTATCCTGCGCCCGTTTCGGTATCCGCGGGATACCGGCGGTGGAGCTGGACTGCACCTTTGACGGCGTGGACCTGCACCTGCTGGGTTATGGAATCGATTATCATGACAGCAGATACGCAGAACTGGAAAACAGGATACTTTCCCGGAAAAAGGAAAATTCCTTCTGTGCAATGAAGATACTGCGGGACATAGGGATTATTTTTGAGGAAGAAAAGGTTCTGGCCCTTTCCCGGAATGGAATTGTGGTGGGAGAAACTATTGCGGAAGCGGCACTGGCAGATGAACGCAATCTCAACAATCCCCTGCTTCTTCCTTACCGGCCGGGCGGAGAGCGGGGAGACAATCCCTATGTCAATTTTTTCTGGGATTTCTGTTCCCAGGGGAAGCCGGCCTATTTCCCGGCAGATTATCCTGCTTTTGAGGAAGCGCAGCAGCTGATAGAGGATACAGGCGGAATATCGGTGATAGCCCATCCAGTCAATACCGTAGGCAAAAACCGGGACAGAATACGCACGATGGTGAAAATGGGCGTATCAGGGCTGGAGGTCTACAGCAGCTACCATACTGCCGAGGATGTAACCTGGTTTCATCAGCTGGCAGAGGAACTGGAGCTGCTGGAAACGATGGGAAGTGATTTCCATGGAAAGACCAAGCCTTCCGTCGTATTGGGAGGGACAAATGCCAGGCTGCTGAAAACGAATGCGGCGCCGGGAGAGGAAAACGGTCCTTCTCAGGAAGAGCGCACGCTCGCTTTGCTGGATTATCTTCTGAAAATCCACGCCACCTTTCGGTAGCCGGATGGAGCAAAGCTTCAACCCCGTCTGAGCTGTTACAATAATTCAGTTACCGGAACGAACTGGCAGGAAAAACATTGATTTTGTTTCATAAAAATATTGACAAAAGGGAAGAAACTCATTACATTATAAATATCCTTTATAAAGTATCTTTTTAAAGCGCCGCCCAAAAATACAGGGTAAAGAATTAACCTCAGGGACACGGGAATTAAGAAGCAAAACAGGTATTGGGAGAATAGATGAAGGCAGATACCAGATTAATGAAGCAACTGAATAAAAGTACGCTGCGGAACATCCTTTCACAGAAAAGGACGGCTACCAAGCCTGAGCTGGCAAAATACAGCGGCCTGAGCGTGGTGACGGTGAATGCCCTGCTCTCTGAAATGCTTTATAGCGGCGAGGTGCAGGAAGGCGGAAACGCGCCCTCCGGCGGCGGGCGTCCCTCCATGCAGTACCGCTATAATTACGATTACCGCACAGTAGCTGTGGTATACGGGCATCAATTGGAGGGGCGAAGTTACATACATACGCTGGCCGTTAATCTGGACGGTAAAAAGCTGTGGGAACGGCAGGAATACATGGAGGAGATCGGTCCTGAGAGCTTTGACTCCGCTCTGGATGAGGTATTTGCCGCCTTCGGCAATATCGGGCTGATTGCTTTTGGCCTGCCGGGGGAGGCGATTGGCAATGAGGTAATCATCAACGATTTCAAAGGGCTGGAGGGACGCGTATTTCTTCCCCGGATCAGGGAGCGCTATCAGGTTCCTGTCCTGTTTGAAAATGATATCAATGCCATGACCTACGGCTATTATCAGTCAAAATGTGCAGAAGGAGAAGCCTGTGTGGCAGGGATTTATTTTCCGCGATCCTTTTTTCCCGGGGCGGGCCTGGTCCTTAACGGCAGCATTTACTATGGCGCTTCACATTTTGCGGGAGAGATGGGAGCTATGTACACGCCGGTGCCGTGGGATAAGCTGGATTATTTTGATGAAGAGCAGGTGCTTCACCAGCTGGAGGAGGTCCTGGTTTCCTACAGCTGTATCGCCGCACCGTCCCGTTTTGTCCTGTATGGTGATTTTTTCACCGCTGATATGTCCCGCCTTCTGGAACAGCGTGTGGGAAGCCGGCTGGGCGGAAGCTTCCGCGTCCGTGTGGAGACCTCCGAAAAGCTGGAGGAGGATTACGAAACCGGCATGATAAGCCTTGCTCTGAAGCGTATCGTAGAGGATGTGGATGCGCTGCAGGACAGGGAAGTAAAGCTTTAAAGGAGCTATAAAGGATAATCAGCAACCGGAAAAAGTTACGGTAAATTATAAGAAATGAGGATGGATACAGCGATGAATCAGAAGGAAAGAATGCTGGCCGGGCTGCCTTATAAGGCATGGCTGGACGGCCTGACGGAAGAACGTGAGGAGAATAAGAAGCGGATCTACCGCTATAACAATACGCCGCCGGAGCAGGGAGAAGAGCTCGGCGCGCTGATCAGGGAAATTATCGGAAAATGCGGGGAAAATATTTTCATTGAACCGCCGTTCCGCTGCGATTACGGCAGCAACATTGAAGTGGGTGAGAATTTCTTCGCCAACTATAACCTGACAATCCTGGATGTGGGAAAGGTGACCATAGGTAAAAATGCACAGATCGCACCCAATGTTTCAATCTTTACCGCAGGCCATCCCGTACATCCTGATTCCAGGAACTCAGGATATGAATACGGCATCAGCGTGACCATCGGCGACAATGTATGGCTGGGGGGGGAAACAAAGGTCAAAACCGGCGGGACGCTGACAGGACAATGTATGGCTGGGAGGCAATACAGTGATCAATCCGGGCGTAACCATTGGGAATAATGTGGTAATCGGCGCCGGGAGCGTTGTGACAAAGGATATTCCTGATAATGTGATCGCAGTGGGCAATCCCTGCAGGGTGCTGCGCGCAATCACGGAGGAGGATCGAAAATACTATTTTAAAGACCGGGAATTTGACGTGGATGATTATAAACCGGAGTAAAAGGAACCGCAGATGAAACAGTCCAGACCCTTAAGAGAAAACAGAAAGCATGGAGATTTACTGTTCCCTGTCAGCGCATATGAGACAAAAATGGAAGAGGATTTCCAGATGCCGCTGAGCTATCACTGGCATCCGGAAATTGAGATTTTCTTCATTACTTCAGGCAAGGCCAATTTTCAGGTGGAGGCGGAACAGTTCGTGATTGAGGAGGGGGATGTGCTTTTAATTAAGCCCAATACCCTCCACGGCTCCCATGACTGCTTCGGGACGAAGCTGGAATTCAGGGCGGTGGTTTTTGACTACAGCTTCCTTTCCGGGATGGCCAATGACAGAATTGAACAGAAATATCTGCAGCCCTTGCTGGCGCAGGAGCAAGGCAGGTATATCCTGCTGCGGGAGAAGAACAGCATTCAGAAGGCGCTGTTTGAAATGCTCAATAAAACCTTCTTTGTTTTCGATGAAAAGGAAAAGGGCTATGAGCTGCTTGTCCGCGCTTACCTTCTTCAGGTGGTTTACGATATTATCATGCTTCAGAAGGAAGAAATCCAGCCGGTGAAGGCCAATACGAGAAAGAGTGAAATGATCCGGAAAATTGTAGGTTTTGTGGAGGAAAATTATACCCAGCGCATCGTCCTGAACTCTCTGGCAGCCTACCTTTCCGTAAGCGAGGGCTATCTGTGCCGTTTCTTCAGGGAAAATTTCCATATGACCTTTGTGGAATATGTGCAGCGGGTCAGATTCCGGAAAGCGGAACGCCTTTTGAAGGAAACGGATGATCCGGTGGGAAAGATTGCGTTGGATGTGGGCTTTGGAAGCGGGAACTATTTCACCACAGAGTTTGGGAAGCTGTATCATACCACACCGCAGAAATACAGAAAAGGTCAGGATACTTAAAAAACTGGTCAATATACATAATGAATCCATAAAAAAGAATGAATATAATGGTGGCAGACAGGTGAACAGCCTGTTTGCCATTTTTTGGATCTGTCCAAGATATTGACAGTTCCTTATCCAAACAGAGGAGGATTTGCTATGTATACAATGAGTCAGGAAGGAAATGCCCTCGTTTACCGTTATGATGGTGAGGTGCTTTCCGTAGAGCCCTGGGGAGCCAACAGCTTCCGTGTCCGTTCCACGATTCTCGGAGAACTGGAGGATACGGATTATGCATTGCTTAAACAGGATGAAGTGAAAGCTGAAATAACCGTGGGTGAGTATCGTTCGGAAATTGTGAACGGGAAAATCCGTGCGGTCCTTGAAGTGAGCAACTGGTCAAAGAAGTGTGATATTTCTTTTTACAACCAGAATGGGAAGCTTCTTTTAAAGGAAGCGGGAGAGGGCGGCGCCCTGAATAAGAAAAACCGTTTCTTCAAACCCATCATCGGAGGAGATTTTCACCTGACCGTGACCTTTGCTTCCGAGCCGAAGGAAAAGCTGTTCGGTATGGGACAGTACCAGCAGGATATCCTGAATGTAAAAAACTGCAATCTTGAGCTGGCCCACAGAAATTCCCAGGCAAGCGTTCCCTTCGTGCTGTCGGATCAGGGCTATGGCTTCCTGTGGCACAATCCGGCTGTCGGCCGTGTGAGCTTTGCCTCCAACACCACAGAGTGGTATGCGGAAAGCACAAAGCAGATGGATTACTGGATTACCGCAGGGGATACGCCGGATGAAATCGAGCGTGCCTATGCGGATGCTACGGGCAAGGTGCCCATGATGCCTGAATATGGAATGGGCTTCTGGCAGTGCAAGCTGCGTTACTGGAATCAGGAGCAGCTGCTGGAGGTTGCCAGGGAATATAAAAAGAGAAATATTCCCATTGATGTCATCGTCTGTGACTTTTTCCACTGGCCGAAAATGGGTGATTTCCGTTTTGACGAGGAATTTTTCCCGGATCCGGACGCTATGGTCAGGGAGCTGAAAGACATGGGAATCGAGCTGATGGTTTCCGTATGGCCCCAGATCGACTGGAAAAGTGAAAACTATGAGGAAATGAAACAGAAGGGGCTTCTTGTAAAGGCGGAAAAGGGTGTGGACATCGCCATGCTTTACAATGGCAACAGCACCTTCTATGATGCCACCAACCCCCGTTCACGCGCATATGTATGGGACAAATGCAAGCAGAATTACTATGACAAGGGAATCAAGGTATTCTGGCTGGATGAAGCGGAGCCGGAATACAGCGGTTATGATTTCGATAATTACCGTTATTATCAGGGAACCAATGCCCAGATTGGAAACATCTATCCACAGGCTTATGCGAGAACCTTCTATGAAGGACAGACCGAAGCCGGGCAGGAAAATGTGGTTAACCTGCTTCGCTGCGCATGGGCCGGCAGCCAGCGTTACGGCGCGCTTGTATGGTCAGGAGACATCCATTCCGACTGGGAGACCTTCCGCAGACAGGTATGTGCCGGCCTGAATATGGGCGTGGCGGGGATTCCCTGGTGGACCACCGACATCGGCGGCTTTTCCGGAGGAAACCCGGAGGACGAAAGCTTCCGCAGGCTGCTGGTGCGCTGGTTTGAGTGGGGAACCTTCTGTCCGGTAATGCGTCTGCATGGTGACCGTGTCCCTTCTCAGAGAGTGATGAATCAGGCGGGAGAGGTGATGCAGCCCACCGGCGCTGATAATGAGGTATGGAGCTTCGGCGGGGAAAACTGTGAAACCCTGGTAAAATACATCCGTTTCCGTGAAGCCATGAGACCTTATACCAGAAAGCTGATGGAAGAGGCCCATACCCTGGGCAGGCCCGTAATGCGTACCATGTTCTATGAGTTCCCGGAGCAGGAGTGCTGCTGGGATATGAAGGAGCAGTATATGTACGGAAGCGACATGCTGGTTGCCCCGGTTATGTATGAGGATGCTGTGGAGCGTCAGGTATATCTTCCTGCAGGCGCAAAGTGGACGCTGGTACATGACGGTACGGAATACGAAGGCGGGCAGACCGTTACTGTAAAGGCAGATCTGGATGTGATCCCTGTCTTTTTACGCGATGGAAAACTTTCTGAGCTGGTGAGGCTGATTTAAAAAAGGAAACTGCGCAGCAGCCCAGTGTGGCTGCTGCGGCAGGATTTACGGCCATCCTGGCCCTGGCAGGCAGATGCCTGGAATATAAAGCCGTAAGGAAGGTCACGCAGCCGCTTGCAGCAGTGCATTCTCTGTGCGCCCTGGCCTCCGTGCTTTAAGATCCCAGGTTCTCCTGCCGGTACTGGCTTGGAGGCACGCCGGATTTCCTTTTAAAGGTCCGGCTCATGTGGAATTCGTCGCAGAAACCGAAATTCAGCGCTGTTTCATGCAGTTTGACCTCCGGCTGGCTTAACAGGAACTGGCGCACCATTTCCAGCTTTACATCCATCTGATAGGCATACAGCGTCTTGCCGTATGCCTTTTTAAATTGGTTGGAAAGCGTCCTTTCACATACAAAGAAACGATCTGCCAGGTCCTTCCCTGTAAAAAAAGTCTGGGGCGTCGTCTGAATCAGCCGTGATGCTTCTGCCAGAATATTGTGGGAGGAAGAGGCTGACACCGGCTTTTCCTGCTGCTCCTTCAGCTCGCAGAGAAGCAGGTTTATGAGAAGGGAAAGCTTATCCTCACGCAGAGAAGAGCCGTTCCACCGCAGGGAGATGATTTCCTGGAAAATCTCTTTTATCCGGGGATTATCCTGACAGTGAATCAGGGAATGAAATTCCGCCAGCCGGGAAGAGGAAGCAGTCCCCATGCGTTCCGCCTCCAGCGGTTTTACATGAATATACATGTGTTTATTATTAGGGGTGCACAGCCCCTTCCCATAATGGTGCCTGCCTGCCGGCAGAATGAGCAAATCATCGGAATGCATTTCATAACAGGAGTTTTCCTCCATAATCCGCCAGCTTCCATCAAGCATATACAGGAAATCATGCTCGTCCATAACCCTGTCCGGATGAGGCGTGGGGTTGATAAAGGTTATATAATTGGCCGAACTGACGCGCCGCGGGCTCATCAACTGAAAATAAGCGCTCATATTGCCCTCCGTTAACGGTTCATTCCCTTCACAGTTACTGTTAACAGCTGACTGAAGGGTTACCTTGCTTTTCCATATTATACATGCTGCTTTCCATAATAGCAATGGAAAAGCTTTGCTGTGCCTGTTAGGATAAATATAAATCAAGCGGCATTTGGAAAACGTCCCAAATGTGACGCAGCGCAGGAGGATAACAAATATGGAAAAAAACAGACAGAGCAGTCCGGTTTCCTTAAGAAAGGTACAGGTAACCGATGCATTCTGGAAGCATGAAATGGAGCTGGTACGCAGGGAAGTCATTCCTTATCAGTGGGAGGCGTTAAACGACCGCATTCCGGAGGCTGATCCCAGCTTCTGTATGCGCAACTTTAAAATTGCCGGAAAAATAACGGCGCAGAGAAAGGAAATGGGCGCGGATTATAAAGAAGTAAAGTGGCCTATTATTTTCCAGCCGCTGCCGGAGGATATGGAGCATATGGAGGATCGTTTTTACGGCTGCCTGTTCCAGGACAGTGATTTCTCCAAATGGATCGAGGCGGTGGGCTACTCTCTGACCCAGCATCCCGATGCAGAGCTTGAAAAGACAGCGGATGAGGCAATTGACATCGTATGCGCCGCACAGCAGGAAAACGGTTATCTGGATACCTATTACATCATCAATGATATGTCAAAGGTATTCACCAATCTTAAGGATAACCATGAGCTTTACTGCTTTGGGCACCTCACCGAGGGCGCCGTTGCTTATTACCAGGCGACAGGAAAGGATAAGCTTCTGAAGGCTGCGCAAAGATATGCGGATTATATCGCTTCCTGTTTCGGCCCCGAACCGGATAAGAAAAAGGGATATCCCGGCCATGAGATCGCAGAGATGGCGCTGGTGCGTCTCTATGAAGCGACGGGCGATGACAAATATCTGAATCTGAGCCGTTTCTTTGTGGATCAGCGTGGAACCAGACCTTACTATTTTGATGCGGAGCATCCTGAGGCCGTGAAAAAAGGCCATGAGGATGAGCTGCGCTATCAGTACAACCAGGCCCACCTGCCTGTCCGGGAACAGGATGAAGCCGTAGGACATGCGGTGCGTGCGGTTTATCTGTATTCCGGTATGGCGGATATTGCCAGGCTGACAGGAGATGAAGCGCTCTATGCGGCCTGCGAGAAGCTTTGGGACAATATCACCCGTAAGAAAATGTACATCACCGGAGGTATCGGCGCCACCCATATGGGCGAGGCCTTTTCCTTCAATTACGATCTGCCCAATGATACGGCATATGCAGAAACCTGTGCTTCCATCGGACTCGTTTTCTTTGCAAGGAGAATGCTGGAAATTAAAGCGGACAGAAAATACGCCGACGTGATGGAACGCGCTCTTTACAATGGCATCCTCAGCGGCATGGCTCTGGACGGCAAAAGCTTCTTCTATGTGAATCCTCTGGAAAGCCTGCCGGAGGCCTGCCACAAGGACGAACGTAAATTCCATGTAAAACCCGTCCGCCAGAAATGGTTCGGCTGTGCCTGCTGTCCTCCCAATATCGCAAGACTGCTCAGCTCCATTGCATCTTATGCCTATACGGAAGCGGAGGATTCCCTTTATGTGCATCTGTATATGGGCAGCGTCCTGGAAAAGGACTGCGGCGGTAAAAAGCTGGATCTGCGAATTACTTCCGACTTCCCCTGGGACGGTAAGGTGACGGCTGAGGTCAATGCCGAGGCACCGACAGCCTGCAGGATCGCTTTCCGCATTCCGGGCTGGTGCAGGGATTATACCATAAACGGGAAAAAAGGCCTCCGGGAAGGCGAGTCAGTAACCGAAAACGGTGAAACCAGAACGGTGAAAGACGGCTACCTTATCATCGACAGAGTATGGGAAGGCGGAGAAAAGCTGGAACTGGAATTCCCCATGGAGGTTCGCCTGATGCAGGCGGACGGCAGGGTGAGAGAGGACATCGGCAAGGCCGCCGTGATGAGAGGGCCTGTCGTTTACTGTATGGAGGAAGCGGACAACGGCAAAAATCTCCATCTGTGTTCCCTGGCGGCGGATCCTGCGCCGGAAGCAAAGGCGGAAGAAAAGCTTGGACAGCGCATGGTCACTGTGACAACAAAGGGAAAACGCCTTGTCATGCAGCCTGAGGAAGCAGGGGAGCTGTATCAGGAGTACAGCAGGCCTGAATATGAAGAAGTACAGCTTCAGTGGATTCCTTATTTTGCCTGGGCCAACAGGGGCGAAGGTGAAATGCAGGTATTTATTAAGGCGGAATAAACAGGTAAAGGTTTTGGATTCAAACCAATAATGTAGAAATATGCCGGATTTTCGGGAAGAAAAAAGATGCCTGTGGCGGACTTTTTCTTCCCTTTTTTTAAACATTATAATCTGCTGCAGGATCCGCCATGCCCCGTACAGCCCTGAAAAAGGCGGGTTTTCAGGCGGCAGCCACAGCTGCAAAGGAGACTGCCGCCTGCCTGAAGGCGCATTCTGTCAATTATCGCAGGAAGGGATTGCCTTTTCCTGAAAGTCAACGTATAATAAGGATGCTTGGTTGCAGGAAACTTGTTTTCGCAGAAAGGATTTAGTATGACGAAAAAAGTGAAAGGCAGGATACTGAAAGCGGCACTGACGCTTGCAGCGGTATGTGCGCTGACGGTACCGTCCATGACAATACGGGCAGATAAAACGGCAGAGGCCGGAGATGATACACAGGTAATCCAGACGGCTGTACAGGTGCAGGATACGGTCCAGCCCTCCGGGACAGGACAGGGGGCCGGTGAAGAGACGGTTCCCCTGCCTGCGGCAGATCCGGAAGAGTATACCGGACAGCTGCAGGACATCCGCCAGATTCTGCAGACGCAGCTGGAACAGGTTCAGCTGCAGATCCAGACGCTTACCCAGCTTCAGGAAGCCTCCGTCATTGATGCGGCCCAGCTGCAGCTTCTGGGACAGC
>OBZG01001034.1_pt1 | contig 12316 bp, 12 predicted proteins | sample 1550701 | NCBI WGS metagenome assembly OBZG01 (sample SAMEA2580229, study PRJEB22360) | human gut metagenome | biome: human gut; feature: human-associated habitat; material: faeces | place: Denmark | collected 2008/2010
CTATAAGCTGCAAAATGATACAAAGCCAGCCCTCGATAAGTCTCTATATATGGAGAATTTAACTTTACAGCTGCAGATAAATACTCATATTCTTTTATATTGCCCTCATCATTATAATAAAAAGCCAAATTAGTATAAACTTTAGCTTTTTCAACATCATTCAATTCATCGCTATATTTTTCTAAGAACTTCTCCAAGATAAGCTGTGAATTTTTCTCTCTCCATGCTTGTGACTCAGCATTTGCAAGCTCATAAGCAGAATCAACACTATTCGGGCACTCATTAAGGAGAGTCTCAGCCTCCCCTTGATTTATATTTTTCATATTACACCTTAACTATTAAACCAATACGATTTAAACTATATAGCTATAATAACATAAATCCCCTCCTATATATGTTCCTGCAGCGACTTTACGTAGGACGGAGCAAAGGGACATATATAGGAGGGGATACCTTTAATATAAAAGTTGTAGAATGGTATCAAACTACTCATTAAGAGTTAGTCCGCTAACCCTTGTTCTCTGCCGATAATATCAGCAATTTCTTGGCACAAGGATTGTAATTCTTCTAAGTTAGGGCCTTCTGCCATAACACGGATGAGAGGTTCTGTACCAGAGGCACGTACCAACACTCGACCTTCTGCACCAAGCTCACCTTCAGCTGTTACAATAGCAGCTTTGATGATATCATTTTCTTCCCAACCTGTTTTTGTGGCAACACGTACATTGATAAGTACTTGTGGATATTTTGTCATAATACTCGCCAATTCAGAAAGTGGTTGACCTTTTTCTTTTACAAGAGCTGCCACTTGAACAGCTGTCAACATGCCGTCACCAGTAGTATTGTGATCAAGGAAAATTACGTGACCAGATTGTTCACCACCAACGGAAAGATCATGTTCACGCATGTATTCCAATACATAACGGTCACCAACAGCAGTAGCAAAAGTTTTCATACCTAAATCCTTAGCTGCTTTATGGAAACCAATATTGCTCATAACGGTACCAACTACAGTGTCATCTTTGAGTTTTCCCTCTTCTTTCAATTTAAGAGCACATAACAACATGATTTGGTCACCATCGAGGACTTGACCTTTTTCGTCTACTAACAAGCAACGGTCTGCATCACCATCATTGGCAATGCCTAAATCAGCATGGTGTTGTTGAACAGCTACTTGCAAGCCTTCGATATGGGTAGAACCGCAATGATGATTGATGTTCAAACCATCTGGATTGACATTGATATTGATAACCTTTGCACCAAGACCAGACAAAATTTCAGGACCTACGCTAGAAGCGGCACCATTTGCGCCATCATAGACAATCGTTAAACCTTCAAGGGATGTATCGATTGTATGACGAACAAAATGAGCATAGTGATGTGCAAGATTTGCATTATACTCTACACGACCAATGCCAGCACCTGTAGGACGAGGTAATTCGTTATCTGCACTTTGACGTACATATACTTCTAATTGATCTTCTACTTCATCTGGTAATTTAAAACCACTACCATCAAAGAATTTAATACCATTATCTGGGAATGGGTTATGAGATGCAGAAATAACAGCGCCCGCATCAAAACCTTGTTGCTTTACTAGATATGCTACTGCAGGTGTCGGTACAACGCCAGCCATTACTACATTGCCCCCTACAGAACAAATACCAGAAGCCAAGGCACATTCTAACATGGATCCAGAAATACGTGTATCTCTACCAATTAGAAATGTAGGATGTTCTTTTTCTTTACCAAAATGTGTTGCCGCTGCACGCCCCAAATGGTATGCCAATTCAGGAGTTAAAAATTCATTAACTACGCCACGTACACCATCAGTACCAAATAATCGAGCCATATTTTCCTCCGTCTATAAACGAATGTGTTTACTCTTTCTATATTGTGTGTATTATATCACACGAATCTGTATTATTTATAAAATCACAGTGAACCTTTCACAAGAGCATATTATACACTGATTTGTAAAAGTACTAGTTACTAGGTTTTGCATATATACCCATACATGCAATCGCCGTTTCCGCACCATCTAAGGCAGCACTCATGATACCACCTGCATAACCGGCACCTTCCCCCATTGGGTAAAAGCCACCAATAGTATTAGAGACGCGATTATCATCACGCTCCATACGAAGAGGTGAAGATGTACGCGTTTCAACACCAGTCATACATATTTCAGGAGCATCAAAACCATGAATGCGTCGCCCCCAATACGGTAGTGCACGCTCTAATACCGATGATACATAATCAGGTAAGCATTGATGCAAATCACATTCTACAATATGAGGTTCATAACTATGCCTACCAGCATCAATAGAAGGTGCGTGCTCTTGCCCTAAAAAGGAGCCTACTGTTTGTGCCGGTGCGTTAAAATTAGAGCCACCTAACTCATATGCTTTCCGTTCCCATTCACGTTGAAATTCTATACCATCTAATGGATGTGAACCGAAATCATCAGGACCTACATTAACAACGATAGCACTATTAGCAACACCGCTATCACGAGCATACAAGCTCATGCCATTAGTTACAACGCCACCCGATTCAGATGCAGATGCTACTACCTGTCCACCTGGACACATGCAGAAGCTATATGCAGTACGACCAGATTCCTTATCATGATATACCAAGGAATATTCTGCCGCGCCCAAACCTAAACTCTTTGGATCTACACCATACTGGGAATGGTCGATGACATCTTGAGGATGTTCAATACGAACACCAATGGCAAATGGTTTTGCCACCATATCAACGCCTCGTTTATATAGCATTTCATAGGTATCTCGTGCACTATGACCTACGCCAGACAAAATCAGGGTCGTATCAATGCGCTCGGCTTGATTTACTTCAACGCCTACAACCTGACCGTTTTCAATAAATACATCTGTCACCTTAGCACCAAAGCGAACTTCACCGCCCCATTCGATAATGCGTTCACGCATGGCTTTCACCATATTACGCAATTTATCTGTTCCCACATGAGGTTTATGTTTGTATAAGATTTCTTCTGGTGCACCGAACTCCACAAAATACTTGGAGATTTCATATAATCGTGGATGCGTTACACGAGTGGTCAGCTTACCATCGGAAAAAGTACCCGCTCCCCCTTCACCAAATTGAACATTTGATTCAGGTTTAAAAGAACCTGTTTTCCAGAATGTTTCTACATCCTTCGCACGCGTATCTACATCTTGACCGCGTTCTAACACGATAGGACGATAACCTTCTCGTGCCAGGTAAAAGGCTGCCATCATGCCTGCCGGGCCAAAGCCCATAACAACAGGTCTGTGTGCTAAAGGCCTTTCACCGATGATAACAGGCTCGGGATCCTCCGGAGTAAACAAGGTTACATCCTTTTGTTTGCCTAATTTTTTAAGGATTTGTTCTTCATTATTTGCCTCTACAAAGAGGGTATATACAAATACGATATTCGGTTTCTTACGCGCATCTACAGCACGTCTCACCACATGAATTTTCTGTATATGCCCTTTCATTTGAGGGTATTTCTTTTCTACAATTTCTTCAATCGTAGCCTTCACAGTAACGGCTACACGAAGATTTATTATTCTAATCATATCTATGCTTTTCTTTGTATATCTACAGTTACACGCACCGTAGTCACCTTACTGGTAATTCCATCTGGGATTATGAGATTATAGGTAGCCTCAACAGGCGCTGTGGCACCACTAATATCAATAACCTCTGTCTTAAGCTCAGAAATCATATCGACCATTTCTTCACGACCTGTAATGGTTACTTGTACAGGTTTAATCGTAATACCTTTAACCTCATAACCCTCTGCTACTTGACCAACAGTAATCGCCGAAACTGGTACGGCTTTATCTTTTCTAAGTAAATTTAATTCGTACTGTGCTTGACCTTGTGCAGGATTAATATTCACATTGAGTACGTTTCCTGCATTGTCCCAAGCTTCTAAATCAGCAACGGAACTAAAGTTTTTGGTTTGTCCCGAAACATTGACCTTCATTACTACACGGGTTGCCGCCATCACTTGTTGCTTACGACCAGATACAGTAACCTCCTTCGGAATTACTGTAACAGACTTTAATGCTACATTATCTGAAATTTGTCCTAATGGTACGATTTCTACAGGTAATTTCTTTTCTGCATATTCATCGACCGTAAGAGTTATAGTATCCGGTTTAACCTCCATTAAACTCATCCCAGATGGTGAATTAAAATGAATGGTTACATTATTTTGTCCTGGCGACACACCAGATGCATCAATATAAGCTTTAAGATTTTCAGACTTCAAATTAATAATCGTATCGCGCGGTCCACTCAGAACAACACGTACACTTTGAGGTGCATCCTCTACAATATAATTCGCTGCTAAATTTTGTACCTGCACAGGTACCACATAAGAAACCTCCATCACAGGATTTTGATCACGCATAATAAAAAACCACATGACGATGGCAACTAATAATGAAAGTATTTTCGCAGGCCAGTTGCGTTTTAAATGAATCATCATTTCTTGCCACCCCATTTCCACATGCTCGTAATATTTTGACGAGGTCGTTCCATAAATGTGCGAAGAGCCTCTTTAATTTGGTCTTCTGGCAAGTGACGATAAATGTGACCACCATACGTGTAAGAAATAACACCAGTTTCTTCGCTGACAACAACAACTACTGCATCTGTTTGTTCAGATAAGCCAATCGCTGCACGGTGACGAGTACCTAGTTCAGTACTCAATGTACGGTCTTCCGTAAGTGGCAATAAACAGCCAGCAGCTTGAATCCGACCATTACGAATAATCATAGCTCCATCGTGGAGTGGTGTACTTGGAACGAATATATTTTTAATTAATTCACGACTCAATACAGCATCAACGATAATCCCTGTATCGATAAAATCATTCAGGCCCACCTCACGTTCAAATACGATGAGGGCACCCGTATGTTCACGGGACATAACACGAGCGGCAGCCATTCATCAATAGCCATATCCATCTCTTCTTCGTTAACATTTTGAGCTTTACTAAAAATTCGACCTCGACCAAGTTGTTCCAATGCACGGCGCAATTCCGGTTGGAATACGACCGGCAAAGCAAAAAGAATAACCGTCATCCCTTGTTGTAAAATCCAATTGATAACATATAAATTGAGTACATGGCTAAGCACATTCAAAATAGCCAAAAACAATAAACCTTTTAACAAAGCTACAGCACGTGTATCTTTTAAAAGTTTATACATATAGTAAATACCGATAGCAACCGTTAAAATGTCGATAACATCTAGGATTCTAAAGGTATGTATGAGAGCTTCAAACTGCATATTCGTTACTCCTTACACAAAATAATAAGGTACAACTAATACTTTTAGCTGTACCTTATATTTTAACGTATTTTATGGTCACTGTAAATTTAAAACGACAGATATACCTCTATCATAGGATTTACCATTTAGTGCTTACTATACATAGTATATCCATTTTACACATTTTGTGTTCTAATCCACACATCCATACAACCACCACAGACCATACCTTCTTTTACGGCCACGTCATCATCTAACTTTACTTCTATACGTCGATAATTTTCTCTTTTCTCTATGGAGTCGATAGCACTCAAACGAATCTCATTTTCTGCGCGACCACCACCAATAGTGCCAAATATGGATCCATCGGGAAATACCACCATCGAAGTCCCCGCTTTTCGTGGCGTAGATCCTGCAGTATGAAGAATTGTGGCCACCGCTAATGTTTCATTTGTTCGTTGACTTAAATACTCTACAAACTCACGATTCATGTTCTACCACTCTCTTTCTACGCAAAAATTGTCCTTTTTTACCTCGCGTAACAGCCAAATATTCACTAACAATAGACAATGCAATTTCTTCTGGTGTTTGAGCACCTAAATCTAATCCAATAGGCGCATAAATCATATCGATTTCCTCTTGCGTCCATCCATGAGCTTTCAAATTCTCCAGTGCATAATGAACGCGTTTTTGACTGCCCATAACCCCCATATAGGTTGGCAATTGTTCCCGTAATTGTTTTAGACAGGCATTGTCAAACTCATGTGCTCTTGTAACTACAATAAATCCATTATATTCATCAAGAGATAAAAACTCTCTAAAATTATCTAAAGGTAAACATTTGCGCGTCACTCGATCATCAAAGAATTCGGGCACTACATATTCCGGTCTATCATCTACAACGGTAACTCGACAACCGATGAACAACAACAAATCAGTGATTGCACGGCTTACATGTCCAGCCCCTAAAACGAGTACAGACGAATCCTTTTCGACGGGCTCTACAAAACACTCTGTAGTGCCAAATACACATAATGCATTGGGTTTAATGGCATTTGGTGTAAAACCTTCTATAGCATCACCATATAATACGTGGCCCGCTTCGTTATAAATTGCTCTATCCCCTTGACGCGGTCCCGATACAATGGTTACCAAGAATGTTGGTTCCGTTACTTGTAATCGGTCTTTCATAATATCATAAATGCATTCCATCTTGATTCCTTTCATAGTCCCAAGCGGTAACAGCCTCTAAAACACCACCACCAACTGCTAGAGATTTGTCAGAAATACTATAACAATGAGACTCCTCGCAGCGTGCGTCTATATCTGCCAATTTAAAATGATCTGATACGATAAGACCACTATGCAAAACACCCCTTAACACGCCTGTAATCTTGGCTCTTATCGGTGTATCATCAACGAAGCCAATCACTTCGTTAGCCTGCACCTCATCCCCAATATGACGCTTGGCAATAAACAAACCTGACTTCGGTGCATGTACAACGCGCTCATGAGTATATCCACCTACATTACCAGGAACGCCGGTATTAGACTCTGCCTCACCATCGTAAATACAGCGACCTAAATTATGTCCTCGCATAGTTTCGATTACTACATTCACATCACGTCCTGCACTAAATCCAGGACCTACACCAATAACAAAAGGCGCATCTAACCTTGTTGTTCCTAAATTTTTTTTGGATAGAATGGCATCTACTACGATATCTGGATGCAATCGGTCAAGTAAGTCCTCATAAGAGGAGGTCACAACAGGAATAACACCTTGAGCTAATGTATCTTGAACTTCACTGATGGACACATGACGTGCTACCAGCCTTTCAAGAACCATTTCACCCATATGAACAGCATTACCATAACTAACCTCTCTACGAATCATAGTTGGTATGGCAATTTCATTAACAACTACAGGATAACCTGCACGTCTTAATCTATAAATAGCGCCGGATGCGATATCCCCACCTCCGCGCACTAATATTAATGGTTTCATACACCCTCACTTTCACGATTTAACAAATCGTTATAATCCTCTGGCGTATCTACATCATCCCCCCAATCAGAGGCTATATATACATGTTTTATAAAATCTTGTCCCTCGCCACAAATAATGGTTCGACCACCCTGGTCTCCCTCTATAGTCTGTAATGCATCAAACCAATGATTCCCAAATATAACAGGGTTCCCAGCATGTTGTGTAAATCCATATTTTGGCACTACAATTATTCGATTATCTGCATCATGTCTCTGCTGAAAGTACTGTATAAGCGTTTCAATAACCTTAGGGCATAATAAAGGTTGGTCCGATACAGAACAAATGATACCATCAAAATAATTTCTACCGTATGTACTTAATAGATACTGTATCCCTAAAGCGATAGATGCACCCTGACCTAACTCAGGATTCTCATTATGAACAACACTAAAGCCATAATTCTTTACAATTTCGTCTATATTTCTATTATCATTTGTAACTGCTACAAATGGATAATTCACTAAACTACTACCGTTCACAGATTGTATCCAGCCTGTTTGTAAAGCATGACAAACCGCATCAAGAACAGTTTTTCCTCTCCACGGCAGTAATTGTTTATTAGTCCCCATTCTACGCGATTGTCCAGCCGCTAATAGAACAATCCCAATGCGGGGAAACTCTCGTAAAAGGGCGCCCCCTACGGGAGCGCTTTCACAGATCTTATATTCCATTTTGCTACCTATCGGCATTGAATAATGCGGCGAATTTCACAACTAGCCTTATATCCATCGGCCAATACGATAGCTGTAATATCACTGTCTAATACATGGCTAATAAAATCATCAATAATTCTATGTTGTACCGTATCATAGCCTGTACAGAACAACACCTTTTTGCCCTTGCTATATTGGAACAGGCCTTGCTTATGAAGCACGATTTGAGCAAGCATGCTCGGTGTTACAATAGCACCTTCTTCACGATTAACAATAGACTGAACGAGTTCCAAGTTGTGTACATGATCCTCGTCTAAAGAGGCCCCCAACATTTGAAGATTTACAACACCTATTGTAGTCTTTGTTTGGCTAGGGATAACAGGTTCTGTATGTTTTGGAGCCTTAAGCCATTTTTCTTTAGCACCATCTGCCTCTACAACAATTTGCCAATTGGGATGCAAGGTGCTAAGATTATCGATGCTTTCACAATCTACAGAATCCACCTTAGTTCTTGTAATTCCACTAAACCAGGCACCACAATAGCCTTGTTGAATACGTTTAGTGCAATATTCATCTACCTCATTAATATCCTTTGTATAAATAGGTTCGTACTGAGCCACTTGTGATTCGTACAATTGTGTCGTAGTGGTCACCACGATAGGTCGCCCTTGCAACCTGCCATACTCTACTAGCTTAGATAAAACTGTTGTTTTGCCGCCTGCACCAACCAATGCAACAATTCCGGGTTGAATAAGGCGATTCCAATACTGCGTTTGTGATGTCATAGCGTGAGGCCCCCTTTAGAAATGTAAAATAGTTATACTTTATATTTCTCGTCCATCCCCATAAATACCTTCTCTGGTGTCATAGGTAATGTACGAATATCCGCACCAACAGCATTTTTTACAGCATGTTGTATTGCGGGACAAGCTGTATTAATAACAATTTCCCCGATGGATTTAACACCATATGCACCACTTTCCTCATATGATTCAACAAAGGCTGTATGTAATTCACCAATATCTTGACGTGTAGGAATTTTATAGGTCATAAAATTATTAGTTTCTAAACGACCATTACTAGAGTATCTAATGTCTTCATACAAAGCCATACCAATAGCTTGTACTGCGCCGCCTTCAACCTGTACACGCGCTAGTTTAGGATTCACAACGGTACCACAGTCTACACAATTATACATATGTAACGGTATAATTTGTCCCGTTTGTTTATCTACCTTAACTTCAGCAATAGACGCCATAAATGGTGGTGGAGAGGTGTGACTCCCCCACGTTGCAAAACCCGTTAGTTGTTCAGATGTAATTCCTACTAATAGCTTCGGTGCTAGTTCTTGAACGGACATTTTCTTTGTACCGTCCTTAGTCACACCTACTAAGCCGTCAAAATCAATATCTTCTGGTTTAACATCCATAAATTGCGCTAATTTATGGATTATCTTTTCTCTCAGTTCTTCAGCCGCCATTTTCGCCGCAGTACCCGTTACATAGGTCGTGCTCGATGCATAGGATCCAGGATCAAATGGTACGATATCCGTATCGGATTCAATAACAGTCATAGACTCCATAGGACATCCAAGCACTTCACAGGCCATTTGGGTAAGAACTGTATTGGCCCCCATCCCCATATCGGATGAACCCGTATATAATGTGTAGTTACCGTCAAGGCGAATTTCTACAGATGCCACATCTATATTAGCAACGCCAGAACCTTGTAAGGCAAGCGCCATACCGAGACCACCGCGATATCGTTCATCAATATCCCAGCTATGAGGTCGTTCGTCCCAGCGCGCCATTTCTTTAACCTTATTTACTGTTTCTTGGAATAAACCAGACTCCATAATTTCATCTGGATCATATACCAAACTGCGTTCACCAGCAGCAATCAAATTCTTTTGACGAAGTTCTGCCGGATCTATACCCATTTCATCAGCCAAGCGATTGACTGCACATTCTAATGGCCACAATGCTTCTGTAGCGCCATACCCACGGAAAGCACCACCTGGAGTATGATTTGTATAGACCCCTTCCGTACCATAATGAACAGCTTTACCCTTATTGTACAAAGGCACCGATTTATGTTCCCCTGCCGTAGTTGTTGTAAAGCAATGCGTAGCATGTGCCCCAGCAGCTGTGATAGAGTCCATATCGATAACTTGGATAATGCCATCCTTTGTAGCCCCTACGCGGATATACCATTCACGGGCATGACGTGTAGTTGAGCAAGTTTGCGCTTCTGTTCTATCGTATAGTAAATAACATGGCTTTTGTAATTTCCAGGTTACAAATGCTGTCATCAATTCGGTACAGGCCGTTTGTTTCGATCCAAAGCCACCGCCAATGCGAGGTTTAATAACGCGGATCTTAGATGCAGGAATGCCTAGCGCCCATGCAATATGACGGCGTACATGGAATACGATTTGCGTAGAGCTAACGATAACAATGCGGCCCAAATGATCGATATAGCCAAAGCTTTGAAATGGTTCCATCGCAGATTGGCGCGTAGCTTGGTCGAAATATGTGCCTTCTACGACATAATCGCATTTAGCAAGTTCCGCTTCAATATCACCAACACGCTTATGGTACGATACACAAATATTGCGTTTATAGTCTTGACCTACTGGAATATGATTGAGAATATCATCTTCTGGATGAACTACTGTTTCATGGTCCATAGCCGTGCGTAAATCAAGTACCGGTTTTTGCACCTCGTATTCAACCTTAATGAGAGGCATCGCCTTCAATGCAGTAGCTTCATCTTTAGCCACAACGAGGGCCACTTCATCACCTACATAGCGAACTACAGAATCGAGAATCAACGCATCATAGGCAGATGGCTCTGGATAAGTTTGCCCTGCCAAGGTAAAGCGCGTATTCGGTACATCTTCATATGTAAAAATGGCTTCTACGCCAGGGATTAATTTAGCTTTTGACGTATCGATGGATTTGATGCGCGCCTGTGCATGAGGGCTACGCAACACCTTGATAATAAGGGCATCTTTAGGTACAAAATCGCCCGTATAAGAAGGTTTACCGCTTAGAATCCCCTTGGCATCGACTTTGTCATAAGACTTACCAACGTGTTTCATCATAAACCTCCTTGAAGAAATTTGCGAACGCCTCGAAGTTGTGACTCATAGCCTGTACAACGGCAGAGATTACCAATTAAATATTCTCTGATTTCATCATCACTAGCATTTGGATTTCTTCGTTTCAATGCAATAGCACTCATCATCATGCCCGTAGTGCAAAAACCACATTGATCAGCCCCTTCAGAGGCAAGGCAATCTGTCAATAAAGATGCATCCTCTTGAAGACCCTCAAGGGTTGTAATTGTATGCCCTGGTGCACGGAATGTAGGATATGCACAGGATAAGGTGATTTCATCATCCACCCACACAGTACATAAACCACAGTTCGTTGTATCGCAACCACAACGGACACTGTAATAACCTAAATTACGAAGTGTGGTCATCAACATTTCGTCAGTTGGCACATTAACAGTGACATTTTTATTATTGATATTCAAGAGAACTTCCATTATTGTGCCACCTCCTTAACCAAGCGACGAACCATAGATTTAGCCATCTCCACGCGATAATCCTTCGATGCATGTGAATTTTTTTGGAACACCAATTCCTCTGATGCGATTTGGGCCGCTTCATCCAATGCTGCTAATCCTTTTTCTGAAAGCAAAGCACTTGCTTTCACCGCCAGTTGTGGTGCCCCAGGACGAGTCCCAATATAGATTTTATAACCCGTGTCATCATGACGAATAGAACCAGTTAAATACGGGAAATCTCCGCGAGAAATACGCAATGCTTCAATAGCAACCGGTACCTCATGATTTGGTATACGGATTTCTACTAAAATATCCTTTTCTCGATAATTCATATACTCTTGCATAGACATACGACCACCCTTATAAGTTACGATGTCTGCATGAACCGCAAGCAAAGCAGGGATTATATCTGAAAAACCAAACTTACTAGCTACAGATCCCCCCATAGTCGCCATATTTCTAAACTGTACGCCTAGAATTTCCTTGATGCCTCGCACAACCGCACCACCGCAAAATGTTTGTAATGGTTCAAAGCGTTCCACATCGCCCTGAGTAGCCATAGCACCGATGACAAATTCATTATCTTCTTCACGAACATATCTTAAATTTAATCCTGCCATGTCGATTACAGCAGGCCAAGTGCGACGACCTAAGCGCAACCAGCACCCCCCCGCAAGCATAGGCGCTGTTTTATTTTTTATGGCTAATTCATAGGCCTCTTCCACCGTCTTCGGTTGTAATAC
>OBZG01001055.1_pt1 | contig 12108 bp, 9 predicted proteins | sample 1550701 | NCBI WGS metagenome assembly OBZG01 (sample SAMEA2580229, study PRJEB22360) | human gut metagenome | biome: human gut; feature: human-associated habitat; material: faeces | place: Denmark | collected 2008/2010
TGCACACCCAGCGCCGCGGCCATGCCATCGGCCCGGATGCGGGCCATGGCCCGCCCCGCGGCGGGGACGAAGCCGGGCAGTTCCGTCAGATCCCGGCCCCAGAAGTCCACCCTGGCGGCAAAGGCGGCGACCAGCGCCTCCGGTCCGTCCGCCTGGCGCCGGGCGAAGAAATCCAGCACAGCCGGCTCGTCCCGCACTGGGCACCCCTCCCCCTCTCCCCGGCTGTAGAGGGCGCAGAGGGCCGCAAAAGAAAATACCAGCCGGAGGGGCAGCGCCCCCTGCCGGCGGTGGAAGGCCTCCACGCTGGGGCGCACCCAACGGGGGCCGATGGCAGGAGGCCCCCCCCGGGGGCCCCCCCCCGCCCCCGCCACTTGGAGACGGAATTGAGGGCAATGTCCACCAGGCGGTGGTCCACGTAGGGGTTGTCAAACCGCTCCTCCACCGCCCGGGCGAAGTCCTCGCACTCCGCCCGGGGGAGGGAGAGTGTGGGGATAATCTCCTGAAACAGCGCCCCATCCAGGAAGTTCCTCAGCCCCCGGTCCGCCATGCAGGTGCGCACCAGCGTGTGCCCGGAGAGGAGGGCCGCCGGGGTCAGGACAGTGTGGCCCCCGTTGAGAATGCGCACCTTCCGCTCCCGGTAGGGGCGGTGATCGGCCACAAAGCGCACGGGCAGACCGGCCTGCTCCGCCGGGAACTCCCCCTGCACCCACTCCGGAGCCTCAATAATCCACTGGGCGAAGGGCTCCGCCACATCCAGCAGCTTGTCCTCCAGGCCTGTGGCCTCCGCCACCGCCCCGGCCTGCTCCGGGGAATAGCCGGTAACAATGCGGTCCACCAAAGTGCTGCAAAAGGCGTTCTCCTCCTCCAGCCAGCGGAAAAAGCCCGCTTCCAGCCCCCAGTCCCGGGCGTGGCGCAGTACGCAGTCCCGCAGTGTCCCGCCGTTGTCCGCAATGAGCTCACAGGGAAAAATGATGTACCCCGGCAGTCCGGTCTGGTAGCGTTCCCACAGCAGCCGTGCGAGCTTGGCCGGGAACCCTGCGGGGGGGCGGTCGTCCATCCGGCTGGACGGCTCGTAGACGATTCCTGCCTCGGTGGTATTGGAGAGGATAAAGCGCATATTCGGATTATGGGCCGTGCGGAGAAAGGCGTCATACTCCTCAAACACGTCCACCGCCCGGCTGATACAACTCACTATCCGGCACTGATCCACCGTCTCCCCGTTGCGCCGCCCCCGCAGGCAGAGCTGGTAGAGCCCCTCCTGATCGTTGATGCGGCCGGTCTTTCCGGCAGAGGCGGGGGGAACCACCACTACCTTACCCTGAAAGTCTGTACGCTCGTTCATCACGTCAATGAAATGTTCTGCGAATCCCCGCAGAAAGTTTCCTTCACCGAATTGGAGTACTCGCTCAGGGGCCTGCCGCAGCAGGTATCCGTCATATCTCCCCTGTTCCAGCGCCGTATAAGTGAGACGTTCCACAAAAACCCTCCCTATTATCCAGATGTCCCCTATGATAATATAGGCACTTCTGTTTGTAAAGAGCTACACCACTAATTCGGGTCTGAAAAGCGTCTACACGCTCCAAACGTCCATAAGCCGCTCATCAAAAAAAGCAGTTGACTGGGCGGACACCAGGAACGCAATCCGGGACGCAGGGGCACTTGTCAGCGTGGCTCCCCCCAGGCGCCTGCACCAACGCGGCCACCACCTCCCAGCGCCATGCGGCCGGGGAATGAGGGGCGTCCGCTCTCGGTTAGCTCCGGAATCCTGTAGGGTTCACGGTTTGGGGTAGTGCCAGAATGCAAAGAAAGCCAGTGAATAAATTTAAAATCTGACAGAAGCAGCCGGAACACACACATCCCGGCTGCTTCTCTCTGGTTTCAAATATAGTATTTATAACTTTGACTTCCGTACAAGTAAGAGCCATCTGTCAAATGGAGCATCTGTGGAGGCTGTCCTATACAAGCAGATGATAAAGAAACAAATTTACCATTTGCCTTCCTCGGTCAGATCTGCTTTCCCCAGGGAGCGCCGATATCCTGGACACAGAGCTTTCCGCCGCTGACCTCGATTGCGGCGCCGGTGATGAATGCCGCAGCATCGGACGCCAGGAAGGTGTAAACACGAGATACATCAGAAGGGACTCCGAAGCGCTGTAGCGCAATCTGGGCACACAGCTTTTCCCGGTTGGCAGCGATACGCTCGGCCGCAATTGGCGTCTGAATCAGGCCGGGCACCACACAGTTGACCCTGATACCCAAGGGGGCCAGCTCACCGGCAGTCGTCTTGGTCATGTTCACAATGCCCGCCTTGGTAGCTGCGTAGGCAATCTTCTGTGTGGCAGGAATAAGCGCCATGTAGGATGAGGTATTGAGAATGACGCCGCCGCCAGTCCGTCTCATGTAGTCGACTGCCACATGGGTACCCCAAAATACGGAAGTCATGTTGGTGCTGATAACAAAGTTCCAGTCCTCCACCGTGAGCTCCAGGAAGGGCTTGGTGATATTCCCTCCGGCGTTGTTGATCCACACGTCGATACGGCCAAACTGCTGAAAGACCTTCTCGCCCAGGGCGCTGATATCTTCCGGCTTGGATACGTCCACGACTTGGGTGTGGACCTGAAAGCCCTCGGCCTCGAACCGCCCGGCGGCTTCCGCCAGCTTTTTCTCACTGCGTGAGGCGATGGTCACCTGGCAGCCCTCCCGGGCAAACTCCATGGCGGTTTCCTCCCCGATACCGCTGGAGCCGCCGGTAACAACGACGACTTTTCCGTTCAGATTGAGCTCCATAACAATATAGACTCCTTTCTGCAAATGTTCAAATCCCTTTTTCTAAATCCACTAAACAGCAGGCAGAATACCCAGTTGGAGCAGTACAGCACAGGCACAGGTTGTGACGATGGGAATGACCAGACAGACCATGGCATAAGAGGGGTAAGACTGGCGGTGATTCAGGCGGCACACCTGAAGGTTATTGACAAAGCCGCTGACGTGGGGCATGGAGTCCAGTCCGCCGGAGGACATGGCGCCAATGCGGTGAATGACGTTGGGAGACAAGCCGAGCCCCAGGAAGTAATCCTGCATGTTTTCCAGAGCGATGGAAAGGCCGCCGGAGGAGGAACCGGTGAGGCCGGCCGCCACGTTCACGGCGATAATCAGCTTGAAAATGGCCGGGCCCGGGATACTGGTCAGAGAGCCCAGGATCAGTTGATAGCCGGAGACCGCAGCCACCACGCCTCCAAAGCCCACTACAGCACATGTGGTACCGATGGTGGAAATGGAATTCACCGCGCCGGCTGCCAGAGTGGCCTTGAGGTTATCCAGGCGGCGCAGGATCAGGCCGAACAGGATCAGACATACCAGAATGCCGCAGGAGAGCGCGATAACCGCATGCAGCTTGCAGACATTGAGCACCAGAAGCAGGACAACCGGAGGAATCAGGGCCAGCAGCAGAGGTATGCCGACCTGGCTTTCTCCTGCGGCGGCTTTCTTTTCATCCTCATCCCGGTAGGCGGCCTTGACTGCTTCGCCGGAGGGGCGGAAGCCCTCACCCCGGGCGCGGGCGCGCTTGAGTATAAAGGCTGCCCAGAGAACACACAGTAAAATCTGGATAGCAGCGCCGGTCAGGCCGATGGCGGCCCCCGCCATTGGCGTAGTGCCCAGATACTGCGTGGGAATAATGTTCTGAAGCGCTGCCGTACCGGGGAGCATGGTCATGGTAAAGGTAGCTGAACCGATGCCGTGGAAGGTAAGGTAGTGCCGCCAGGGGATGTCCAGCTCCTCAAAGAGCTTGCGGCCGATGGAGATCAGGGTGAAGATGACGACAAACAGGCTGACGCCGCCATAGGTCAGAACCGCTACAATGGCGGTGATCATCAGACCGCCGACCAACTGCTTGGTTCGCTGGCTGTGAACGTGGTTGACCACGCGCAGCATGGAGTAGGCGATGGCGTCGGCCGCTCCGGAATCGCCCATGAGCTTTCCAAAGACGGCACTAAGCAGAAAGATCATAAAATTATTTTTTGCAAAGTCAGCGAACTTGGTCATATAGGAGTCTGTAATCAGCGGCAGAATGTCGGTGCCGGCAAAAACGGCCACAACCAGTGCGGCGATAACAGAAACGATAATGACATTATAGCCTTTGAATGCCAGGAAAACAAAGATGACCATGCCCAACAGGATACCGATCAGGCTGATAACGCTGGGGGACATACAATCACTCCTTCCGTGGTAATGCGCTCCTTCATTCTCTTTGCTTTTGCTTCTCCGCAGGCCTCACATGACGGTGGTCTGCCCATAAAGATCGCCCAGGGTATAGCCCTCCGAACGTACCGCGCCGACGATCCGCTTGACTGGCAGACTGCCCAGAGCCTGTGCCACATGGTACTGGGTGGGCATATCCTCCCAGGTGGGTATATGCCAGCGCACCTGACCGCCCATATAGGTCAGCTGATCCGCCGGATACTTCTTTACGTCGTCAGGCAGCTTGGCTGCTTTAGGATTCAGGCAGACATATTCCGCATCCGCCTGAGTGAAGCCGCCGCCGGTACGCGGGATGTACTTATAGTGCATGATGCCCTGACTATCCGGGTTATTCAGCACCCGTTTCAGCTCCTCCAGATTCTCCGGCTGGCGGTTGGCATCAAACTCCAGCTCCAGAAAGCGGAATCCCCAGGAGGTCAGCTCCGTCTTTGATACCCCCCCGTACGTATGGATGTCGTCGATGGAGGCAAATATCTTGCTGTAACCGAGCTGCTCCCGGCCGGTAATAATGGGGTCGGCATGGTTTTCCCACATAACCAGAAGCAGGTTGCCTTCCACCACCCCCTTTTCTCCATGGAAACGGGTGGGCACAGAGACGCCGGTAAGGTTGTATCCGTGTCCAGCCAGCCAAGCCACGTCCCGCAGCATGTTCATATTGATGATGACGTAGGGGGCAGCCAGCTCGAACCGCTGGGGCAGGACAGCGGACAGGGCCTCCGGATCACTTTCGTAGACAATAGTATGTTTGGTCAGTCGCGTAGCCTGGTCATAGATAAAGCGATTCCCCTCTTTGTTCTGTCGGGGAGTTACGCAGGGCCCGAAATGAACCGGCATTTGGTACATCAGGCTGTCGTTGCGGACGTAGGACATAGGTTTTCCTCCTTTTTGTCTCTTTCTTATTGCAACTCCGGCAGGACAAACAGAGCCAGGTTGCCGAATTCCGCTCTACGGCGGCCCTCCTCTATGTCAGTAATTATCTTCACTACCAGGTCGTTGAACGGGGTGGGAACACCGTACTTGCGGCCCATAGCGCCGACATAACCGTTAATCATCTGGATCTCCGTCTTTTTCCCCCGCTCAAGATCCTGCAACATGCTGGCCTTGGCAGTGCGTAGGGGATAGTAATTGCGGTAGATGTATCCCTTGGACCGCTCTAACTCCTCCTTCGTTTGGAAGTCGGCGATCTCTGCGGTATTCAGTCCGTTGGTATCCGTTAGCTGGAAGCCCGCGGCCCGCGCTGCATGGACCACCTCAGCCGCAAGATAGGAGGTGCAGGCCAGCGCCTTTTCACTGGAGATTACCGACTCAAAGGTACAGCCCAAGGCCGAGGACAGGCCACTCATGCAGCAGTTGAGCATCAGCTTGAGCCACCGGGCCCCCATCAGGTTGTCGGTAATCTCCACCTTGCCGTTGTCCATATGGCCCAAAACCTTGGCCACCGCTCGGATGCGGTCGGTAATACGTCCGTCGATCTCCCCGATCTCAAACAGAACCGTGCGGGCGGAGAGGGCGTTGGTCAGCTCGGAGATACCGGGCTCCACAAACGTGGCCCCCCAACGGCAGGCTCCGCCTACTGTGCGGTTCCGGCCGACGAACTCGGCCACAGCTAATTCCGGCACTCCGTTCTGCAAGGTACATACCGTACTGTTCTCTCCCAAATGGGGCAACAGCGCCCGAAGGCTCGCCTCATTGTTGGTCTGCTTGACCATCAGAAACACCAGGTCATAGACCCCTTCCATCTGCTCCGGCAGCAGTGCACGGACCGGGACAGTCAGCTCTGCACAGCCAACAACGCCGGCCCCTTTTTCGTTGAGTGCATCCACCTGGGCCGGATAGGAGTCGATTAGATCCACCGGGAACCCGTTTCTGGTAAGAAAGGCACCCAAGACGGTTCCCATTGCTCCAGCGCCCATAATTGCCGCTTTCATCAATTGCAGTCCTCCTTCTCCTTGCTAAAATCGTGTGACAGGACATGGGTCGTGTCTGACCACCTTAGGAAGCAAACCGGATGCCAGCCCGTATCCCCCTGTTTTTCCCCCCTGTTTCGGCCACTTCTCGAGGCAAATTCACGACTTCCCGCCGGAATTGCACATTCAGGGCATGACAATGCAATTTTTGTGCAAATGCTCACTCAGGAATCCTTGTATTTCAATGTGCAGTTCCAATTGCGCCTGTGCAACTCACTACAATTGTGGTTGATTTTTTGCCCTCCATTTGATAGTTTTAAAGGGGAAACGCATAGGAGCAGAACGCATAAGGAGGGCTGGAAGCTATGGCAAGCAATCTGCCCGGGCTGGAAAACATCCTGGATAATCTGGATGTTGGAATTATCATCTTTGATAACAAAGGAACATACCTGTTTGTCAATAAGACGCTCCTGCAATACACAGGGCGAACCCGTCAGGACTACTTAAATCACACGGTATATGACTTCATCGCAAGCGGACTCTACAAGGAGAGCGTCGTAGACAAGGTCTACCACGAGAAGCGGGCTGTCACGCAGATTCATGTTACAGTTTCTGCCGACGGGAAACAGGTGGGCCGTCTGGTAACCGTGTCCCCTATTTTCAACGCGCAGGGTGAAATTGTATACGCCATCTCCTGCCAGATCCAGGTTGATGCCATGAACCAGAAATACAGCCACGCCAAGGCCATCAACGCCATTGCTACAGGAATACGCGGCAATTGGGACGACCGCAGAGAGGTGATTGCCAAAAGTCCCGCCATGGTGGGCGTTCTGAGGCAGGCCGCACGTGCGGCGCAGAGCGACGCTTCCGTGCTCCTTCTGGGAGAATCCGGAACCGGGAAGGAGATCGTGGCCCAGTATATCCACCAGCACAGCCCCTACAGAAAAAAGCAGATGGTGGCTATCAACTGCACCTCTCTCCCCGAATCCCTATTGGAGGCGGAGCTCTTCGGCTATGAGAAGGGTGCGTTCACCGGGGCCGCCTCCGGCGGAAAGATCGGCCTGATTGAAGCCGCCGCCAACAACACCCTCCTTCTTGATGAGGTAAACTCCATGCCGCTGTCTCTCCAGGCCAGGCTGCTGCGGGTTCTGGAAACCAAAGCGGTTATTCCGGTAGGCTCAGTCAAACCGCGGGCCGTGAATTTCCGGCTGATCTGCGCCTCTAATGTGGCTCTCGCTCAGTGTGTCAAGGAGGGAACGTTCCGCATGGATCTGTATTACCGTCTCAACGTCATTCCCATCACCATTCCGCCTCTCCGAGAGCGCCGGGAGGACATTACTCCCCTGGCCGACTACTTTTTAGACCACTTCTGTCAGAAATACGGTCTTCAAAAGGAATTTTCAAGCCGCGTCTATCAAATCCTGAATCACTACAAATGGCCGGGAAACATCCGCGAACTGCGCAACCTTGTAGAGCACATGGTGGTTATGAGCGAGTCATCCGTGGTCAAAATCAACCAGATTCCCACAGGCATGCTTCAGCTGGAGCCTCCCTCCCCGGAATCCGGCCCGGAATGCCTCAATGAGGAGTATCTCCGCATTCAAATGGCACTCCGTCTGCATGGCGGACACCGCGAAAAAACCGCCCAATACCTTGGTATCTCCCGCCGGACATTGCAGTACAAGCTCAAAAAATATGGCCTGCTGTAAAATTGCACCCGCTCAGAATTTCTGAGCGGGTGCAATTTGGCATATATTTTGCATACAGACAACAACAGATACCACATCTGTTTTCCAGACAAACCAAGCTTGAAAGGATTTGAGAAACACCATGGTAGAACTTCTAATCCGCCCCACGCTTCACCGCTTTGAGACCTGTCTGGACTTTGTAAAGGAATTTCATCCGGGAGAACGGGATCTGGTTCTGACTAATAAATACATCTACGAGCCCTACCTCGGCCAGATGGGACTTCCGGTTCACACCATCTATCAGGAGGAATACGGCGCCGGAGAACCCACCGATGTGATGGTAAACGCCATTCTGGCCGACGCGGCCAGAATGGGCTGTACCCGTGTCATTGCCATTGGCGGCGGCACAGTGCTCGACATCGCCAAGATCCTGGCAGTCTCCAGCGGCGAGGGGGTAGACACCCTGTTTGACAGGGCCCCCGCCCTGGATAAGCGGCGGGAGCTGGTGCTCATCCCCACCACCTGCGGCACGGGCAGCGAGGTGACCAACCTCTCCATCATCGCCCGCACCCGTCTGGGCACCAAGCTGGGTCTGGTGAGCCCGGCCATGTATGCCGACCACGCGGTGCTCATTCCCCAACTGCTGGAGGGGCTGCCCTTCGGCGTGTTTGCCGCCAGCTCCATTGATGCCCTGGTGCATGCGGTGGAATCCTCCCTGTCCCCCAGGGCTACCCCCTACACCAAGCTGTTCGGATACAAAGCCATCGAAATGATTCTCCATGGCTACCAGCGCCTCGTGTCCGAGGGCCGTGAGGCCCTGCATATCCTGCTGGATGATTTCCTGGTGGCATCCAACTTCGCCGGCATTGCCTTCGGCACCGCCGGCTGCGCGGCGGTACACGCAATGAGCTATCCGCTGGGTGGAAAATACCATGTGGCCCACGGCGAGAGCAACTACGCCATGTTCACCGGTGTGCTGAAAAACTATCTGGAGCTCCGCCAGGATGGAGAAATTGCCGTGATGAATGAATTTCTCGCCCGCCTTCTGGGCTGCGGCACCCAAGCCGTATATGACCGCCTGGAAGATCTGCTCAACCAGCTTCTTCCAAAGCGGTCCCTCCACGAGTATGGCGTCACCAGGCAGGACCTCCGGGACTTCACCCATAGCGTCATCACTGGCCAAGGCCGCCTGATGGACAACAGCTTCGTCCCCCTGGACGAGACTCGTGTGCTCAAAATCTATACCGAGCTGTTTTGAGCAGCGGACACCGACGGGCAACCGCGCCATATACGCTCCGGGTGTCCCTGCGCTTAGAACTTCAGTCTCCAGCCCAGTCCCATACAAACCGAAAGACCTCCGCCGGTGGCTTCTGTTATGCTCCCAAACCGGAACGCACCGTGCTGGTAAAGGAGTAAAGCGGACGGCCCAGCATCTTTTCCAGATTGCGGCCGAGAGCGTAGAGCTTCTCCTGATCCACGCCGGTATGGATACCCATGCCATTGACCATAGTGATAAAGTCTTCGGTGGATACCAAGCCGGTGCGGCAGGTGTCAAAGTAGTAATCCCCCGCGCCCTTAACCGGCACACCATCCAAAAAGTTTGCCACCTGGCCGCCGATGCCGCCCACGGTGCAGTCAAAGGTGCGGATACCAGCCAGCATGGCTGCGTAGTACCCGGCGATGCCCATACCGCGGATATCATGGATATGGAAGGAGTGCCGTGCGGGGTCTGGGTGCTTTTCCAAAATGACTTGGAAGTAGTCTGCAATGTCCCTGGGTGTAGCGATACCGTCGGAATCGGAGTGCTCTACCTCGTCAAAGCCGATATCAAACATACGATCCACAAATTCGTAGGCCCGTTCGATGGATACCTTCCCCTGGATCGGGCAGCCGAACACAGTGCCGATGTTGCCAGCCACCTTCTTGATGCCCATATCGTGGAGGGCCTTCACGTTCTTCTCTGCCTCGTCAAAGAGCTGCTGGTGGGTACGGCGCATGTTCTTCATGGCGTATGCTTCGCTGGTGGCAATCTGGCCTGTGAGCACCCGGTCGATCTTGGCCCCCCGGTCCAGCAGGCCGCCCACCCGCTCGATGGCCTTGGGGGTGAGGGCCAGAACGGTATACTCCACATCCACGTCCTTGGGAAGCTTGAGCAGCAGCTCGTCTACGTCCTTAAACTGCGGCACATAGGCCACATGGCTGATGGAGCCCACCTCCAGGCGCTTAAAGCCGGCCTTGATCAGCCTGTCAGCCAGATAGAGTTTGGCCTCCAGGGGCACATAGTGTTCCTCATTCTGAAGCCCGTCCCGCATGGTGATGTCGATAACGTCAATCTGTTCAGGCAATTTTAGTTCCATGATATAACTCCTTATGAGATGGGATAGAGCACGGTCCCCAGGGCAATGGAGAGAAACATGCCGGCCAGGGTAAAGACAACCGTGGGGAAGAAAATGTACTTATAGCTCTCCTTGTGACTTTGGCCGCAGATAGTCAGCAGGGTGATTACCGCGCCGTTATGGGGCAGACTGTCCAGGCCAACGGAGGCGGCGGAGCCCACCCGGTGCAGGATCTCCGGGGCCAGGCCCAGGGAGATGTATTTGTCCGCCATGGCGGACAGGGCGATACCCAAACCGCCGGAGCCGGAGCCGCAGGCGCCGGCCAGAATGGTGGTCATCAGGCCGAAGGCCAGCAGGGGCGGGATATTTTCCAGACTGGTGGCGAAGTCCAGCAGCTTCTGAAATCCCTGGGAGGCCTGCACAACCGAGCCGAAGCCCACCACCACCGCAGTGTTGATGATGGCGATGGCCGAATTTTCGGCAGAGTAAGAGAACATGTCCAGCACACCGTGGACATTCCGAAAGAACAGCACCACGCACAGAAGGATGCCGCCCAGCATGGCCACGACCACATGCTGCTTGAACACGTTGAGCAGGATCAGGATGAGCACAATGGGCAGGATGGCGATGATCGGGCTGGGCAGCCGCACCATGGATGCCGCCTTGACCAGGCTCTGGGTAGTGGCCTCGTCCTCCACAAAGCAGTCCCCCCGGGCCCGGGCCCGACTTGCCTCCCACAGGAAGTAAACACACACCATGAGCATGACAGCAATTCCGGTGATCACGCCCACCAGAGGGGCCGCCATGGTGTTGGTCCCCAGATAGGTGGTGGGGATCACATTGACCAGATTGGGCGTGCCGGGAAAGTTTGCGCAGGCAAAGGTGAAGCAACCGCCGGCAATCGCGCCGGGCAGCAGATAGCGGGGCAGGTTGGCCTTCTTGAACAGGGAGAGGGCAATGGGATACAGGCTGAACACCACCACCAGAGTGGTGACACCGCCATAGACCAGCACTGCGCCGGAGAAAATGACGCCCAGGATGGCAAACTTCTCCCCCAACAGCTCAGCCAAGAATTTGGCAATGGAGGCAGCCGCCCCTGTCTCCTCCATGACCTTTCCGAACAGGACGCTGAAAAAGAAGAGCAGGAAGTTGTCCCTCACAAATTGGGCGGCCCCTGTCATATAGGTATCGGTGACTGCGGTCACCACCGGCTGACCGGATAGGAGGGCCATGACTGCGGCGGCGGCAATGCCCACCACCACGATGTTGATCTTACGGAAGGTGAGAACGATCAGCAGCGCCAGGGACACCAGAATGGCTAACATACGCGTGCCTCCCTCCGGTTACTTCTGATACTGTTTGACCAGCTCCTGGGCGTACTCCAGCCGGACATTTTTTTCAGATACCATCTGCTTTACAATTTTCTCCAGCAGCTCTCCGGTGGCGCCGGCGGTGGCGGCCAGGTTGCGGGCGTGGAGGGACATGTGGCCCCGCTGAATGCCCTCGGTGGCCAAAGCCCGCATGGCGGCCATGTTCTGAGCCAGGCCCACGGCAGCAATGATCTGGGCCAGCTCCCCGGCGGTCTTGACGCCCAGCATCTTCACTGCCACCTTGGCGGCGGGGTGAATTTTGGTGGCGCCGCCCACGAGGCCCACGGCCATCGGCATCTCGATGGAGCCCACCAGATCGCCGTCGGCGTTCTTCTCCCAGGTTGCGAAGGGGGAGTACTGTCCGCTGCGGGCGGCGTAGGCGTGGGCACCGGACTCGATAGCGCGGGTGTCGTTGCCGGTGGCAATGACCACGGGGATGATGCCGTTCATGATGCCCTTGTTGTTGGTGGCCGCCCGGTAGGGATCTGCGGCGGCAAAGGCATAGGCGGCGATCATTTTATCGACAACCTTTTCCCCGCCAATGGCG
>OBZG01001059.1_pt1 | contig 12065 bp, 10 predicted proteins | sample 1550701 | NCBI WGS metagenome assembly OBZG01 (sample SAMEA2580229, study PRJEB22360) | human gut metagenome | biome: human gut; feature: human-associated habitat; material: faeces | place: Denmark | collected 2008/2010
TGACGCTGTTACGATTTTGAAAAACAATCCCGTGGATTTGGCGATTTTAGATATTATGATGCCGCACCTGGACGGCTTTTCTGTCTGTAAGATAGCGAGAGAAATGTATAATTTCCCTATCATTTTTCTTACGGCAAAGGAGGGGGAGGATGACAAGTTAAAGGGCTATGATTACGGCGCCGATGATTATATGACAAAACCGTTTAGCCCCAAGGTGCTGTTAGCAAAGGTCAATGCCTTGCTACGCCGTTCCTCGTCTGAAAATACCCAAGAAACCTTAACTGTCGGCGATCTGACTTTAGCAACGGCTTCACACAGCGTTATTGCAGCGGGCGACGATATTGACTTAACCTATAAGGAGTTTGAGCTATTGCGTTTTTTCATGCAGAATAAAAATCAAGTGTTTTCCCGCGAACAACTGTTAAACCGTATTTGGGGATATGATTTCGGGGGAAATACCCGGACAGTGGATACACACATCAAGACTTTGCGTCAAAAGCTTGGTGCGCAGGGGCATCATATCGTTACGTTGATACGTTCCGGCTACAAGTTTGAGGTATGACGATGAAAAAGATAAATGCGTGGTTTGGATTGAATACGGTTCGGAAAAAAGTGCTGCTGCTTTCAAAATTAGCGGGCGGCATTATCGTCTCGGAATTACCAACCAATCGAAGCATAGCCTTTGTTATTTGGTTTGGGCTATTGGTGGCGGTTATCATCGGTGTGGACGCTATGCTGGGGCGTTTTATTTCAAAGCCGCTCGATGAAATCAACCGCACGGCGAGGCAAATGGCAAAGTTAGATTTTTCAGCGCATTGCAATATTCACGCGGAGGATGAATTTGGAGAGCTTTCACAAAACCTGAATACAATGTTTTCTAATCTGGGGGAAGCTCTTGAAAAACTGGAAGCAGCCAATAAGCAGCTTGAAAAAGAAGCGACGAAGCAGCATTTACTATTGACGCAGAGAAAAGAACTGGTTGACAGCTTATCCCATGAAATGAAAACGCCGCTTGGCCTTATCCGCGCCTATGTTGAGGGGCTGAAAGAGGAAACCAATGAACAGAAAAAACAGCATTACATGGAGGTTATCTTATCTGCAACAGACCGCATGAATACTATGATTGTTTCCCTGCTTGATTTGTCTGCATTGGAAGCGGGGGCCGCAAAGTTGTCCGAGGAACGCTTTGACTTTATAGAGCTGGCCGAAACTGTCGCCGGACGTTTACTGATAGACACACCAAATGCAAATTACCGTTTTACTTATGAACTGCCGGACGAAAAAGCCTTTATTTGTGCCGATAAATACCGCATGGAGCAGGTCCTTAATAACTTGATACAAAACGCAAAAAACCATGTTTGTGATAGCGGTGAAATTCATTTATCTGTTATCCGGAGGGAAAGTAAATTGCGGTTTTCAATTTTCAATCAAGGGGAACAGATACCGCCGCAGGATATTCCAATGATTTGGGAGAAATTTTACCGCGGAAAGTCCTCACAAAATAACACCTTTAACAGCTCCGGCCTTGGCCTTTCTATCGTCGCTCAAATCCTGTCCATGTGTGATACGGACTATGGTGTTGAAAACAAACCAAACGGTGTTGAATTTTATTTTGATTTCTCCATAATTGCATAAAGCCGAAACGAGGAAACGCCTTGCTCTTAAATGAAGCAGGGCTTTTTTATTTCACACCGATTTCACAGCCGCCACACTTCGATTTCACCGCATTTTCATAGACTGACCTTATTAAAACAGATAGGAGGAAAAGGATATGTTTTTAGGATTGGAATGGTATTGGTGGCTGATTATTATCTTGCTGGCAGTCTCTCTTCCATTCAAAGTTAAATTTATGAATTGGTGGAGCAAACGCCAGAAAGAACAAAAAGATAAGCGAAAAGACAAATGGGGTGATGAAGAATGATTGAGGTTGAAAATTTAACTTTCTCATACCAGAAACAAAAACAGACCCTGCATGGGTTGAACTTTTCCGTAGCTGACGGTGAGATATTCGGATTTTTAGGCCCGAATGGTTCCGGAAAGTCTACCACACAGAAAATTTTGACGGGCATTCTACAAGGATATGGGGGAAATGTCCGCCTTTTCGGTAAGGCTTTGGGGTCTCAGCAAAAGAACTTTCGGGAGAAAATCGGTGTGCTGTTTGAATTTCCATATCTCTACACGAATTTAAGCGCACTCGACAATCTGCACTATTTTGCTTCATTTTATCCAGCAGACAGCCGGCGCGACATAAACGAACTGTTGGAGCTGTTGGAGTTTAAAAAGGACTTCTTAAAAAAGCCTGTATCTTCCTGCTCCAAAGGAATGCGGCAGCGTGTTAGCATGGCACGGGCGTTACTGAACAATCCGCAGCTTTTGTTTTTAGATGAACCGACAAGCGGACTTGACCCGCAGGGCGCGGTACTGTTCCGGGGGATCATTGAGGAAGAACGGAAAAAAGGCACAACGGTTTTCCTGACTACTCATAACATGATGGATGCGGATTTGCTTTGTGACAGGGTAGCTTTTATCGCTGACGGTGAAATAAAGGCAATCGACACGCCGAAAAAGTTAAAAGAAGAAAACAGCAATCATCAAGTCGAAATTAATTATGTATATCAGGGAAAGCACGGTACAGCAGTCATTGAAATGCCAGAGCTGAAGGCGGGTATTCCGTTCCCGTATGACGAGATCATCAGTATTCACTCCAAAGAACCGACGCTTGAAGATATGTTTATCCAGTACACAGGGAGGGGGTTGACATAATGTGGAGAGGGTTTCTTGCTTTGCTGAAAAAGGACTTTAAACTGATGTTATCAGGCAGGTTTTTCCTGCTTGCGCTTGGCTCCCTCATTCTGTATTCGTGTTACATTAATTTTGTCTATATAAACCTGGATCAGAACATATATCCGGTGTATCTCTATGATCCGCTCCACACGCAAAGTACAGCGTCCGCTGAAATAACAGAAGTTGACAGTATAGAGAAATTGCAGGCAGAAAGCAGGGACGGCTATGCCGTCGGCATTGACGCTTCCAATGGAACGCCGGAAATTATTATGGTTTCATCTGGCATAGACAGTACGGACAGATACCGTGCCGCATATGCAAACTTTTTGTTGTCCCCCAAATTGTATACTGCGGCAGAGATAATCGGACAGGATAACAAGGAAATGAAAAACCGCAGGGAAATCACTTGTGAATTTCTGTTTTTTGAATTAACGGCGGTCGGCTTCTTGGGACTTGCTTCCCTGCTGTTCAAAGAAAAACAAATGGGGCTTATCCGCGTCCACGGGGTACTGCCTGTGGGCAAAACGGCGTTTATCGTCTCGAAGCTAGGTCTGTTTCTGCTGTCCGACCTTGTATTTGCAACACTTTTGACCGTCATAAATTTAGGCATTCCGGTGGGGCTGTCCGTGTTGCCGCACGTTTTACTACAAACGGGTATTTTGTCCATGTTTATGGCATTGGCAGGTTTTTTTTGCGCGCTGCTGCTGCCCGGTTTCAGGCAATTTTCTTTACTGTATCTTGTTTTGGCGGTTTTCATTACAACTCCCGTATTTCTTGCGGGACAGACGGGGATTGCCTGGGATTGGATAAAGTATCACCCCATGTATCCTCTGTTTATGGCAATGAAAAATGCGTATTGGGGTGTATCGGCTGCAAATGGCATTTACTATACAATTTGCGGACTGACAATGATAGCGTTGTTCCTGCTTGTACGCCATGTGCTTGTCCGTGAAATGGCAAAGGAGGGATAACATGAAAGGATTAAGGTATCAGCTTAAAAATATCCGGCGGGACAAAATGTGTATTCTCTCCTTTTTGCTGCCTGTCATTGTTGGATTTGCTATCAGTCTGCTTTCTGGGGTGAGCTTTTCATCTTTGGGCGAAACTGCATTTTGCATTTTGGAAAATGACCTCACGAATGACACAATAGAATGGTTGCAGACAAACGGCAGCGTTACAGTATTCCCCGATATGATATCTTTGGAAAATGCTGTCAATGACCCTGCGACACAAGCGATTGGCGTACTGCAAGACAGGAATGGAATTAAAACGCTGCTGTCAGGCGACGAGCTGCAAGTAAATACAGTGATTGGCAACACACTCCCTCAGCTTTACGTGGAAAGGGAAAACATGGCTTTATCTCAAACAACTATTATCCCTGCTGCGGACAACAACGACGGTCTTAAATCCCTGTTGATAGTAATTACAATGGTTACGGCTATGTTTATGGGCTGCACCTTTAACGCCATGAGCATAATCAGTGAAAAGGAGGACGGCATTGCCTTTATCAACGAAGTTTTGCCTATGGCAAAATGGGAGTATATGTTTCAAAAAATCACGTTAGGATTTTTGGGCGGTATTTTATCTGCGATTATAACAGCCCTCGTCTGTATGAAAATTACTGTCAGCGGGATTCTGCCGCTGCTGTTAATGATTGCCTTGTCAGCGTTTATTGCCGCGTTAGCCGGGTTGTTTATAGGACACTTTTCAAATGGCCTTATGGCAGGCATTGTATATATCAAGATTGTAATGATTTTGTTCCTTGCCCCGCCTGTTTTATTTTATCTGGCTGTCCCCATGGGCAGTATTACACATGCCTTATCGTATCTGCTGCCGTCCAGCGCAAGCTTTTATGGATTAATGGACTTACTGACCGGGAAAATGCAGGATATATGGATAAACATAACAGTTTTGTCAGCACATTGCCTTGTATGGCTTTTGTTATTCTTCGTTACAGCGCATGGCAAACGAAAAAAGGTACTGACGCAATAGCACGTAAAACCGTTGCCTGCCATTAGATCTGTAACGGCGCGATGTAAAGGCGGCGGCTTTAAAATAACAATCAAAGCCACTGTTTATCTTTTAAAAGAAATCGTATGGAACTTTCCTGTATATGTCGCGCGGCATGGGAAGTCTGGCTGGACTTTATGGGAATTTTGTTATATACTATTTCTATTCTGAGCGAAAGCAAGGAAAATATGCGGTAAATCCTGCAGCAGTATGTTCCGTATTGGAAGGTGCTGAATAAAGTGAGCCGGATATAACCGGTGAAAATACACGGATGAGGTGATAAGAAATGGCATTATTAGAACAGTGGAGATCAATGGCTTATTCCGAAACGGCCAACAAGGGAGATTTGCAGAGGCTCTGGGCTGCTTATTTTGAAAAGGAAAAAGAGATTTACGCCCAGCTTTTAAAGAACCCTGATGAGGTGGTTAAGGGAACTGTAAAGGAACTGGCTGAAAAGTATGATGTGGATATCATGACGATGACCGGCTTCCTGGACGGAATCGACGAAAGTCTGGTGGAATCCAACCCTATCGAGGAGATGGAAGAGGATACCGAGGTAAACCTGGGATTCGATAAGGCCCTTCTTTATAAAAATATGGTTGCGGCCGGCGCTGACTGGCTGTATGAGCTGGAAGAGTGGAACGATATTTTTGATGAGGAGACGAGAAAAGCGCTTTACAAGGAGCAGAAGTCTTCCACAACTATCGTAAAGGATAAAAAGGTTTATCCCAATGATCCCTGTCCTTGCGGCAGCGGAAAGAAGTATAAGAAGTGCTGCGGTAAGAATAAATAAGGATGGGAACGGAAATGGAAAGCAGAGTGCAGGATGCGGTTATGCTGTTTGAATCAGGGTTTAACTGTGCGCAGTCCGTCTTTGCCGCTTATGCGGACCTGTTCGGGATGGACAGGGAGACGGCGCTTAAGCTGGCCTGCCCTATGGGAGCGGGCGTCGGGCGTATGCGTGAGGTTTGCGGAACGGTTTCCGCCATGGCGATGCTGTCAGGGCTGAAAATGGGGAATACGGATCCTTCCGATGAAGAAGCCAAAACGCGTTCCTATGAAATCGTCCGGAAAATGAGCGATGCTTTTCGTGAAAAAAGGGGCAGTATTATCTGCCGTGAGCTTCTCGGGATGCCGTCGTCCGTAACGGAAAGCGCCAGGCCTTCCCAGCGGACCGCTGCGTATTATGCCACCCGTCCCTGCAGCCATATCGTGGCGGAGGCGGCGCGGATTGTGGAAGAGATGCTTTTGGAAGATGTAAGTGAACAGGTAAGATGAACAAATAAGATGTATAGATAAGAAGTATAGAAAAAGTGTAGATAAGACCCGACCGGCTCCGTGCATTGTGGAAATGTACGGAGCCTTTTTCTGTGCAAAAACTGAAAAACAGGAGCCAAAAAGCAGGTAAAGCAATTAAAATAATCAAACCGTTATGGCAATGTTACATTACCCTGAATATTTGCCGGAATCCGTTGACATTTCCATTCTATTAGAGTAGTATGGAAATATATTCTACTTAAGTAGAACGGACCCATGCCATAACATAATATTACGATAAAAACCGATATTGCAGAATATCACAAGATTAAGCTGATTGGAGGAAAGACATGAAACGATTTATGAAAATAGCCTGCCTGGTTTGTATACTGTCTCTGTGCGCCGCCTGCGGCGGCACAGAAAATGCGGAGGGCTCCCACGGAAAGGAGGCGCCAGCCTTTACGGACAGCTTGACCAAGGATGGGACCGGGATCGCCCGTCAGGCGGAAGCCGCGGCGGATATGGTGGAATACTATAAAAACCGATACATAGAGTTGGAGGAGGATTTTGCCGATATCCGCTGGTATGACGGCAGTAAGATGAAACAGACACAGAAAGACCGTCTTGCGGGATGTATACCCAACATCACTTATAATGAAGAAACTGTTTTTCCCAAGGAGCTTGAGAAGGAGTTTCCGGCGCAGCTGATTCTGGAGAAGGGCAAGTCTCCGGGATTGGGCATGGAGTCCCTCCATGAACAGGGAATTACAGGAAAAGGAGTGGGGATAGCAATTATTGATCAGGTCCTTTATACCGGGCACCCGGAATATGCTTCCAATCTGGCTCTTTATGAAGAAATGCATGTGGTTCCGAACCAGTCCGGTTCCATGCACGGTGCGGCGCTGGCTTCGATTTCCGTAGGTAAAACTTGCGGCGTGGCGCCGGATGCCACCCTGTATTTCTGGGGTATGGATAATGTGAAAAGCTGGGACAGGGAAGACGACGGGAACGTGGCCTGGAAGGAATACGCCCGCGTTATTGAGCGTGTAATAGAGTTGAACCGCACTCTGCCGGAAAATGGGAAAATCCGTGTTATCGCTATCTCAAGAGGCTATAATTTTACAGGCAATGAAGAGGTGGACGCAGAGCTTCAGGTAATGCTGGATGCCATTCACCATGCCAGTGACGAGGGCATATTCGTGATTACCACATCTACGGAGATGAATTATGATTTCTTTGAGGCTTATGGGACGGATGCGCCCTTTGCAGGGCTTGGGAAGCTGGATCCGCTGGGGGATCCGGATTCCCCGGACACCTATACGCTGGGAAGCTGGCAATGGGAAAGTGCTGAAATGTTTGAAAAAAGCCTTCTTGTTCCCATGGACGGCAGGACTACGGCGGACATGTCGGGAGATACCTATGTATATTATGCCGACGGCGGCTGGAGCTGGACCGTGCCTTACATAGCCGGTGTGTATGCGCTCTGCGCCGGGGTAGACCCCGATATTACGCCGGAAGCATTTTACGATGCGGCTGTGAAAACAGCGACAGTAATTACCCGTTCGAAGGAAGAAGGCGGAAAAGAATACACCTTCCATATGATGAATCCGCCCGCCCTGATTTCCTCCTTGCAGAATAATGCTTAGGCTGCTTCCCTTCATGGCCTCCGTCCCATTTTTTCCAGGTATGGGGCGGAGGCCGGGCAATTTTCAAATATGCTGTAGCATGTGTTAAATATGATAAACATAATCCCCGCCTGCTCAGGAGCAGCCTTAAATCTGCACAGACACCCCTGCAAAACCGGGCTTTATGAGAACAATTATATACAAATTTTCACATATCTGACCATAGCCTCCGGACGCCCCAGCCGTTATAATAAATATGATGAAGCATTCGGGGGAACGGGGAGGCTCAGGCAGCGCCCTTCCTTCTGACGATACGCGCGGCGAAGGCCGCATGCGCGCAAAGGATGCGCAGATGGGAGCAGATATGCAGTACGGACATTTTGACAATGAAAAAAGAGAATATGTGATTGACAGAGTGGACCTGCCCACCTCCTGGACCAATTACCTGGGACTGAAGGATATGTGTGCGGTGGTGAATCATACGGCAGGCGGCTATATGTTTTACAAAACGCCGGAATACCACAGAATCACCCGCTTCCGGGGAAACAGCATTCCCATGGACCGTCCCGGACATTATGTGTACATAAGGGATAATGCGGACGGGGATTACTGGAGCATTTCCTGGCAGCCCGTGGGCAAGAGCCTGGAGGAAGCGAAGTATAGCTGCCGCCACGGCATGTCCTATACGGTATATGAAAGCGAATATAAGGACATTGCGGCAAGCCAGAAGCTTTCCATCCCGTTGGAGGATCCGGTGGAGCTGTGGGATGTGAAGCTTAAAAACAACAGCGACAGAGTGCGCGAGCTGAGCGTTTTTTCCTATTGTGAGTTCTCCTTCCACCATATCATGATAGACAACCAGAATTTCCAGATGAGCATGTACTGCGCCGGTTCTTCCTATGAAGACGGCATTATAGAACATGATCTTTTTTATGAAGAGTTCGGCTTCCAGTATTTTACCGGGAATTTTGAGCCGGACGGCTTTGACTGCCTGCGGGATAAATTCATCGGCCCCTACCGGACGGAGGATAACCCCATTGCAGTGGAAAAAGGGCAGTGCGGCGGCTCCTTTGAGCTGGGCAACAATCATTGCGGCAGCCTGCAGAAGAACATCACCCTGGCGCCCGGAGAAGAAATCCGCCTTGTTTTCATGCTTGGGGAAGGAAACCGGGAAGCAGGACGCAGGATGCGGGAAAAATACAGCAGCACGGCTGCGGTGGATCTTTCCTATGCCGACCTTAAAAAATACTGGAACAGCAAATTTGACAAACTCCAGATTCAGACCCCCAATGAGGGTATGAACACTTTGATCAATACATGGACTCTGTATCAGGCGGAAATCAATGTGATGTTTTCACGGTTCGCTTCCTTCATTGAAGTGGGAGGAAGAACCGGCCTGGGTTACAGAGACACGGCACAGGATGCCATGACCATACCTCACTCCAATCCCGGTAAATGCAGGCAGAGACTGGAGGAGCTTTGCAGAGGTCTGGTATCAGAAGGTTATGGACTGCACCTTTTCCAGCCGGAGTGGTTTGTTCCTGACAACGAGGTCAAGCCCTTCAAATCCCCCACAGTCATCCCCACGCCGAATAAGGATGACTATGTGCATGGCCTCGCTGACGCCTGCTCGGACGATGCCCTCTGGCTGGTGTCCTCCCTTGTTGAATATATCAGGGAAACCGGAGAATTTGATTTTGCGGACGAAATCCTCACCTACGCGGACGGCGGGGAAGGAACCGTTTATGAGCATATGAAAAAAATCCTGGATTTCAGTGCGAAGCAGGTAGGCGCAACCGGCGTCTGCAAGGGGCTCCGCGCGGACTGGAACGACTGCCTGAACCTGGGAGGCGGCGAAAGCGCGCTGGTATCCTTCCTCCATTACTGGGCGCTGTGTAATTTTATAGATCTTGCCTCCTTCCTGGGAAGAAAAGAGGATGTAGCTACCTATACGCAGATGGCGGAACGGGTAAAAGAGGTATGCAACAAAGAGCTGTGGGATAAGGAATGGTTCATCCGCGGCATCACCAAAAACGGAAGAAAGATCGGAACGAATCAGGATAAGGAAGGAAAAGTGCATCTGGAATCCAATTCCTGGGCGGTACTTTCCGGAGCCGCCAGCCCGGAAAAAGGGAAAAAAGCCATGGACAGCGTGGATAAATACCTCTACACCCCTTACGGCATCCAGTTAAATGCCCCCTCCTATACGGTCCCTGATGACGATATCGGCTTTGTAACCAGGGTTTACCCCGGCCTGAAGGAAAACGGCTCCATTTTTTCCCACCCCAATCCCTGGGCATGGGCGGCGGAATGCGTACTGGGACGCGGCGATCGGGCCATGAAGTTCTACGACGCCCTCTGCCCCTACTATCAGAACGACAAAATTGAAATCAGGGAAGCGGAGCCCTATTCCTACTGCCAGTTCATTATGGGCCGCGACCATACCGCCTTCGGACGGGCAAGACATCCGTTTATGACAGGCACCGGCGGATGGGCTTACTTTTCCGCCACCAGATATATGCTGGGCATGAAGCCCCAGTTTGACCATTTTGACATCGACCCCTGCGTACCGGCAGACTGGAAGAAATTCTACATGACCCGTGAATGGCGCGGCGCCCGTATGGAAATTTCCGTGGATAACCCGGACGGCGTGATGAAGGGCGTGAAGGAAATCTGGCTGGACGAGAAAAAAGTTTCCCGCATACCGGTCCTTCCGGCAGGCAGCCACCACCAGATCAGAGTGGTTATGGGATAAAAATAAAACGGAGGCGAGAACGCGTTTTTTTACAGACGCTCATAAAAGGGAGGAAAAACCTATGATTAAGTTTGGAACAGGCGGATGGAGAGCAGTGATCGGAGACGATTTTACCAAGGCAAATATACAGCTTCTTGCCAGGGCGCTGTGCCTTAAAATGAAAGAAGAAAATGCGGCAGACAAAGGAATCGTCATCGGCTACGACAGACGCTTCCTGGCCAAAGAAGCAATGCAATGGGCCGGCCAGGTATTCGCCGCAGAGGGCGTAACCGCCTATCTTGTGAATAAATCAGCGCCCACGCCCCTTGTCATGTTTTATGTGATGAAGCATGAAATGCCCTACGGCATGATGATTACCGCAAGCCACAATCCGGCGATATACAACGGAATCAAAGTCTTCACCGAAGGCGGCAGGGACGCCAGCGCCCAGCAGACGGATGAAATCGAAAAATACATCGCCAGGATCGAACACGAGGAAGTAAAGTCCATGGAATACGACAAAGCCCTGGAAGCCGGACTGATTCAGGAAATCTATCCCCTGAACGAATACCTGGACAATATCATAGACAACATTGATATGCAGGCCATCCGTAACAGCAGGCTCAAAATCGCCCTTGACCCCATGTACGGCGTAAGCGAAACCTCCATCAAGACCATACTGCTTACGGCCAGATGCGAAGTTGACACCATCCATGAACGCCACGATACGCTTTTCGGCGGCAAGCTTCCTGCCCCCACCGCGGCAACACTCCGCCCCCTCCAGAATTTCGTCCTGGACGGAAAATGCGACATCGGCATAGCCACCGATGGCGATGCCGACCGCCTTGGCGTCATTGACGACAAAGGAAAATTCCTCCACCCCAACGACATCATGGTGCTCCTCTACTACTACCTGGTAAAATACAAAGGCTGGCAGGGCCCCGTCGTCCGCAACATCTGCACCACCCACATGCTCGACAAGGTAGCGCAGGAATTCGGCGAGAAATGCTATGAAGTCCCCGTCGGCTTCAAACACATCTCCGCCAAAATGACCGAAACCAACGCAGTCATCGGCGGCGAATCCTCCGGAGGCCTCACCGTCCGCGGCCACATCCACGGAAAAGACGGCGTTTATGCCGCCTGCCTCCTGGTAGAAATGATAGCCGTCACCGGCAAAAAACTCTCCGAAATCTATGCCGACATCGAAGCCGAATGCGGCAAGATATACATGGAAGAAAGAGACTACAAATTCAACCAGGAGAAAAAAGAAGCCGTACAAAAAATCCTCCTGGAAGAAAAACAACTCCCCGCCCTCCCCTACGAAATAGACCACGTCTCCTACTTAGACGGCAGCAAAGTCTACTTCAAAAACGGCGGCTGGGTAGTAGGCCGCTTCTCCGGCACCGAACCCCTGATCCGAATCTTCTGCGAAATGCCAGAAGAACAACAGGCAAAAGAAGTCTGCCGAATCTACGAACAGTTCCTCGACCTGAACTGATCAAGTAACTAAAGTAATCAAAGAATTAAAGTCTTAAAAATTTTTATAAGCAAAAAATTATAATATAAAAATTAAAAAAATCCCCACGCAGGCCACTGATGTGCCCCCAATAAGTTAGACTTTATTGGGGCCACATCATACATACCCAACCTGCTAA
>OBZG01001063.1_pt1 | contig 12019 bp, 19 predicted proteins | sample 1550701 | NCBI WGS metagenome assembly OBZG01 (sample SAMEA2580229, study PRJEB22360) | human gut metagenome | biome: human gut; feature: human-associated habitat; material: faeces | place: Denmark | collected 2008/2010
GCTGCGGCAAGCCTCTTGGCCCGGAGCTGCACATTTTCCCGGATTTTCGCCTGGATCTCCGCCTCGCGCTTGGCCGCTATAGCCTCATCCTCTTCTCGTTGTAACTTCCGGGCGGCCTTGGCCTTGGAGCACATGCGCTCACAGGCATAATATGCTGTCTTGGCCTTGGGACACCGGAGGCAGCAGGTTTCGCCCTTGCACAATTCGCCGCAGAAGCAGTCCAAATCATGCCGTAGGAACGCGTCTCCCCGCTTGCAGGGGCTGCCGTCGGGGCAGGAGAAGGCTGGCCGCCAGTCTGTACCGGCCTTGGCCAGCTCCAGCAGCTCCTCCGCCCGGCTCCCGGTGGGCAGGTTCGGCAGCATATTCGCCAGCCGCTCCTGGAGTGCGGTCTCCATCCGTGCCAGGACGTAGGCCGTCTGCTCCGGGAGCTTGTTCCGGTCGAATACCTCCAGGTACGCGGGTATCAGCCTCTCCCGGATGACCTTGAGCCGGGCCAGTTTGGGGGCGGACACCTGGCAGGCTGCCCCCACCTGGTCGCGCATCCGGCCGGGGAACTCATAGCCCTGCTCTTTGAGCTGATAGAGCAGCAGCTCCACCCGCTGGGCCTGCTTGGATACCTCCGCCGGTGATAGTTTCCGGGTATCTCTGTTGCCCATGATCAGCCGCAGCTCTCGGAGCTCCGGGGATACTTCGTCCCGCTCCACAATGCAGGGGATGCTTGCCCATCGGTCCCCGCTCCCCTCTGTGCTGCGCAGGAGCTTGAGTGCCGACCATCGCCGGTGGCCGGAAATGATGACGTACCGCCCGTCCTCCGTCGGCCGTACCCGGATGGGCTGCTGGAGACCGCACAGCTCAATATTGGCCGCCAGATTCTCCAAACCGGCCAGGCTGTAAAAATTGCCTGGGTCAGCCTCCAGCTTGTTCAGGCCGATGTACTCGATGGTCTCCCTCGATGTGTCCGACTTGGACACATTTCCGGCGGCGCCCACCGCGGCCTGAAAAGCCGCCGTGATGTCAAACTTGGCCATTACTTTGCCGCCTCCTCCCACAGAAACTCCGCTACAAAGGCCCGGTAATCCTGGGCCGCTGCGGAGCGGGGCGACCAACTAACCACCGGCTCCCCCGTCCAGGTGGACTCGTCCACCTTGGGGCTACGCCGGATGTGGCTGGCAAAGACATGGACCGGGGCCTGCTCCTGAAGCAATCGCTCCCCCTGCTCTACTGTGTCTGATCGGTACCACATGGTGGGCAGGCAACCAGCAACATGCACGTCCGGGTAGATGCTCCGCAGGCGGTCAATCTGGGCGGTCAGCTCATTCATCCCCCGGACGCTGTAGGCGTCCACTTTGATGGGGATGACCACATCAGTGGAGGCGGCAATGGCCGCCGCGCAGGCCGGGGACAGCGCGGGCGTAGGCGTCACCCTCCTCCATCGCGTCCCGCAGGTCACGGATGGCCCGCAGGTTGGGCCGCTCCCCCTGGAGCAGATCCACGTCCAGGTTGCGCAGCTCGTCGTCGGCCGGCAATACGTCCAGGCCCCGGATGCTGCTGTGATACAGCAGGTCGTCGTAGTAGGCGTCCGGGATGGTCAGCAGCCCGGCTAGGGTGTTATATTCCCCCGGCGGGAGCAGGGACTGGGTGGCGTTGGCCTGGGGGTCTGCGTCAATGAGCAGCACCCGCTGGCCGTACTCGGTGGCCAGGATAGCGGCCACATTGACGGCGGTGACGGTCTTTCCGACGCCGCCCTTCAGGTTTACAATGGCGATTGTCTTCACGTTTATCGTCCTTCCAGTTTAAAATTTGAAGCTCTCCCGCAGGATTCCCCGCCCGGTGTCCACCCGGACGGTGAAGTAGCGGTGGGCCCGGTTGATGTACTCAATATGCCCGGTCACCCGCCGGGGAATGGTTTTTGTGTCCTTGCCCCCAATTTCCGCGCCGAAGGCGGCGGGGACAAAGGTGTAAGCCTCACCGATACGCATATGGGCTCCTCCTTCCCGAGGTGGCGCAGCGCCCACGCCAGGGCCTCCGCCACCTCCTCATGCTCGGCCCGGCGGGCCGCGTCCGCCCGTGCCAGGGCGGCATGCCGGCGGCACTCCGCCTCAATCAGCTCCAGCCGCCGCTTCTCCATCTGCACGCCCTCCTTCCGCTTACGGGAACGGGTCCTCTCCGCCTTCCGGCAAATCCACAACTGCCTGACGCCCGCTCAGCGCCCAGCCGTACACCTTGTCCGGGTTGCCCGTCCCCGACTTGTAAAATCGCTTACTTTTCCGTTCGAAGTTCAGGCCAATGCTCCGGCCCCGCTCCCCAAAAAAGCGGTTTTTGAGGATCGTAAGCACCGAATCCTGCTGGCGGTCCTCCCGCTCCTCCTTCTCCAGGACGTAGACGTTGTCCGCCAGATTGGTCACGTCCCCGATGCCGGCCACCTCATCCGAATCTGAGATGCGGTCGGTTTTGCGCGGGTGGGCGACCAGATGTACGTGGACGTTGTTATCATGGGCAAAGGAGGCCAGCTCCGCAACAAACTCCGATTGCGCCCGGTAGAAGTCCCGGTCGTTCCCCCGGAAGCGGGCGGTCATGAGGTTGTCCACCAGGTAGACCTTGGCCCCATAGCGCCGGTAGGCGTAGCGGAACACCCGCAGGATGTTGGCTGCGTCGTGGTAGGTGCTGGTGCCGATGTCGTAGAGCAGGAACCGCCCCCGCCACCACTCGTCGATCATCTGCTGGGCGAAGGGTGTCGGATGCGGAATCTCCCGGCCGCTCAACTGGTCTTTGCGGATCTGGAGGTTTTTGGGGCCCGCCGCCTGGAGAGACGCCCAGTATTTGAATTTCCAGGCGGGGAGCTCACCGGAGTAAGCGCACACCGGCTGTCCCTGGTCGATGGCCTCCAGCAGAAACTGGTCCAGCAGGGTGCTCTTGCCCTCGCCCCGCTTGCCCGTCCAGACGGACAGCTCCCCCATGACGGCCCCGCCCGTGGCCCGGTCCAGGTTGGAGATGCCGAAGAGCACCTTGTCCAGTTTGGACACGTCCGGCGCGCGTACATCCGCCATGTCCAGGAGGCCGTAGGCTGGGATCTCCACCGCCTCCAGGAGCATCCGCTCCACCGCCCGCAGTCCGCAGGTGGCCCGGAGCTCCCGCACGGATTTGCACCGGCAGAAGCCCTTGTCCTCCACGACCAGCAGGATGACATTGGGCAGGCGCTGGCGCAGCTCCCGCACCATGACCGCCCGCTTCTCCGGGTCTCCGCAGACCACCAGCACGTAGCAAAATTGGAGGAAAAACCGCTCGTGGCGGCTCAATGCCTCCCAGCCCGCCGACGCCCGCAGGCATCCGGCGTTGATCTGGACGGCCAGCACGTCCTCCGGGTCAGCACAGAACCAGAACCCGGTGGGCAGCTCGGGGTTCAGGTAGCCGGGATCGTAGAGCAGCACGTCGCTGAGCTCCGGGGTGTTATTCGACATATCGTTTTGGCTCCTTTCTCGGTGGAGCAGTTGGGATGTCCTCCCAGCGTCGCCCATTTAGCCAAGTAGTTGCGTGAGGAATAAAACGGCCTCCAGCTTCCTGCCATTGTTCACTCTGTTTCTGCGCACTCAATGCTTTAAGTATTACGGCTAGGAGTTCGGGCGTTACCTTGAGTCGTTTAAATGCTTCGTAGGCCCTACGTTTGTCCACTTTCTTTGGGTAGGCATCCCAGAAAGTGTGGAAGGAATCATCTACCTCTTTCAGCCTAAGTGGGATAACCGCGTCAACTCCTTCTGGTGTCTCGGACATTTCTCCCCCTCTCAGGAGCACTACACGGATATCACATGGATACTCACGCAGTTTACACAAGCTCTTGGCCCGCACACTTTTTCTATCCGTCTCAATAGCCGCTACTATCCCATCCTTTGCCGCAACAACGCCGATACGCCCAGTATATCGGGGACTTCCGCCTCTGGATGGCACAGGAACCCCATTCTGGCAGGTATAGCCGTTCGCCTCCAGTGCCGACAGAATAGACATATCAGCCTCACGAGCATCCTCTGTTACCTCGATTGTCGAGAGAATATTCTGCAATTTTTTCAAATGCGCGATCTTATTTTCTTTTTTTATTTCTTCTTTATATTTCTCCTCCCCATTTTCAGGGATAGGGTATCCGCGCACACGAGGCGAGGTATCCTCATTTTCGGGGATAGGGGTATCCCCATTTTTAGGGATAGGGTATCCCCCTGCACTAGACGCAAGGCATCCCCTGCTGCTTTTCATAATTGGGTAGATGTTCCGGCGCAAAATCTGCCCGGTTTTCTCGTCCCGGAAAATCTCTGTCTCTATATGGCCCCGTTCTTCCAAAGTGGCAAGCAGTGCCGAAATTCTCTTAGGAGAAAGCCCCATTTCACTTGCCAGTGTTCGGTTAGTTGACCAACAAAATGCATATTCGTTGCACTTCCAAGTAATAATGCCATACAGCATCCTGGCCGACCAAGAAAGCGCTTCATCTTTTAAGACAACCGCAGGGATAACGGCAAACATTCCTCCCTCGGCCTTTGAGCGCATGGATATTTCATCCCTTGTCACTGTCCTCCGCTCCTGTCTTTTTTTGATATTCTTTTGTAATCGCAGCATTTAGATCGTCTGTGATACGGTCTAGCTCTCGGACAATTACCGAAAATCCACAGCACCGTTCCAAAATCCATTTTGGTACTGGGCCAGCATCATACTTCTCAATTGCCAGCATTTCGCATTCCAGCTCCTCCGTCATAATCCGCAAGGTCTTTGCCGCGCCATCCAGGTACGCAGAAACATCTTCCATTGCAGATGCAAGCTCATAGTTCATAAACTCTCCTCCAAATTACGGCACATTATGCCGTATATTTATTCCACATAATACGGCATAATGTGCCATATGTCAAGTGAGACTTTAGAGGAGGGAATCTTATGTTTTGTGATCGTCTAAGAGCTTGCAGGATCGCGCGAAACTATACCCTGCAAGAAATGGCTGATGCCGTAGATATTTCTCTGCGCACTTACCAAAAATATGAGGGCGGAAGCACTTTCCCTGACTTCTCACATCTGGTTAAATTGGCAGATTTTCTTGATATCTCTACGGACTTCCTTTTGGAACGGGACGATTATTTGCAATCTCTCGGAGTATCCGTTGATGTATCCCTAAAATGTCCTCCAAGGCGTCCCAAATCTCAAAAGAGCCGCCACTCTCTCCGCACTCAATCCGCTGGTAATAGCGCAGACTGATCCCCAGTTTGTCCGCCATGGCCTGCTGGGTCAGGCCTTTGGCTTTCCGGGCGGATTTTAAATTCTCCCGCATGATGATTTCCTCTTGTGTAAATCGGAATCGCGTGCTATAATACACGTGTCTTCACGTTAGGCTCTAGTCACTGTGTCCGAGTGGCTGGGGGGCTCTTTTTTTTCCTCCTCCTCCGGCAGATAAAAGACAGAAAGGTCGTAGAACTTGCGCATTTTTGCCGGCGACAAGGTATGGCCTCCCCCGTACATCCAGGTACGCCCGGCCACTACCTCCAGCCGCCCGACGACATACCTCTCACTGCGGGCCGAGGTCTTGGGCACCATGTGCAGGACAATCAGATCCCCGTCATACGGGCCCAGCTCGCCCCGCCGCCGCAGATCCAGCGGCCTCCAACGCTCCATCAGCATGATGCTGCCTCCTTCTGTCTTTGCAGGCGCTCCAGCACGGCCCGCCTGCGCCGGGCGAGACGCCTATGGCGGCACTGCTCCCGGTCCAGCCGGGACAGCTTGGTCCCGTAGGCCGGGTCCCCTGTCCGGGCACAAGACTGGTGCAGACGCCCAAGCTCGTCCGCGGCGTGCTCCCAGTCCAGGGCGCTTTCCAGCAGGGCCTCCGCGATGGTGTTATAGTCCCGATTGCTGAGCTCCAGCCGTATCATGCTCATGCGCTCAGCACCTTTCCCATGAGCGCCGATACTCCGGCCAGCCGCAGATCCAGCGCCTCTTGGACGTGACGCACCATGACCTCCTCCAGCTCTCGGAGGCGGTAGGTGGGCAGGTCTCCCCTCTTGTACTTCACCAGGAGGCCGGGGCTGATGTTGTATGTCCATGTCCCTGTCTCCTCGCTGCAAACGGCAAAGCCGAAGGGTGCCCGCTCTTCCCGCAGGGCGCGGTAGATGGTGGGGGACGACCAGCCTATGTATCGGGCCGCCACATCAATCGGCACGTTGTCATACGCCATGATCTCCTCGTCCGTGAGCGGCCGCTTGGTTGCCTTTTTCACTTTACTCCCTCCTCAAGATGTCCCTGTTTGGCGTAGCGCACGGCCATGGCGGCCTCCACCAAGTCGCCCAGCTCCGCCACGATGGCATCGAAGATGGGGCGCTCCTGATCGTCGATAATGCCGTCCTTGCCGATGCGCAGCAGCTCCCGGTCCCGGTGGGCGTCCACAAAGCCATATACCCGGTCCAGCAGCTCCATGATGGCCTCCGGGAGCCGCACCTCTCGGATATCCGGCACGATGCTCCGCGCCATGTCGGCGCTGGCCCGCAGGTGCTGGATGCCCAGGAGCTGGCTGTCGTAGGCAATGACCATCAGGTCCACCACCTCCGGGGGCGGGATGCGCTGGCCGGTCTCATAGGCCCGGATGGAGCTGTCCGAGATACCCAGTTTTTCCGCGGCTGCTTCCTGGGTCAATCCCTTCGCCTCGCGGGCGATTTTGTAGATATTCCGCTTGTCCTGCGGCATGGTAATCACTTCTCCCTGGGGGTACAATATAAGCATGAGGTCAGACGGCCTCCTCGAAAAGCGCCGCCTCGGGAATCTGGTCCACCCGCCCATTCTGGCGGAGGATCAGGATGGTGGGCTCATGGCCCCAGAGGGTCAGGCGCACCGCGTTCTTGGTGACTATCTCGGCGCACTGCACCTTGTCAATGTCATAATGGTTCTCAATCCAGCGGCCAATTTGCCGCTGCTCCGGTGTACGGATCATAAGCAACTCCTTTCTTTTGCAGAATTAACTGAACCAATCACATTGTTTACTTCTCTTTGCTGTGATAGAATGTGAGCAAAAGGAGGGGGCTTTGTTGATGTCTAATCTGACTTTTAATTCACCCACGCAAACTTCTGCAACAGCAGTTAGTAGAGAAAATGATTTACAACGCAAATTTGAGCAATCCGCTCAACAAAAAACACAACGCGAGATCACTAGAGACCAAGCTATTCTTGATACCGCTAAGCTTCTAAAAGAGCTGGATCAAAAGTTAGACTCAGAACGTAATGCACGTCAAACTGCGGATAGAGAACAATTAAAACTTACAATACGCTGGAACAAAATAAACTTGGCTGTTGGAATTACTGGTATTCTCGTTGGTATTGCTGGTGTCATTGTTGCAATCGTTGCTCTCTTTATCAAATAGCAACTTACACTAATCTTGCGGTTACACTGACCTTGAGTTATGCGATTCCATTCCGACTTAGGTGCTATAGCTTTTGCTATCTTCCTTTTTTAGACTTGCAGCCCTATTTCGGCCCCCCAGGCGGCTCGGAGCCGTAGAGGGCGTCGATGCTGCATTGCAGGACGGCGGCCAGCCGGGGCAGCTTGTCGGCACTCGGCAGCGCCGTCCCATTCACCCATTTGGTAATGCAAGAAGGCGACACTCCCATGGCGTCGGCCAATTGGATGCGCTGGATGCCCCTCTGCTCCATCAGCTCGCAGATTCTCACCACTTCACCCCCTCTAAATTTGGTGTTGTTCGAGACTGTTTGATGTGGTATGATAGGCTTAACCTACGGTAAAATCTTGTGGAAGTTGGCTTGCGTTTTCCCTTATCGGCGCACTGTGCCTGCATTCCACGCCTAAGAGGGTGAAACCTTGAAGCCGTCAAGAGATGAACTACTAAAGCGCATCTATGAATGTGACCAACAGGACGGTACGCCTCTCCAGATTGCCTTTAAGGATGAGCAGACTGGAGGATTTATCCCCGAGCTTTCTACGCTTCGCGCGGATGTCGATTACCTGACGCAGCATGGATATATCTTTGAGCCCTTAAGCCTCGCCATGTGCTATAATCTGTCCCTCACCGAAAAGGGTGAGGAGTATGTAGAAAACAACTTCAAGCGGCCCACTCAGCAGTCCAGTAGCTTTGATTTTAGCGGCGCCACGATCACGAATGCCGTGATCGGCGGTAATGTATCGGGGAATGAAATCGCTTTTTCTAGCACCGCCGCCCTCGCCGAGCTTGAAGCCCTGATCCTCGAAAAACCCGCCGAGGATCAATCCTTACTCCAGGAGCTGCTCGCTGTTTTGAGGGAGATTCAGCGCTCTGGCCAGCCGGTCGACAAAGGAATACTGGCCCGCTTCTACGAGGTTCTCAAAAAGAGTTCTGATCTTCTCCTTCCGATCGGCAAGTTCTTCACGGACATCTTCCTCCGGGCTGTCTGACTTCTCTAGTCCGGTTGCCTGTGCCCACAGTGAGACGGCGCAAAAGGCCAACTGCATCATGTCCAGGATTGCCTCCTGCTGCTCCTTAAGCTGCTTGATCTCTCTGTCTTTGACATCCAACATCCAGCACTTGTAGCATTTCATTGGTTATCCCCCCTTTCCGAATTGCCCCGGGCGTTGCCGCGCCCTCTGGTTTACTTGTAGTTAAATCATAAATCGCGTTTTGCGAATTGTCAATCGCAAAACGGTATTTTTGTCACTTTGCTTAATGCTACCTCTTAAAAAAGAATTTAGCTAATTTGTCCTGTAAGGAGGGGCTGGCGTGGAAACGTCTAACCGCATTTTTGAGTTAGCCGATAAAAAATACCCTGAACAACGGGATTTTGCGGCAGAAATAGGCGTTGCTCCAAGTGTAGTCAGCGCATGGCGCAACAAAAAATCTGAATCGTATATGAAGCGCCTCCCACAAATTGCAGAAATCCTAAATACAACCGTTGAATATCTGCTCACAGGCGAAAAAAAAGAGCCCGCCCCCACTCCGAAGAATGGGGACGAGCTGGACCGTGACACCATCATGGCGGCATTCATGGGTGGGGACATGGATATGAGCCCCGAGGAGAGAGACGCCCTGTGGGATGACGTGTACGAATACGCCAGATTCAAGGCCGAGCAGTGGAGGAAAAAGAAAGACCAGGAATGAATCTTTATGAGCTCTATGATTATGCCGTGGACCAGGGGATTGATGTAGATTGGTACACCATGCCCTTCGCCAAGTCCTTCTCGATTTTCATTCCATCGCTTGACCGGCGTGCGATCGCGCTGGACCCGTGGAAATTCGAGACTGTAGCAGACGAGTTCACCACCCTGGGCCACGAGGTCGGTCATTGTATGACCTACAGCTTCTATAACCGCTGGGCGGCCTGCGATGTAAAGAAAAAGCACGAGAACCGGGCCGACAAGTGGGAAATCGAGCAGTTCCTTCCCCTGGACGCTCTAGAGGCCGCCGCGCACGAAGGCTGCACAGAAGTCTGGGATCTCGCGGAGCGTTTCGGTGTTACTGAGGATCTTGTCCGCAAGGCCATCTGCTGGTATAAGCATGGCAACCTTGCGGTAGATCAATACTTATGAATGTGTCCGATTCGGACACTTAAAAGGTTGATGAAAATGGGACTCTTTTCTTTCCTATTTCGCCAAAAGTCTCCTATAGTGCGAACTTCATCTGTATTATCATGCCCTTATTCTTCCCCTTATGTAATACTAGATGTGGAAACGACGGGGTTAAATCCATTTAGCGATAGGATTATTCAACTTTCTGCAATCAAATACGACACTCAAGGTTCACCGGTCGATTTCTATAACACCTACATCAATCCTCAGTGTGCTATACCCCCTGCCGCCTCCCGGATAAATGGGATTACTAACAAAATGGTAGCATCCGCGCCGACTATTATAGATATCAGCAAGAAGTTTCTTTCATTCGTCGGAGACTCTCTCATTGTTGGTTACAACGTAAATTTTGATCTGCGATTTTTGAATCAAGCGTTTTGTGGGGATTTTAATTCCCGACAATATGTAGATGTATTAGCAATGGCTCGGCAGTTATTATCCATGCCCAACTATAAATTAGAAACTGTTGCAACATGTTTAGGATATAGACCTGCCACATCCTTTCATGATTCTTTTTCTGATTGTGAAGCGGTTGCTTCGATTTTATATCATGTCGCCGAGGATTTAGCCTCTTGGATAGAGTCCTTCAACCCTTTCCCCTCTCCAACGCATTTCGAGAAAGCTCCTGTTTTGTTTAGGCAGGACAATTTTTCCTTTAACGATGAAGGCTTTCAATATTGGTTTCAAGGCGATGCTGAAAGAAAATCCGGCAACATTGAAAAGGCGTTACAGCTATTCGACAGATCCAGAGAATCTGGATATGACTGCCCAGCAATTTACGAATCGTATGCAATGGCCTATCGTAAGCTCAAGGACTATGAAAAAGAAATTCAAATCTTAGATGAAGCTATCCAGCATTTTCAAGGTTCCGTGGCAGATAGCTTTGAATACCGTAAAAGTCGAGCTACAGCTTTGTTGCTTGCAAAACATAATAGGGAGAAAGAACTTCAACGGATATCTGAAGAAAAGGCTAAGAAAGCTGAAGCACGTCAAAAAAGGCTTGCCGAAGCGGCCTCCAGGCAAAAGAAGCCGCTCGGCCGCTCTATCATACAATGCACAGACAACGGGGAAATCGTAAAAGAATACGATTCTGTTGCATCTGCTGCAAAAGAAATCGGAGTTAGTACCAAGTGCATACGAGATGCAGCTAATGGCAAGCAGAAGCATGCCGGGGGGTTCTGTTGGCGTTATAATTCGCCCTCTCCTCTTGATGGTGAAGATGTATAATACAAAACTTAACTACAGAAACCGAGCCGGGGCCACGGCCCCGGTCTCTCAAAACGCCAAAAATCGAACATTTGTATTATCTCAAGGAGTGAACGCCATGAAAATCACCGTGATACAGGTCAACAATGAACTCGCCAGCACCGGCGTCTCCGTCTATGTGGACGGGCAGCTCCTGGGCAGTATCGGCCCCGGCGGCAGCGTCTCTGCGTCGGTGGACGCCTCTGCCTGCCGCCTCCTGGTGGAGTGCGGGGTTTACCGCCAGGAGCTCACGCTGGAGCAGAGCGCCGTCCTACAGGTCTCCTGGGGCCTCACCACACCTGAGATGATTGTCAGTCACGCCAAGAAATAAGGGGGCCTATTCATGCGACGTGCAAACGGCACCGGCTCTGTCGTGAAACTCTCGGGCAACCGCCGGCGGCCCTATCTCGTGAAGATCTCCACCCGGGATAAAGACGGCTATGTGCGCCAGGTAGCGCTGAGCTACCACGCCAAGCTCCAGGAGGCCCAGGAGGCGCTGGAGGCGTATAACCGCAAGGCCACTGCCGGGCAGGCTCCCCGTGCGGATATGCTGTCCTGGACGGTGGGCCAGGTATATGCCGCCTGGTCGGCGCGGGAGTACCCCCGTTTAGGGCTCGCGTCTGTCACCTCCCACAAGGCAGCCTGGAATAAGCGGCTATCCCGCTATGAGACCGAGAAGATGCGTTCCATAACCCTGGATGACTGGCAGGCCATTCTGGACGAGGGGGAGGACGAGGGCCGCTCCCAGTCCAGCATCAACAACGATGCCCTCCTGATCCGGGCGCTCAATGCCTACGCCATGATGCGGGACATCATAGGCAAGGATTACTCCGCCTATCTGGACGTCCCCACCGTGGGCATCAAGGTAAAAAGAGGCTCCTTCAGCGACTTACAGGTGGCCGCCCGCCGCTGGCTATCCTGGGGCAGACAGCGCCCTGATCATGTGCTATACCGGCCTGCGGGTCTCCGAGCTGCTCTCCCTCACACCATTTTCCTATCACCCGGAAGAAGGCGGATACCTCCAGGGCGGCGTTAAAACGGATGCCGGCCGAACCCGCATCATCCCGATCCACACCAAGATCGCCGGCTATCTCCGGGACTGGATTGCCCAGGAGGGCCGGCCGACCGCGGCGCAGTATCGAGCCCTCCTGTTCCGGCCGCTGGCGGGGGAGCTGGGCTGGCCCGACGCCACCCCCCGCTTTTTAAGCC
>OBZG01001064.1_pt1 | contig 12010 bp, 9 predicted proteins | sample 1550701 | NCBI WGS metagenome assembly OBZG01 (sample SAMEA2580229, study PRJEB22360) | human gut metagenome | biome: human gut; feature: human-associated habitat; material: faeces | place: Denmark | collected 2008/2010
TTAATTAGAGGTAAACGGTTATACTACTGTAGAACAATTGATAACTATTTATTATCGAAAGTAACTTTGTCTAAATTTCGATCTAATGCGAATGAACACATCATTTTTTAAAGATACATATAACTCCTTAGATGGTAGAGATAAGCTAGCAGAATATTTATCTGATAGTATTGAATCGAACCCTTCTGAAAATTTTAATTTCTATGGATGCAGTGGAGTAGGAAAAAAATATGTACTCAATAATATTTTAAATAAGATTGGAGGATCCTTTAGAATTATACGCTTTGTTTTTGGAGAACCTTATGAACAAGGAAAAAAAATAAAGAGATTTAATATTGGATTTGGGGTAGAATCAATGTATTTGCCTATCAATTTTAATATATCTAAGAATCAAGAAACTAAGTTAGCAAACCTAGTGAATTCTTTAAGGCGAATATTTAATAAAGAAAATATTATATTTTATCTTACTGATTATGAGAAAGTTGAGCTAGAAGTGCGTGAAATTATTGAAAGGATAATCAAGGAGAAGGTTTTTTTTGAGAAAGAATTGAGGGTAAAAATTTGCACAATTATTACATCAGAAGAGAAATTAGATATTGATGGAATAACTTATATTGAATTTTTGCAATATGAAGAGGAAGATGTGAAGCAGTACATTGAAAAATATCTTAACTGTGATCCTGACCAAAGCTATATATTTTCGAAAAAATTAAGCAAACTCTGTGGAGCAAATCTGAAATTAATTAAATATGCAATAGAAGCCGGTTGGGGATCTAACAAGAAATTCACAACCTCATCTTTAGGCATTTTGGATTATATTTTAAATTATAAAATTAATAAATTGAAACAAAAGGGCAAGGAATGTTACAATCTATTGCCTTCTGACTTTGAAACAATAATTGAAGCATGTGCAACAAGTAATAGTTTTTTTACTGTAGAGTTAATTAAGCAAGTTTGTGAAATGCATGGTAATGCAATATCAAATTCGTTTAAAATTGCTTGTGAAGAATATCTTTTTAAAAAAGAAAATAATTATCTACATGATTTTGAACTTTTAGAGGTAAAAGAAAATATTAGGCAAAAAATAAACAGTGTTGAAAAATCAATAAAATTTTATAATTATTTTACAGAAAACTATAATGATGAATATTTCCAAAGAGCCAGCTATTTATTGAGTTGTACTGGAGCGGTAGATGATAATGTAATGGCCTTGTTGCTTTTAGCAATCTCAAAGGCAATGACATTTAGTGATAATTTAATTGAAGAGGAGGTCAAAAAAATAATTTCACCATATCTATATGATGAAATACAATGGGATACTATAAAAATATTTATAGATGCTAACAAATCCTACAATAATAAAGAAAATTCCAAAGCACTTGCTTTACTAAGTAAAATTAAAAACCCTTTAACAAAATTCAATAAAGTAGGACTAACAGAATACTATAGATTGCTTTTCAAAATAGGCTACGAAGGCAAAATGAAAGAGTTTTTGCCACAATACCTTGCTAGATTAATACTTTGTACAGAAGATGATTATGACCTATCATTAGATTTAGGTAAACCATTTTCAAACAAACAAGAAGTCGTATTGAAGATGCGCATTATGTACGATATTGCACCATACATATTGGATGATTTAAATGATGTGAGTAGATTTGAAAAAATATATGATAGGAGCAGAAAGTTAGAAAGAAATGAAAAAGAATCTGGTAGTATATTTTTTGAATACGCAATTAATGTTTTTAATAGAAAAGCATTTTTATTTGCTAATCCTGCACAAGCACATGTTTATTACGAGGAAGCTGAACAATTTTTTTTAAAAAACCAAATTTGGGAGCAATATCTTATGACTTTAGCAGGAAAAGCAGGAGTTTTTCTGGTACAAGGTCGTTATAATGAGGCTGTGAATACTTGCCATATGGTATTTGAAAAACAGAAAGAGGAAAATATTAAAATCAATATTCCTGAAAGGCTTTTGAATAATATGTTAGTTGCTGATTTTCTGCTTTTTGAAAGCAATGCAAAGGAGAATTTAATTGCTATTAAGAATAAAGCACTTGAAACAGCAAAATTATTATATGATTTGATTGGCTGTAACACGGGGGCTACAAAGCATGTAATACTACTGAATGTTGCTTCTTTGTATTTGTACGCCAATAAAGAACTGGAATATTCACAAATTAAAGTTAAAATAGAAAATTCGTTAAATTGTGAAGATGTTTCAGACATAGCAGATGAGTCAGTAAACGATTTTTATAGATATAGATTTGTTTGGATGGAGATTTTTAGAAATATTAGGAATCAAAACTGGTCTCAAGCACAAACATTGTTGGACTCAATAAGGGATTTTATCCCCGCGTTATCTCATAAAGAAGAAATATTGGTGGAAAAGAAAATTAACGCTACGCAGGAAATTATTATGTCTAGAAAAAACGTTGATGCTTATTACTTCTGCAATAATCTATATATTGATAAAAGAGCAGCTGCCACTCAAACAAAATTTTACTATCGTGGTTTACCTCTATCCGATTTGCAGTATACCTCATTTGGTTAGTTGTTTAATGTTAGGCTTGCGATTGCTTTGAAAACATCTTTATATTGAAAATTATATATTTTTGTAAATAAATACGAAATTGAACTATGTTTGATTAAATACGGAGTTCCTGCTATGTCAATTAAGAAAAAATTGCCTTCTTTGTCAATGCGGTAGTCAAAACGGGCATAATCTTTGACTCCAAGAATTTTAGCAGCTTGTTCTGAACACCTACATATACTATTACATATCTCTTTGGAAAAAGTATCAATTAATTTTCTAAAACTATACTTATAGGCATTTGAAATATCCTGTGTAAGAATAGTTGAATTTTTTATAACAATTTCTATCGGATCACAAGCATAGAAACTCTTGCCTTTATTTAGTACTAAAACTTCACATTCTATTCCGTCAATGTATTCCTGCAATAAAATTTTAGAATGAGAAAAATTATTAAAAATGTTCAATAAGTATTGTTTACAAGTTTCATCATTTCTATAGGTAAATATATTGTTTTCACTTAAGACTGAACTAGCTGCTTCACAATTGCATTTTGCAATGATTTTAGTATCCACTATTGGTCTGCATTCATTAATGAAATTCATATCATCATGAAGCAACCAAAATTTCGGTATCGAAAAATTGTAATTTTTCAGAATACTATAATAAAAAAATTTATTTCGTATAAATGAAATTACAAAAGCATTTGATCCTGTGTATCTAATATCATACAGATCACAAAAAGCAGGTATAAGCGACTTTTTCCCTTCTTTAGTGCCATTTCTAGCAAAATTAAAAACTAATGTATTTTGAGTATCAATTTTATTAGATAGAACAAAAGATAGGAACTCACTTTCTGAATAGAAAACTCTTACAAAGCCAAATGCATCGTAAATTGCAGAAGCAATTTCTGCAAATTCAGTCCGGGAGAAAAGTTCATCTGCACTAGTTTGTAAAACAGGTTCAGTATTTGGTTTTAGTGTATTTACTATAACAAAGATCTCTAAGACATTAGAAGATTTCGTTAGTTCATTTACAATTGATGAAATCTTACTTTTCATATGTTTGGAAAATGTATTATAGTTTCGTAGTAGCGAGAGACAAAAGCGCCCCACTTTACCTGCTTCATATAATATTCAAATGAATCAAGCTTTTTCTTATAATGAAAATGATTTATAAATAGCTCAGCCAAATTTACACTTACTAAACTCGTTGCTATAGAAGTTGCACCTATTCGAGGGTTAACTTCAATGAAATAAATATCATCTGTTTTGTTATCTATTATGAATTGTATATTCGAAAATGCAGGCATTTTGTATTTATCGCATATCATTTTAGAAATCTCGATTAGTTTTGTATTATGTTCTATTTTGCATTTATAACTAATACCATTTCTAATAGCGACTCTTTCTCGTGGGACAATTAATACTGGTGTACCACTTCTATCAGAGAATATATCTACTGTATATTCCCTCCCATTAATGAATTCTTGAATGAAAAATTTTCCGTTACAACAAATATTAATTTTATGAAAATCTTTTTTTTCAATAATCTTAATCCCGCGACTACCACAACTAATCCGATCTCTAGCGATTGCCTTGTTATATGAATATAATTCATTTTTTGATATAATTATTTTAGGAGTAAGAATTCCCAATTGGTTGATGGCATTGCAAGCAATATATTTATCACAAAAAATTTGAAAAATTTTAGTTTCTGGCGTGACGATTAGTGAATTAAATTCTTTTTTTCTTTTACTAAGGACACTCAACACATTTTCATCTCCCGAAAACAAAATATGAATTGATTCCTTCTTACATATTTCTTTAAGAAAGTTAATATATTCATTTTCATTTTTACTATGAGGTGCTTGATAGAATTTATCAACAAGCATACTACCGCTAGATTCTCCCAATGGCATTGATGAACACCCAACGATTCTGATTTTTTCTTCTCCAATTTGCTTAAGTAATTTAATTAAACTTGGTGCATAATGATAGGAAACATGTGTAATAAAAAAATTTAGCATTATAATAAATAGTTATCACTCATTTAAGGGAAAATTCTTAACTTTCTCCGTGGATGAAAATTTTGGAGAATGACTTTTTGTTTGGCGGTGCTGACGTGGGTGTAGATTTGGGTGGTGGCGAGTGAGCTGTGGCCGAGAATGGTTTGGATGTATTTGATGTCTACACCTTCTTCCAAGAGGAGGGTGGCGAAGGTATGGCGGAATGTGTGGGGCGTTACGGGTTTGAGGATGCCGGATTTCAAGGCCAGTTTTTTGACCATGATTCTTACCGACTGGGAGGAGAGGTTATGGCCCCTTCGGTTGATGAAGAAGCATGTGTTTGGCCGCGATGAGGACAGACACAGGCGCTGGTATTCCCGGAGGGCTTCAAGAATAGCCTCCTGGCATATTTGAATGACACGCTCCTTGCCGCCTTTTCCATAGACTTTGATGAAGCCGTTAGCGAGGTTTACGGAGGAAAGGCGCAGGGCACATAGTTCCGATACCCGGATGCCGGTGCCGAATAAGAGTTCTACTACCGCAATGTTGCGGATGATTTCCTGATAGTGATGTCCCGTTTTGCCGGAACAGGCGTTTTTTTCCCGGTAAAGTGTCGTCAGGATGGACGTTACTTCCATGGAGTCCATCACGGGAGGGAGCAGGAAGGGGACCTTGATGTTGATTTTGAGCTTCCGCATGGGGTTGATGAAGTCGTCGTCTTCCATTTCAATGAAGTTCAGCATGGCTTTGAGCGTGGCCATTTTTCTTTTCATGGTTTTGGGCTGGAAGCATGACAGCGATTTGACGTATTGCTTCAAGTCTTCCGCGGAGATGGAAGGCAGGGAGTAAACCGATCTTTGATCAATCATGAAGCCGGCGAATTGCCGCAAGTCGGTTGCGTAGGCTTTCAGGGTCTTTTCGCTGAGGTTTTTTTCATATTGGGAATGGAACAGGAATCGTTCGATGGTTTTTTCCAATAGCGGCGAGTGTGATGTGTTTGGCATGACGGAACGGAATAGTGAGAGTGCCGTACGGGTGCAAGGCCCTTTTTGTGCCTGAATCAGGCAGGGAGGTTCGGGCCATGGGACAGGCGCAGTAAAAAAACGGGAAATAAAGGGAAAAGGGTGGCCTGAGAAGTCGGGGAGGAGCGGTTTTCATGAGTAGGACGAAAAAGAAAATGGCGGGCGGATTTTTACTTTTTCCCGCAAGCCGATTTTTCATGGAGCAAAGGAGGCATGAGGCCCTTGGTCCACATCCTGCTGAGTTTATTTTCCCTATTCTGCGTTTTCCGATGGATGAAAGGCTGCCTTCTTGTCCGGAAGAGAGTTGGGTAAATTAACTTTTTTAAACTGTTGTTGCCGTAAGGGAAGACGTTGCTTCCATCCGATTGCAGGAAAGGAAAAAGGAAGTTTCAGGGAGGGTTCCCTCGGCACCGCTGAGTAAGTTTGTAATTTTTTCCGGCCTGATTTCCTTTATCCCGGTTTTTTACGGGAAGACAGTGGCATGAAAGGATAGGGGAACTTCCGGAGAGGCCACATTAGGGGATATCGGAGAACTTTCCTTCCTATCCCCCTTGGATTGTGGGGATTGACCCAGCCGGAAATGTTGTTTTTCCGGACGGATGATGCCGGCAGGAGTTACCGGGTGATGAATACCCTGTGGAATTTTATTGGAGTGCGGACATTTTCGGCCTCCCCGTTTCTCAAAAAATGATTGCCGTGGCCGTGTGAAATGGGTAGCATGCCAAAAATCGTTGTTCAATCCTGCATGACCTGTATGAGAAATTTTTCCGCACATTCCAGAGCTGCACATTTTCGTTTTTCCGCAGGGGGAAAAGGGTTTACCCTGGTGGAATTGATCGTCGTCATTACCATCATGGTTGCCATGATGGCTCTTGCCGCCAGCATGCTGAGAGGCGGCGGCCGGGCGCAGGGGCTCCAGTCCGCTGTTGAAATGGTGGACGGCATGGTGCAGGAGGCCCGGCTGGATGCCATGGGCAAGGGAACCTGGAGCCGCCTGATTATTGTCAGCACCCCCGACGACGCGAGCCGGAACATGCGCACCCTGGGCGTGATGTCCAAGAATACGCGCACCGGCAAGTGGCACCTTGTCAACCGCCTGCAGACGCTTCCCGCCGGATTTTATATCAGCCCCACCTACAGCACCCTGCTGGAAGGTTCGGGCAAGTCCAGGGCCAAAAGCACGTACAAGAGCTTTTCCAGCCGGGACGGACAGGATACCGTCAATCTGCCCGGCAACGGCCTGACCGATATTTATTTCATCGAGTTTGACGAGGAGGGCCGCATGTCCCAGCCGAATGCTCCCACCCGCCTGGTAGTGGTTTCCGGTTCTGCCGGGGACGGCAAGGAAGAACGCCCCTCCCCCATGACGGACGGCAAGCCGGGGCTGGCCGGCGGCATCGTGATTTATCCCAAGGGCAATATAAGCCGCCTGAGGACGGATGAGCAGGTGATTCCCCAATAATTTTACAGGATTTTATTACCATGTTGACCAATCGTATGAAACAGGTTCGTTCCAAAGGGTTTACCCTGACAGAGGTGGTGCTTGCCATCGGCGTGGTCGGGGTGCTGATCGTGGTGTTTATGGCCATGTTCATCCCGGCCAGGAGAACGGTCCAGGCCGCCCTGACCATTCGTGAGGCGGACCGCATTGTCCATGCCCTGACGGCGGAGCTTGGAGAGCTCCGCAATTCGGAACGGGCGGCGGGCAATGCAAAGAAGTCTTCCCCCGGCAGGTATGTTTCCGCCTTTGACAAGGCTTTTTACTGGATGCAGTTTACGGCAAAGCCCGCCACCACCATTCTGGTGTACAATTACCGGGCGGATTTGTCCAAGCCCGTGCGCAAGGACGGCACGCCCCAGCCCTGGCTGGAGGACGGCGGCAGCATTCCCGGCAAGAATTCCGCCGTGGTTACGGGCGTATGCCTGGCGAACAACAAGGACCGCTGGAATGATTTCAAGGCCCTGGTAGGGCCCGTGTTCGCGGTGCGCATGACCCAGCTGGTGGTGGAGCGCATGGATTCCAACGCCTACGGCTACAAGCTGGCTCCCAAGTACGCCGTGATTTCCAACCCCTACAACCGCGGCCGGATCATTACGGACCCGTCCCAGTACGTGTACACGGCGGAGAAGGGGGGCGGCGGCCTGAATCTGCCCTGGGGTGCGGAAGTGCTGTACCAGGCGGAATTTTTCCAATTGCTGAATACGGACCCGGAACGTTTGCAGAATACAACGTGGGAGAATTTGAAGACGCCGGTGTTCACGCGCAATCTTGCTTTCCGCCGTTAACCGCATCATCAAGATACTGAAAGAATCATGAAGACATTTGCCAAAATCAAATCCGGTGCGTTTACTCTGATTGAGCTGCTGGCGGCCATGACGATCACGACGATTCTTGTGCTTGTGATCGTGGCGCTGACGTCCCGCGGTGTGGATATCTGGAGATGGGTGCTTCAGGACGTGCGGACGACGACGCTCGCCCGTACGGCGATGGATACCATGACCAAGGATTTTGAGAGCATGCAGTTCCGCCCCGGAAACCCCTTTGAATGGATGCTCGTGCAGAGGGACAGCGATCTTGCCGGCCGTGGCGCCCGGACCGCCTCTTCCTCCCAGGGCAGGGGCCGCAGGCCTTCCGCCGCAGAGTCCCGCGTCAATATGATGACCATGGGACCGGAAGGAGCCAAGATTACGAATGCCTCCCAGTTGATTTTCTTTACCACGCCCACGGACCGCAATCCGGCCAAGTCCAGCATGGATATGAGGAACGACCGCATCATCGGCGACGTGAATTGCGTGGGCTACAAGCTGCTTTACCGTGACCAGATTCTGGACCGGGACGCCACGTCCGAGTCGGACGGGTTTCCCGTATATGCCCTGTACCGCAATCTGGTGAGTGCGGAGGATACCGTGCGGGAGCTTCTGGGCAAGGAGGACCTCTGGGCCGCCTATTCCCGCTTCCAGCAGGATGAAACCATTCCCGCCAATTTCCTGGTGGAGAATGTGGTGGAAATGACCCTCATTTTTGAGGTAGATTACCAGAAGAAGATCGGCAGTTCCGGCAGCAACAAGTCCGACAAGGATGCGACGCAGAGGGCGTCCGTCCTGATTCCCGTCATGACGACAGGCGCCAACCGCCTGGGGTCCTGCTCCCAGATGGACGTGTACGGCAACCGGCTGGACGTGATCGGCAGCGGGATGAATATTGACGATTTGAAGTCGGGCCGCGTCACCGGAGTGACCATTTCCATGACGGTGGTGACGGATGAAGGCATGGCCCTGGTGGACCAGATACGCAAGGGGCGTCCCGCTCCCTCCCCGGAGGAGTTTTTCGAACGTTATACCCGATCCTTTACGCAGCGCGTTTCCCTTCCGCTGAGCCATTAGGCCCAAGTCCGGAACAGTCGGCGGCCGCCTGTTTTCACGGTGCCCCGCCTTTTCCGGAGCGGCATTCCCTACCTTGTTGTTAACCCTGTTTCCGATCTATGCCGGGATTTGCAGATGTTGTGGGCAATTTGCCTCCGCTGCCGGAGCTGATTCTTTGGCGCGATCCCGTGGCTAGAAGCGCAGCGGAAGCCATGGCTGTGGATGAGGCCCTGCTGGAGTGGGGGGAATTCCCCGTTCTGCGGATATACCGGTGGGGGGAGCCGGCCGTGACGTTCGGCTATTTTGACGAGGAGGGCACGGCCCGGAGGATTTTCCCCGGAGAGGAGTTGCATTTTGTCCGCCGCTGGACGGGCGGCGGCATTGTGGATCACCGGCAGGATATTCCCTTTACCCTGGCCATGCACCGCAGAGACGGGCAGGGGCGCCCTTCAAGCGCCACCTTGTACCGGTGGATTCACGGGGCGCTGGCCCGCGTGCTGAAGGATTGCGGCGTGGAGTGCGTGATGCTGGCCGGGGACGCGCCCGATGGAGGCCGCGCCTGTTTTTCCAGCCCCGTGACCAGTGACCTGGTATTGCCTTCCGGGGAAAAACTGGCGGGCGGGGGCCAGAGGCGCGTGCGCGACGGAGTCCTCCACCAGGGCAGCATCCAGAATTGCCGCCTGCCTGACGGCTGGGACGTGATGCTTGCCTCCCGCCTGGCGGATACGCATATGCTGCGTACGGATTCCTCCCTTTTCCCCGGCATGGCCGCCCGTGTGGCGGAACTGCTTTCATCCAAGTATTCCACTGAAGAGTGGAGAAACGGCGTTCGTCACGGCCGTTCCGCGCATTCCTGATTAATCCCATTGAATTGAAAGACCATGAGTTATTTGCCTGATCCGGAACGTTATGCCGGTACCGATTACCGCCGCTGCGGGCGGTCGGGATTGCTGCTGCCCCCCGTGTCGCTGGGGCTGTGGCACAATTTCGGCGCGGAGTCCGATTACGAGAACGCGCGCCGTCTTGTTCACGGTGCTTTTGATTCCGGCATTACCTATTTTGACCTGGCAAATAATTACGGGCCGCCCCCCGGTTCCGCGGAAGAGTGTTTCGGGCGCATTTTCATGCAGGATTTGTCCGGTTACCGCGACGAATTGGTGATTGCGACCAAGGCGGGGCATTTGATGTGGGAGGGGCCGTACGGGGACTGGGGCTCCCGCAAGCACATGCTTGCCAGCCTGAATCAGTCCCTTTCCCGGATGAAGCTGGATTATGTGGATATTTTTTACGCGCACCGGCATGATCCGGAAACTCCGCTGGAAGAGACGGCGGGGGCTCTCATCACGGCGGTCCAGTCCGGAAAGGCCCTGTATGCCGGCATTTCCAAATTCCCGGCGGAACAGACCAGGCAGATCTGCGCCATGCTCCGGGAAGCCCGCGTGCCATGCCTGGTGCACCAGCTCCGGTACAATATGTTCAACCGGGAGCCGGAGGCGGGAGTTTTCGCCGCCATCCGGGAGGAAGGGCTCGGCTGCGTGGCGTTTTCACCCTTGGCTCAGGGGATGCTGACGAACCGTTATCTGGAGGGAATTCCCGCAGATTCCCGCGCGGCGGGGGCTTCCGTCTTCCTGACGGAAGAACGCGTGTTGCATCATGGGGACAGAGTCCGCCGCCTGGCAGCCCTGGCGCAGGATCGCGGCCAGAGCCTGGCGCAGATGGCCCTGGCCTGGGTATTGAGGGAGCCGGTCGTGACCACCGCCCTTATCGGGGCCAGCCGCCCCGCCCAGATCAGGGATTGCCTGGGTGCGTTGAAGAATACGCGGTTTTCTCCGGAGGAACTGGCCGTCATTGACAGCACGGCTGATTGACGGACGGGGCTTCTCCTCCCGCGGTTTTGGGCTTTGCCTGCCGGGGGAGGGATGAACAGAATGCCTCAGTGGAGCGGAATGTTCCCGGAAAGCGGCTGGCAGGAATACCCTCCCTGCGCCCGGCAGGGAGGGATTTTGCCGCATCGCGGACGACATCGGAGGGTGGTGACATGCCCGGTTGCGCGTCCTGGGAGCAGAAGCGGCGGAAGCTTGGAAAAACAGTTTTTACGGAGGCAGGCCATGCTTTGGATTAATCCTCGCAGAACTTGCTTCTTCCTTGTTCCCTTCCGGTTTCGCATCCGTCCTGGTCTTTCCGCAGGAAGGTGAATTTTCCGTCCCGGACAGCGGTTTTTTCTTGGAGTAAAGCCGGGGGAGTGCTATTTTCCTACCACTTTAATTTAAAGTGTACTGACAATGATAACCATCCAGGATTTATTTTGGCTCATCCCATCGGCTTCCGTGCTGGCCCTCGTTTTCGCGGGCGTGTTTTTTTACCGCATGAAGGCCCAGGATGAGGGGAACGAGGTCATGAGAATGATCGCCAAGCATGTTCGCAGCGGTGCGATGGCCTACCTACGGCAGCAATACAAGATTGTTGCCATTTTTTTCGTGCTGATCACGGTCGTTTTCGCCTTTCTGGCCTACTGCCTGCACATTCAGAATCCCTGGGTGCCTTTCGCGTTTATTTCCGGCGGCTTTTTCTCCGGCCTTGCCGGGTATATCGGCATGAAGACGGCCACGTACGCTTCCGGCCGCGTGGCGAACGCCTGCCGCCATTCCCTGGACGCCGGCCTCCAGATCGCCTTTCGTTCCGGCGCCGTTCTCGGCCTGACCGTGGTGGGCCTCGCCATGCTGGACATCGGCGCCTGGTACTGGATTCTGGACTGGTTTTATGAGGACATGGAGCTTTCCACCCGCCTGGTGGTGATTACCACGACGATGCTGACCTTCGGCATGGGCGCCTCCCTCCAGGCCCTGTTCGCCCGCGTGGGCGGCGGTATTTTCACGAAGGCCGCGGACGTAGGCGCGGACCTGGTGGGCAAGGTGGAAGCGGGCATTCCTGAAGATGACCCCCGCAACCCAGCCACCATCGCGGATAACGTGGGCGACAATGTGGGCGACGTGGCCGGCATGGGCGCGGACCTTTACGAGTCCTACTGCGGTTCCATCCTGGCTTCCGCCGCCCTGGGCGCGGCGGCCTACGGTCACGATC
>OBZG01001071.1_pt1 | contig 11910 bp, 12 predicted proteins | sample 1550701 | NCBI WGS metagenome assembly OBZG01 (sample SAMEA2580229, study PRJEB22360) | human gut metagenome | biome: human gut; feature: human-associated habitat; material: faeces | place: Denmark | collected 2008/2010
GTCTATTATCTCACATTGGATGATTTTGAACAGGTACTTGCTATTTTGCGTTTACGTTACAATTAATCAATTCCAAGGGTGCATAAATATCTCTTACTCCTCCACCCTTGGCAAAATTCATTGTATCTCCATATCTAAAACAAAATATCTCTACTAATCATTATAGTTATTCTCAATCCAATTCTTTGCAATTAATAAGTCAACATCTTTATGTATATCTATAGACTCATCAATTTCATATGGCACGATTTTATCTCCCATGAATCCCCATGGCTGTTGTCCTTCTTTACCAGATTTTAAATAGTCTACTCTCAGCACCCAGAAGTTATGTGATAAAAATAAACAGGACGGTAAATCTTGTCTGTTTGTTGACACCTTTCCAGAAGAATTTTTTTCATACATTTCCAAAGTCCCATCGTTATTTATAGTTTTTGCTCTTAATGGATGATGATCATTATCTTCATATACTGGAACCACTGCTGTAACAGAATTATCTTTCTTCATTATTTCAACACAATCTGTTATCCACTCTGTTTTAATTGTTACATTATTAGCTAACAACACAACAAGAATATCTGGATTTTCATCATTTTCTTCTATAACATTTAATGCATGCATAATACAATCTATATGCTGTGCTGATGGTGAAGCCAATTCAACCGGACGCACAATTCTTTTATAACCTTCTTTTTCTGCTGCACTTAAAATTTTCTCATCATCGCTGCTACAATACCAGTCATCAATAAGGGATCATTTTCGTGCTGCATGTGCTGGATAGTATAAAACAGGATGACCTAAAACATCCAAAATATTTTTGTCCTGCAGTGTATTATTTCCTCTCCCTGTAAGTAATGCAATTGTTTTCATAGAATTATCCTCCTTGTTTTTTATATATTAATCTTATAGATTCACTTAAATATTCCTATTTTAATTTTTTCAAACAGGTTGCCAATGGCAATATTCTCCCTTTTGTAATTTTGTTTAACAATATAATGCTCTCCTTAAACTCTGCATTTTTTCGATAAACAAAAAGATAAATAACATTGGGAACTATGCAGCATATAATCATACGTCCCAATATCACAAACCACTTGTTTCCTACAATAACGAGACATATCAGATATGTTATTATTGCCCCAAACAGTGTTACAACCACATAACGAAATATCTGCCCTAAATAATCCAATAATTTATTTTTATCAAAAATCACTGTAAAAATATTATGTAACAGCCATGGTGTCCCAATTAATATCATCGACAATACTGTTGATAAAATGACTCCATATATACCACAGCGTTTGACCAGAATAACATTCATTCCTAAATTTGCAAGTGCAGTAATCAACGGCCTCCAACGATCTTCATGCCACATACCTGCTGCATCTTTATAGGTATTCAAAAGCTGATTAATTTCGTACAAAAAATAATATATACAAAGACAAATAACAACACCAAATTCTAATTTCATAGATTTTCCAACCCATATATCCATAAATGGTTGGAATAAACATAAGAAACAAATCGAACAAAATCCTGCAATCCACGAAATAATAAAGGTAAATTTCTTTAAATCATAATAATTTTTTTCCTTTGTTTCCACAATCAGACTATTTCCTATTCCAGCAGTACAGGCATTAAAAATAATGGTTACAAATCCAATTATAGATGTTAAGATAAAATAATAATTTTGATATATTGCTAAGGTTGTAAGACCCAAAAAGGCTGAAATGACTATAGAATCTGAAGAATTCAATACCACAGCACCAAGCTTAGAAGTAAATAAATCTCTAATACGCTGATTAATTTTTATAATATAATCTTTTGATAATTTACCTTCAGCCTTGTAATTAGGATATTTCTTAGAAACTACAACAGCTGTAATAATATTAGTTACCGCTTGCATAAACAGTGACACAATCAAATACGCATAATAATTTTTTATAATCACGAGCACAAAAAACTGCAACAAATACTGAATTGTATTTGTTATGAAAGTCACTTTGCTCATAATGTCTACTCTTTGATGGGCTTGCAATAATGAATTCTTATATGCGAATAGCCAATAAGAAAGTACCGTAGCTGATAAATTCAGCAAATATAGCACATATATATTCATCCCTTTTGGAATATCGCTTTTTATCAAATATGGTATAAATGGCAAACATATAACACCCACTACTGCTATAATCAGTCCTATAATACGATAATATATCTTATACAATTTCATCAACGCACATATCGTGGTTGAATCATCCTCTGCAATCGGTTTATACATACTAAAAACCATTGCACTACCAACACCTAATTCTGCAAGGTTCAATACCTGTAGTATAGATGTAAATAAACTATTCAATCCAAGATACTGTACACCCATAAAATAAATCATGGCCGTACGCATTATAAAGGGCAAAAGTATTTGATATGCTTTTAGTATAGAACCAAAAATCATATTTCTAACAGCATTCTTGGTACGTTCTATTCTCATGTTAATTTTCTCTCCACTATCAGTATGTTTATCACTTGCATAACACCAACTTAACTAGATTAACCATATATGTTTCAAAGACACCTATATGCATATAAATCCAAAATATAGATTTTTTAATCATACTTATATTGTTATACTGTGTATGATAATAATAGCCGCTTCTTGCAACTTGTAAAATCTTTTTATAATTAGCATCTGGAACTCCGCGCTTTCTTTTATGATTGTGAATATAGGAGCAATCATTCAATCTATATGTATCAAATCCTATTTTTTGTAACCGCTTACTTATAATATTTTCTTCATTGTATAAAAATACTTTTTCATCATACATACCTGCTTCAATTAATGCACTCATCCTAAAACATGTAAAACACCCCGAAACAGCATCAACTTTTTGATATTTTCCAATCATTTTATAAGTATTATTGCTTTGAAAAAAATATTTTTTATAAATCCAAGAACAAAATTTTAAATCTTCAATATATTTAGGAAATTTCCATGCACTCACACACTCTTCTCCTAAAATGCCAAATTGCCGTGCCGAAACCGCCCCGCATTTATCATTCTTTTGTAAAAATTCTATACACTTTTTTATAAGTACTTTATCAAACAGGACATCACTGTTACATATAAAAACATATTCTGTACTCAATTCTTTTGCGATTTTCAAGCCATAATTATATCCATACGAATAACCACCATTTTTTTTGCTCTGGACAACTCTAATTTTATTATTTTTTAAATCACAAAGTTTCTCATATGACCCGTCATTTGACATGTTGTCTACTATAATAATATTATCAATAATGTCTATTCCCTGTGCTTGTTCACATATTTTTTTGCAGCCTTCAACATCCTTATAATTCAAAGTTATTAAAGTAATTGCCATACGTTTATTCCTCCTAAATCACGCAATAGTTTTTACTACCACCTTGTAATCACTACCAAATAGCTTTTAAATGGTTTTATCCCATAAATCTGCTGGAAATGAATCTATTAAACTCTTTCGCATTGCTTCCAAATCAGGAATTTCCATAGGTTCCATACTCAATGCTTCTTCTAATGATAATGCCATTTTAATATTGCATCGACCAGTTGAATAATACCAATCAAAATACTTAATTATCTCTTCTTCCATTCCTTCACTCAAAAATATTGCTGGAATCCCATATGTTTCAGCAAGAATAATACCATGTAATGAAGAAGAGATTATTAGCTTTGATTTAATAATTTCATTGATAAAAAATTTATAATCATCCGTTTGTGTGTCTATGTAATGAATACCCTCCTTCTTTTCGGAATTCTTATGAAAAAGATGATAGATTACTGAAATATCATATTCCTTCTTTACATTTTCAGGTTGATAAATCAGCTTCATCAAAACAGCCGGATCACCAAATACATCTGGACACTGATACCCAGCAATGTCCATTACAAATTTTGTAACAGGACCACGTACTGCCCGTATGTCATATGATATCTTTTTGCAATTATTGATTAAGTTTTTTGTAATATTCACACGATGAATTCCTGTCCCCCATATTACAGCATCAAATGGCATTAAACCAATTAAAGATCCGACTGTCATCAAATGAATCCTTTTGGGAATCGACACATCTTTAGACAATCCATTTTTTTTCAGCATATACTCATATATAACCGGAGCCAACGCATCTCCAATATTTACTTTACTTTTCCAGTATTCTAAAATTATTTTTCTATTTGGAGATTTCTCACCGCCAAAGGATTTACTGTTTCTTAATAAACGACTTTTAATTCCAAACACGTTACTGTCACCTCTTGATTTGCAATCTACAAAATATTCTCATCTACGCTTAATAAAATTTGCTATCCTAAACATATTCAATAATAAAAAAGGGGAAATATATGCTATATTTAGATACATACGTTTTCGAGATAAAATATATTTGTTTTTGCTCCCAAATCTATATCTTCCACGCATGGATTCCTTTAAAGATTTAAGCTCTTCATGATATTTTATCTCTATTTCTTTTATATTTTTGCTATAAATTATCTTCCATAATATATTCGCCATATTCTCAGAAAAACGATATTCTGCTGCATCTCTTAATGAACTGCTATATGACATTACAATATCATAAACAATATTTCCGCTTTTTACATTATCCCAAATCTTAGGTTGTAATCCACTATGCATTGCGCTTCCTTCTCGTTGGCGATAAAATAACAAGGATTCATTCAAAAAGCCTATTCTATCACAGTTACCCAACAACTCCATTAAGAATATGGTATCTTCCCCTATTGCAATATCTTCTGGAAACTTGCAATCCTTTATTACGGATTTTTTATATATTTTATTCCACGGAACACAAGATGTGGTTAACAACATCTCTGCTGCACATATTTTATCAACACAACTCGATTCCTCATACATCATCCATTTATTACTATTGCCCGTCCTATCATCATAAAAAGAATAATTGCAGGTCACAAAATCTAAATTGTTTTCTTCAAGATATTCTATCATCCGAGACAAATAGTGCTTATCCACCCAATCATCCCCATCGATAAACGCTATATATTCCCCACTTACCTCACGGATTCCTCTATTACGCGTATATGATACTCCATGATTCGTATGATGCAACGCACGTATATATGGATATTTTGATGCATAAAACTCCATAATCTCACCACTTTTATCCGATGAGCCATCATCTAGTAAAATGATTTCATAATTGGGATACTCCTGTGCAATTAAAGAATCCACACATTTTGATAAATATTTTTCAATATTATAAACAGGAATAATTATACTGACTTTTTTATCGTTCATACAACTCTCTCTATTCATGTTCATCTATTTCTCTATTTAACAGTATCTAAAATCTCATAGATTTCTTGTTCCGAATCTACAAACTTCACATATCCTTTAAAATACTTTTCAAATGTTTCAAGTCCAACCCACATTATCTCAGATGTATAATCTTTAGTAACCATCTTTTTAAGTGAAACAGATGGACATCCGCCAAGCATAGAAGCATTAATCAATGCAGTGGAATCTAATCCAAACATTGCTACTGGTTTAACCTCTAAATTAGTAAGCAATGTTTCTAATGCCAACTTTTCTGATGAAAAAATAGGAATGCCCCATTTATCGTATTTTTCCAGTAATTTTTCTCTCGGATGTGTTTTAACATACAATTTTATTCCTTTATCTTGAAGAACTCTTTGGAGCATTTTCAACATATTTTCGTACTCCGACATATTCCACATTTTATCTTCTTCCCAGACAAACGATAGGAAAATTGCATATGCTTCCTTTTCGTATTGAATTGGTTTGCCACAATACTGCAAATAATTTCTGACGGAAATTACAACATTCTGTTGTGGCTTAAGCTCACCATTGACGTCCTTTTTCATCATATACCGATCTATAGTTTGTGAGTTATCCCAGTTTTTCATAGAACTGTTTAGTATCAATTTATCCATAACTTCTTTTATAAATGGCCTTGTGGAAAGTCCATCACGCTGTCTCGTCAATTTTTTAAAATCGTCATCGTAATATTCCATTAGCCCTTCATCTGTACGAATAAGATATACTTGCTTTCTACCTTTTTTCTGTATACTTCTTCCCAACTCAAATTGATAATCAAGAGGAGAAATTATGTGAATTGGCTTAATTCTCTTAATTTTTGAACTATTTTGCTTCTTCTCAAAATCTATCTCATCTTGATATAATACTTCAATATTTGCATTCTTTATTTCCACGACGTCTTCTTTTTTTAATACATATCCACTTTTCGGATGTTTACCCAGAACAATCACACCATTTACTTCTTTATTTTGGGCAATCTCTGCAATATAGGCTTCTACATTAATTAAATGCCATGGTGTAACCACACTGGCATAAAAATCATAATTTGACTTTGCCAACATTTCAGCTAGTCTATTTAAGTCCTTATGTATAAATTTCATTATACCCTCCTCATTTTAACCTTTTTTATTTCTCAGTTATTTCCTGATTGAATGTTCTCTGCCTTAATCGGGGCATAACTTTATCTTCTATATTTTCCCTTGATTCTATAATTACACAAAGTATTACAAACCCAATATGAGTTGTATAGCATTCAGGAAATAGCGTCATAATTCCTATGAATGAACGTAACAGCATGAATATATAAATTTTTCTGCCATATTTATAGGAATCATGCATCAACCAAATAATGAATACTAGAATCCATGCCAACATAATAAAACCATAGTAAAATACTAACCCAAATATCCCGTTATCATCATAGGTAATTCCTTCTTCATATCTTATTCCGGTTACAGTTTCAGGCCAATCAATATTCGCATATCCACATCCCAAAATAGTATTTATCGGTGATTTTAACACTTGTTCTGTATAAAATTCACGACCCACCTCACGAATTAAGGTTCCAGGGTCAACAGCTGTTTTTCCTATAACTGAATCTACCAAAGAAACTCCATATGCAGAATTCAAAAAAGCAATTCCTACTACTACTGAAATACCTACTATAGCAAGTTTCTTTTTTGATAGTTTTGATAACAAAATCATTAATAAGCTTGGAACTACAAGTATGATTGTTGATGTTCTTCCTTTATTAATAAAAATGATAACAAACAATGTACAGACAACAAATAAAATGCTTTTCAAACACTTTTTTTGAGTTAATATCTTTTTTAGATTATAAAAATAGGATATGCACAAAAAGGACTGTGCCACAGCTATTCTTAATGTTCCATACCGAATGCTGTTTCTGACATTTAAAAATAAATGTTCTGGTCCCACTATAAACTGAATAATTACGATAAACATATATATGAAATTAATAGTGTCCAGCATTTCCAGTATTTGCCTAATGGTAATTCGTCCACTTTTAACCAGACGATTAATTGGAAAATACATAAACATAGAAACTAACCAAGCACGCTGAGCCCTAATTCCCATAAATAATGGCTGCCCATAACTTAGCTTTGCCATAAACGCTGAACTAGCAACTAATACAGCAACAAATATAATCATCCATCCATATCTGTTTTTATTTCTATTTTTGCAAGTGAAAAATACATAAAACCAAAATATCGCTTCCACAACAATTGTTATATCCGCAATATCTACTGGCAAATTTGGAATTAGGGTAAACCCTTTTAAATTCAATAAAATTATTGTTCCTATAAATAGCATATATTTATTTATATGTAGTTTCATCGTCATCCCTTCTTCACAAGAGTCTATAAATACTTCTATATCTGCTATCTCTAACTCATAATTCAAAAACAGAATTCTCAATTAACTTGTCTAGACTTTGTGAAAAGTTTTCTATTGAATACTTTTTTGCAGAATTGACTGCATTCATTCCTATTTCATTTAATTTATTATGATTTTCGGCATAAAATATTCTGTTTAAAAGTTCTGATAGCGCGCCTGTCTTATTGTGGTCTAAAATAAATCCATTAACACCATTGTCAATAATTTCAGGAATTGCACCACGGTCATTACAAATACAAATTAATCCAGCTGCCATTGCTTCAATTATCGTAATACCAAATCCCTCTTCCAATAATGGCATATGAATAAATATATCTGATTCTTTCAAAAGTTCGGCTACATCGTTCCGTGTACCCCAAAATGAAACTTTTCCCTCTAAGTGCTTTCGTTTCACATATTTTTCCAATTCCTCTCGGTAATCACCATCACCAACAATCATAAAATAAAATTTTGTTTCCGGCGAAAGATTGCTTAGTTCATCAAGAGTTAGCTGTACTCCCTTTTTCTCTATTAGTCTTCCTACATAAATGATTTTTGAATAAGACTTCCTTTTCTGTATATCTGAACTAAATTTTTCAGTATTAACTCCATTATAAATTACTCTTATCTTATCCTCTTTTATCTTAAAATAATGTACTAAGCTTTCTTTCACAGAATTGGAAATTGCAACAATACGGTCTGCCTGATATAACCCCTTAGATAATACTATTTTTCTAAAAAAGAGCCCCTTTTCTTCTAGACGCAAGATTAATGCTGCATTACTATGTGCATACATTACCGAACGCAATGATTTATACTTCAGCTTTAAAGCCCAGATATACATGTACAAAATAGGAGAAGAATGATGCTCAACAATAACATCTATTTTATGTGCCTCACACAACCCAGAAAGTGCTTTAAATGTTCCAGGTATATCTAATTTAGAGTTATTTATTTCGTATACTATATCTCCATTCTTTTTCATCTCCTTGCAAATCGTTCGTGTTTTACCCAAAAGAAAAACAAACACATTTTTATGTTGCGAATATTGTGCGTATTCCTTGCATAAAACTTCAATACCTCCCACTCCTCCTGACGCTAATAAGTGCAATACATTCATAGGACAATTCCTTTCATACTTCACAAATAAAATCCATTTTCAAACTTTTAAACAAATATTATAACAATGGAATAGCGTTTCAATGATTATTTAAAACACTTAAATAGATTTTCTCCAACTTCTTATAATGATTTTCTTTTGTATAGCTATTTAAAAACAATTTATAGGAATTACTTTTTAACTTTTGATATTCTGCTTCTGTTAATCCTTCCATCTTTTCTATTTGTTCCTTTAAATCTTCTGGACTTCCACTTTTAAACAAATACCCATTTCCGTCTACTAACTCTGGAATTCCTGCAATATTCGCTCCAATAATAGGTCTTCCCATCTGTAAAGCCTCGATTGCAGAATATGGTCCATTTTCATACCATTCAGAAGGTAATATTACTGCCTTTGCATTACCAACAATGTCTTTTAAAGGTTGTCCAGACATGAACCCTAATACTTTAATATTGGTTATACTCTCTGCTGAAATATATTCTTCAATATCACTCTTTATCGGTCCAGTTCCCACAATATAAAGCTTAGCATCTATTCCTTGAAAAGCTCTCAGTAAAGTTAGAACTCCCTTTTCTTCTGAAAGACGTCCAAAGTACAAATAATACTCTTCACAATCATTCGTTTTGTTTATTTCTGGCTTTTCCGTATCCAGAAAGTTCGGAATATGTACAACTCGTTTACCCGGTATTCCAAATTCTTCGAATTTCTTTTTATAAAAAGCACTTGGAGTTATAATTTTATCTATTACATCGTAACTATGCCGCCACTTATGGATATACCCTTCTGCTACGTTAATACAACTTTTTGCAAAAGATTCCTTCACACACTTGTTCACTGCACATCTGTAATATTTTTGCCCTTTACATTCTTCACAAATTTGTCCATGATGCATCATTTTATAATTTAAACACAACATTTTCAAATCATGAGCGGTATACACTGTCGGTAAATTATATTTTTTTATAACATCTAAAATTGAAGGTGACAACTGGTGCTGAAAAATATGTAAATGAATAATATCCGGCCTTGTAGCAATTACCAATTGCTCAAATTTTTTCTTTGCCTCCTTAGAATATACAATATTGAATCCTGCTTTTAATTGTTTTTGCAAGCCTCCCGCAGAATTATAATTTACATTTTCAACAAAATATTTACTATATTTTGAGGAGAAATTTTTCTCATCCTGCATGGAAAAATCTATAACAGTATGTCCCTGCGCTTCCAATAAATGTTTCAAGGCAAAGTAATATGTCTCGCTTCCGCCTTTTATGTAAAAAAATTTATTCACCATTAAAATTTTCATCTATTTATCCTCGCAAAAACACTGTTCATATAATTTACAAATTCTTTCCCATGTATACTCTTCAGCAACACGTTTTTTCGCTTTTTTCCCCAATTGCTTAATTTCATTCTCTGACATACTATCAGCTTTATTAATCAAATTTGCGAGATTCCCTTCCTCTCTGCTCCAATACAACGCACTGTCTTCAGCCACCTCTTTATTAAATCCTACATTTACCAGAAGATTTAAGTCTGTGCTTCCAAGAGCCTCTATTAAAGAAGGATTTGTCCCTCCAACTGTATGTCCATGAAAATATGCATACGCATTCTCTCGAATTTTTTTTAACAATTCTTGGTCATAAACGGTACCAACGAATTTTATACGTCTATCCTGTTTAAACTGCAACTTCTGCTCTAATTCGTTCAAGAATTTTTCATTTACGTTTGTAATAATTGCAAAGTCCCGTTTTGAATTAGATTTCATGAACTCTCGAATCATTATTTCAAAAGAATTCTCTGGCACAAATCTTCCTACTACCAAATAATAGTCTTTCTTAGCAAGCCCCTTTTCCTGATACCAATTTAAAAGTTTCTCATCACTATCTGTCAATTTACTCAATGTAAGGTCTGCTCCATAAGCAATAAATGTTGTCTTTGGACTTCTTCCCTTTATTCCTTTTCCGTCATAGCTCTCATGAATATACTTTTCAATATTAACAGAGTCGCAGATGGATAAGTCACTGTATTTCACCATCATTTGTTCAGAAATCTTCCAATATTTACGAATCATCGGCGACCATTTTGCGCGTAACCATTCATGCCCGTCTGGATTCAGGAACACCTTACCACCGAGATTGTGAATTTTCTTATAAAAATACCTTGCAAATGGCCCGATTCGGCAGGCCATAATATAAACAATAGGATTTGCAATTCTATTGTTTTTGATATACTTGCAACATGCATTTAAAGCTGCGACATCATAATAAATTGCCTGTGCTGCACCAATCTGAGGCACATGGATTTTAAAACAATGGGCATTATGGAATTCAAATTCATTATCTGAAATTTTAACAACACCCTGTTCTTTTGTTTCGTCCATGCATCCATCACCATTTGCTTTACAGGCCACATGATATTTAATATTTTTATTATTTTGATGGTATTCTGTCAGTTTATAGATAAACGTTTCATATCCTCCATATGCTCCTAGACTTTTTGCACCCACCAGAAAAACGTGTTGAACATCTTTTTTATACTGCATAGCGAAACTCCTATTCTCCCTCGTATGTCTTATTTCGAACCAGACCCTTTAAACACCACCATTACGGTCTTCAAAAGAATCTTAATATCCATCCCTATATTCCACTTCTGAATATAATCCATATCCAACTTTACAACTTCCTCAAAGTCTGTGATATCACTTCTGCCACTCACCTGCCACATACCAGTAAGTCCCGGTTTCATTGCCATTCTTCCTCTGTGGTGCGGTTCATACTGCTCCCATTCGTCTACAGTCGGCGGTCTGGTTCCTACCAGACTCATATCACCTTTTAAAATATTCCAGAACTGTGGAAATTCATCAATGGAGGTCTTACGGATAAACCACCCCAGACCGTGCTTTGTTCCATCCGGTCCGCTGCCAATGATTCTGGGGTCTGCATCCATCTTAAACATAAAGCCTTTCTGTTATTCGGTAAATTAAACGCTGTCTTTTCCGTCAGATTAAAACGGGTCTTTCAGAGCACCTAACGATGGGATGAAGCA
>OBZG01001074.1_pt1 | contig 11885 bp, 11 predicted proteins | sample 1550701 | NCBI WGS metagenome assembly OBZG01 (sample SAMEA2580229, study PRJEB22360) | human gut metagenome | biome: human gut; feature: human-associated habitat; material: faeces | place: Denmark | collected 2008/2010
CCGTCACGGCTTCGCCGTGCCACCTCTCCCGAAAGGGAGAGGCTTTGGCAAAGGCGGAAAGTTTATGGGGTTACAAGTTAGCTTCTTCTAGTAGTTGACCTATAAGGACGAAACTTCCCCTCTCTGCCAAGGGCTCTCCCTCTCGGGAGAGCTGTCGCCGTAGGCGACTGAGAGGGTCCGAACCCCCCTCTCCCGCAGATCTGTCCTTTTAACGCACAAAACCGCCCCGGGAGTATCCCGGGGCGGTTTTGTCTTTTATTTCCGAGTCGTCGGCTCCAGTGCGTGGGTGCTCACCGGATAATACTCCATTGCATTCAGATAGGATTCCGGGAAGTGCCACGCCACAGCCCCCATGATGAGGCCCACCTGGCGTTTCACCACGACCACCTCGATGAGGTTCTGGACCAGGGTCTGCGCCGTCTCTTTATCCAGGCCATAATGCAGGCCCACCGCCAGCAGCGGCCCAGCCAGCTGCTGCACCCGCACCGGCACGCCCTCGCCCACACGTTTCAGCAAAATGCGGCTCATGAGGTTCGCCAGCAGCACATCCTGCATCAGGTCCAGCAAGGGGACATCGGACATATTGCTCAGGCTGCGCAGGCGGCGGATGATCGCTTCGTTGCCCAGAATGGTCCCCAGACGCACCTCATCCTCCGAGAAAGTAAAGGTACATTGCAGCATATCCATCATCAGCGCCTGATAATTTTCAAAATAGCCCTGTTGGCCGCCCACCTGCTGCGCCAAACCAATTTCCAGCGCATCGGTCTGCTCTGCCGTAGCCAGCGTGGAGACCTTCATCTTAATGGCGCCGGGCATTTCCTCTGCATGGGCATCCAATGCCTGGCGTTCCTCCTCCCGCTGTGTAGCGGGCAGAAAGCGGTCGTTTCCGTTGCGGTAGTAGCCCCAGCTGGAGGGCAGTATCCGGGCCACCAGATCTCCGCTGGCCACCATATTATGGATGTTGCTTTCATCCCAGGTCGGTTTTACCTGGCCATCGGCCGTATGGTTGTGGTCAAAATCCGCCTTGAACTGTGCGGGAGAGCCTGCGGTCACCGCCGCCGGAGAAGCAAAGGTATACACATAGATATTCTCCCGACGGATCTCCGGCAGACCTTCGGCCACCCGTGCGGCCAGAAGGTTTGCTATGGAACCGCCCCGGCTGAATCCGCCGATCCAGAGCTTGATCTCTCCCAACGGCTGCACCTGTGCTGCCTCTGCCAGGTACCCGCGCAGATTTTGGAACACCTCTTCTGCCGCATCCATCATACCGGCGTGTCCCTCACCGGAGCCTGTGCGCATATTTCCGGCCCACTCAGCGCCATAGCCGGCACCGCGCACCATCACCGCCACGATGGTCCGCACCGACCCATCCGGCTGGATCATCGTCTTTTGCGCCAGTGCGTGCCCCGCCGTATCGTCCTTGTATTCGTTGGGGCTGCGGTCATAATGGAAGAACCGCATATTATCAAACCCCAGGGTCTGGTATGCCGCCCGGATATTGTTCTCTCTGCCCTGGTCGCCATCCAGCCATACCCGCTTGTCGCTGTCCAGGGTATTCGAGGACGCAATGGTCAGGCCCAGGGTAGCCAGGGCCAGTTCGTGGTCATATTCCGTCGCCGGGGCGTCAAACAGCTGATCCCCATAGCGGTAGTTATGGGGCAGATCCTCCATACTCAGGTCACTGCGGTACATCATCGTATAGATGCCCTCTGGACAGGCACGCCCCACCTGGACGACCGGGGGCGTCTGGGCAGCCTCCGCCCCCACAGGCAGGCAAAGCCCCAGGACCATTGCCGCCGCCAACACCATACTGATCACTCGTTGTTTCATTTGCGGACACCTCCTATGGATGGAACGATGCAAAAATATGCTCTGCCGACGCTCAAAGGGTTCAGCCTTCTTTGTGACTGGTATAAGTTCTGCAATACTCCACGATATGATGGAACATCTGCTCCACCGCCGGTGCCATCGCCCCCGGACGCTGAGACGTGATGCCCACCACGCGATTCTCCGCCGGGCTCAAGGGGTAGATATCCACCTCGCTGGTGCAGGTCTTGAGCAGCATCTCCGGCATGATGGAGATGCCCATGCCCGCTTCCACCATTGCCAGGTTGGACAGATCGTCCAGCACATGGCAGCGGCGCTCGGTACTGATCTTATGCTTTTTGAGATACTGACGCATCTCCGCATCTGTAGCATCCCCCTGGACTACAAAGTCCTGCCCGTTCATCAGCTCCGGGGTCATGATCCCATCCGGCGGGGCGGGCCATCCCTTGGGGGTGATGCAGCGCAGCGGCTCCGCAAACAGCTCCGTAAGGGCAAACTCCTCCCGGCAGCCAAAGGACAGGAACGCAATGTCGGTCTGGCCGTTGCGCAGCCAGTCTTTCATATCATCGTAGGTGCCCTGGTAGACCTCCACCTCGATCTGCGGGTACTGTGCCTTGAAGCTTTTCAGGATGCCGGGAAGCAAACAGGTGCATACCGAGTTGAAGGCCGCCACCTTCACCTTGCCTTTTTCCAGCCCATTCAGCCGGGCCACGCTTTGTTTCAGCGCCTCGTCACTATTCAGCACCGCCCGGATCGAGGGGTACAGAGAGGCCCCGTAGCTGGTCATGGTAACGCCGGTCTTGCCCCGGTTGAACAGAGCAAACCCCAGCTCCTCCTCCATGACCGCAATGGCGTGGCTGATGGCCGAGGGGGTCAGGTGCAGCTGCTGCGCCGCCTTGTTAAAGCTGCCCTGCCGGGCCACCGCATCAAAGATCTCGTAAGAAAACAGGGTCATGCCCCAAAACCTCCTTCCATAAACAGGAACGCATTTGCTGTGAATATTTTTCATCTTCTATATGAGAGAGTTGTATTTTCTTTTTGAGTTTACTATGCTCCACCCCCCTTGTCAAGCGCCGTCCCACAAAAAAATTGCACACACGTAGTCACATTTTTCGGTAATTTTTCAAAACACAGACCGAATTATGGTATAATACAGCCAAGCGCCTTCCCCCTCCGTCCAGGCCCGCCCTTGGCTGGTCTTTTCCGATGCATCTTCCCTCTGCCGGGGCGCTTTCTGCCCCGTTTGCAAAATGGGAGATCCCTTTTGAAAAGGAGCCTTTTATGGATCGTTCTCTCAACGGCACCCAGCTCAAACAGCTGGCCTGCCTTTTTATGCTGGCCGACCACATTGGCGCCGCATTGCTGGCCCCCGCATGGGGCGTCTCCCCCGCTTCCGCCGCCCTGCCCCCCGGCTCTGGGGCAGCCGGTATGGTGTACATCCTCCTGCGGGGCGTGGGGCGGCTGGCCTTTCCGCTTTTTTGTTTTTTGCTGACGGAGGGCTACGCCCACACCCACAGCCCCGGCCGGTATGCTGCCCGGCTGGGACTGTTCGCCCTGATCAGCGAACCTGTATTCGACTGGGCCTTTTTTGGCCGGATATTCTGGCCCGGGCATCAAAATGTTTATGGGACACTGACGCTGGGCATGCTGGCGCTGCTGTGCCTGGATAAAGCCCCCGCCCGCTGGATGGGCTGGCTGGGCGCCGTGGCCTGCGGACTATGTGCCCAGCTGCTGGCCACCGACTACGGCCTGCTGGGCGTGGGCCTGATCGTAGGTTTGTATCTGACCCGGCAAAACCGGCAGCAACAGGGCATCTGGGGGGCAGCCCTCACCTTTTACCAGCTGCCCGCACCGCTGGCCTTTCTGCTGACGGCCCGTTACGATGGGCAGCGGGGCCGGTGCAGCCCGGTGCAGCGGTGGTTCTACTATTGGTTCTACCCGCTGCACCTGCTGGCACTGGGGCTGCTGGCCCATACATTGGGGCTGCGCTGACGCTGCCCCGTTCTGTTTTATACTGCGAGGCTGCCTGCGGAGAGAAAACTCTCCATCCGCAATAGAGTTTATGAGGTCGAATCATGCACAACGATCGCATCCCCATTGGGAAGATGGCCCAGATGAACCGGGTCAGCATCCCCACCCTGCGTCTTTATGACGAAAAAGGGCTTTTGAAGCCCCGGTATGTGGACCCGGACACCGGCTACCGCTATTACAGCATCGACCAGAATGCCCGCCTGGACATGATCGCCTATATGCGGGATTTGGACATGAGCCTGGCCGAGATCCGCCAGGCTCTGCAGACCGAGGACCTGGCCCTGATGGAGGCCTTGCTGGCCCGGAAAAACGAGCAGCTCCACCAGCAGATGCGCCAGCTGAAGGAACGTCACGATGCAGTGGAACGGGCCATCCAGTCCATCGAGCGCTACCGCAAATCGCCTGCCACCGGCACCTTATCTTTGGAGTACATCGACCAGCGCAAGGTCTGGGGCATCCCTTGCTGCGAGAATTTTTACAGCAATAATATACACAGTTACGAGCTTTCTCTCCACAAGCTGCGGAGGTTCGTCACTCAGCAGGGGCTGGAGCAGGTACACTCGTACAACATCGGCACCTCCATCTCCCAGCAGGATTTTGAGGCAGGCCGCTTTATTGCCGGGCAGATCTTTCTGTTCGTGGGGCGCACCCTTCCCGCCGCTGCCCAGCCGCGCACCGTAGACAGCGGGATGTACGCCTGCATCTACCTGGACAACTACAACCAGGAGATCCCCTGCGCCACCCGTCTTTTGGAGTACTGCCGCACCAACAGCTACCGCATTGCCGGGGACTATATCTGCGAAGTGATGAGCGGCTTCCCCGTGTTTGACAGCGACCCCAACCGGATGTTCCTGCGGCTGCAGGTCCCCGTATCTTTTTCCAAATAAAGGCCCCTTTTGCCGAATCGTGAAAAATTTCGCAAAACAGCTTGACTCTCTCCCTGCATGAGGGTCTATACTAATGCCAGAGCAAACACCGCTGCGGTTGCTGCGGTCAGAAATTTTTCATCCAGTAAGGAGGCAGCATTATGGAAAAGATCAAAGTGGTACAGTACGGGTGCGGCAAGATGGCCAAGTACACCCTCCGGTATTTATATGAGCACGGCGCACAGATCGTGGGCGCCATTGACGTGAACCCCGCCGTGGTCGGCATGGACGTGGGCGACTTTGCAGAGCTGGGCGTCAAGACCGGCATCCGGATCTCCAGCGATGCCGACAAGGTGCTGGACGAGTGTGATGCAGACGTGGCCATCGTGACCCTGTTCAGCTTTGTGAACGACATCTACGACCATGTAGAAAAATGCGTGGCCCGCGGCATCAACGTGATCACCACCTGCGAGGAGGCGATCTATCCCTGGACCACTGCCGCCGCCCAGATCAACAAGCTGGATGCGCTGGCCAAGGAGACCGGCTGCACCATCACCGGCTCCGGCATGCAGGACATCTTCTGGATCAACATGGTGGCTATGGCGGCCAGCGCCGGTCTTGAAGAGTGGGGTTGCTGGGGCCCCCCGCCCCTGCCACAAGCTGACCCGCATCCAGGGCGCATACAGCTATAATGTAGAGGATTACGGCCTGGCACTGGCCGAAGCCCACGGCTGCGGCCTGACCACCGAGGAGTTTGAGCAGCAGATCGCCCACCCGGCCGAGTTCGAGCCCTCCTATGCGTGGAACGCCAGCGAGGCCATCTGCAACAAGCTGGGGCTGACCATCAAGTCCATCAGCCAGAAGAACGTCCCCTATACGGCGGATCACGACGTGTACAGCGCCACGCTGGGACGCACCATCCCGGCAGGGCACTGCATCGGTATGTCGGCCGTGGTCACCATCGAGACGATGCAGGGCATCACCGTGGAGGAGGAGACCATTGGCAAGGTCTACGGCCCGGACGATGGCGATATGTGCGACTGGAAGCTGTCCGGCGAGCCGGATACGGAGTTCCATGTGGTGAAGCCCGCCACCGTGGAGCACACCTGCGCCACCATCGTCAACCGTATCCCCACGCTGCTCAATGCGCCTGCAGGCTATGTCACCTGCGACCAGCTGGACCCCCATTGCTACCTGACCTACCCCATGGAGTACCATGTCTGACCCTTCGGCACGGATGGCTGAAGTTTGAGCCCCGGCCCGCGCATCGGCGCGGGCCATTTTTTTGCAGCGGACCAAAAACAAAGCCCCGTCGGGCAGTTCTTCCTGTCCGGCGGGGCTTGCAGCTGCAAAAGGGAAAGACCCCCGCAGCTTCCATGAGCTGCGAGGGTCTTTCTTGGCGGAGTAGGAGGGATTTGAACCCTCGCGCCGTTGTTTAGACGACCTACGCCCTTAGCAGGGGCGCCTCTTCGGCCTCTTGAGTACTACTCCAGAGCAAAGTGTGTTACACTTATTAAAAAATGGCGGAGAGAGTGGGATTCGAACCCACGGTGCGTTGCCGCACGACAGTTTTCAAGACTGCTTCCTTAAACCACTCGGACATCTCTCCTTGTGGGCGTCCGGTTACTCCGTATCGGATGCCTGTTTACTTTACCAGATTTTTGCCCCAATGTCAAGCCCTATTTTTGATTTTCGCATCCGGAAGCCGAATTTTTCTCTTTGCCACAACCTTTTTTTGAGCTTTTTTGGGCTGTTCCCTTTACACAAACACCTTTTTGTTGTATAATAAAACAAAGCAAGACGATTCACCGGTGTAAAGGAGCGCAGAACGATGGCATTTGCAGAGCTTTTGAAACAATGCCGCAAACAACAAGGCATGAGCCAGGCTGACCTGGCGTCCAAGCTGGGGGTCACCCAGCAGGCTGTGGGCAAGTGGGAGAGCGGCAAATCCTCCCCGGACCCGGCCACCGTGGCCAAGATCGCAGAGCTGTTGAGCACCACCGCAGACTATCTGCTGGGGCTGTACCGCCCGGTGTCCTCTTCCTCTGCGCCGGAGCAGCGGTTCTTTGGCGGCTATGCCGAGAGCCTGATCCCCGTGATCGGCACCGTAAAGGCCGGTTACGGCGCACTGGCGTTTGAGGAAGATTACGGCCAGGAGTACGCCCGTGTCAAGGACCCCGCCAACTACTTCTATCTGGTCGTGCGGGGCGACAGCATGGAGCCCCGCATCCAGGATGGAGACCTGGCCCTGGTCCACCGTCAGGATACGCTGGAAAACGGTGACCTGGGGGTGCTGATCTACGGCGACGAGGGCGAAGGCACCCTCAAGCGGTATCTGCAGCGGGGCAACAGCGTAGTGCTCCAGCCTTTCAACCCCAACTATAATGAACTGATCATCAAAGGCGAGGAGCTGAACCACCTGCACATTGCAGGCCGCGTGGTGGAGACCAAGGCCAAGTGGTAAAATGACCCCCGGGAGGCCGCTATGCAGCACACGACTCTGGAAAAGCTCACGATCCTGGCGGACAGTGCCAAATACGATGTAGCCTGTACCTCCAGCGGCGCATCCCGCCGGGCAGCGCCGGGCACTCTGGGCAGCTGCTACGCCCCCGGGTGCTGCCACGCTTTTACCGCAGACGGCCGGTGCGTCAGCCTGCTGAAGGTGCTGCTGACCAACCGCTGCGCCTTTGATTGCAGCTATTGTGTCAACCGCCGTTCCAACGATGTGCCCCGGGCCAGCTTTGAGCCGCGGGAGCTGGCGGAGCTGACCATTGAATTTTACCGCCGCAATTACATCGAGGGGCTGTTTTTATCCAGCGCCGTGCTGGGCACCCCGGACTATACCACTGAGCGGATGCTGGAGGTCCTGCGTCTGCTGCGGGGCGAGTACCGCTTTGGCGGGTACATCCACGCCAAGACCATCCCCAGCGCCAGCCCGGAGCTTGTGCAGCAGATGGGCTATCTGGCCGACCGGCTGAGCGTGAACATCGAGCTGCCCAGTGAGCAGAGCCTGCGTCTGCTGGCGCCGGACAAAGGCCGCCGCGCCATTCTGCGCCCCATGAAGCAGATCGCCGTCAGCGGGCAAGCCAACCGGGAGGAGCTGGCCCTCTACCGCCGTGCCCCCCGGTTTGCCCCTGCGGGCCAAAGCACCCAGATGATCGTGGGCGCCTCACCGGAGAGCGACTACCAGATCCTGCGGCTGACCGAAGGGCTGTACCAGAACTACCAGCTCAAACGGGTATTCTACTCTGCCTACATCCCGGTATCCGCCGATGCACGTCTGCCGGCTTTGGACACAAAGCCCCCGCTGCTGCGGGAGCACCGGCTCTACCAGGCAGACTGGCTGCTGCGGTTTTATCACTTCCGGGCAGAGGAGCTGCTGGACCCGGAGCACCCCAACTTCGACCCCTACCTGGACCCCAAGTGCAGCTGGGCTGTGCAGCACTACGAGCTGTTCCCCATAGACATCAACCGCGCCCCCTTTGAGATGCTGCTGCGGGTGCCGGGCATCGGCCCCAAAAGCGCCCAGCGCATCCGGGCGGCCCGTCGGCAGGCGGCGCTGGGCCTGCCCGAGCTGAAACGAATGGGCGTGGTGCTCAAACGCGCCCAATATTTTATCACCTGCAAGGGCTATGCCGGGGCGCACCCGGGGCGGGGCAGCGCAGGGCGGGAGCGCATCTCCCGGGATCTGCTGGACCCCCGCGTCTTTACCCAAGGGGTGGAGCAGCTGAGCCTGTTTGCGCCCCCTGCGGTGGATAAACTGGTGGGCGAAGGCGTTGCCCCCATGAAGGCGCTGCGCCTTGTACGGGAGGAGGCCGTGCAATGTCTTTCCAAAGCACTGTGACCCCTGCCCGGCGGCTGCACGATGCGCCGGTCGTCTACCTGTACGACGGCAGCTTCCCCGGTTTTTTGTGCTGCGTATTTGAAAGCTTTGTGCAGCATGAGATCCCCTTTGCGGTGTTCACGCCGCAGCGGGAGGTGCCCACCTTGTACCCGGTGCGGGAGATCGAGACCGACCTTGCCCGGGCCAAGCGGGTGCACGCCAGCTTCCAGCCCAAGCTGGGGGCCGACGCCGCCCGGCTGACGGTGCGCTGTTTCCTCTCCGGGCGGGAGGACAAGGAGTTGCTTTTGCTGCGGTTTTTGCATCTGGGGTATGCCCTGGGGCCGGGGGTCGCCCAGCGGATGGGGCATCCGGATGTTGCACCGCTTTATGAGATGGACAAGAGCCTGGCCTGGGAGCAGGATAAGTTCCAGGGCTTTGTGCGCTTTGAGGAGCACGGCGGTATGCTGTGCGGTGTGATCCACCCCAAAAACCACATCCTCCCCCTTTTGCAGGGGCATTTCTGCGCCCGCTTCCCGGAAGAGGATTTTTTGATCTACGACGCCGTCCATCTGTCGGTGCTGCTGTGGCAGGACCACAAAGCCCAGATCCTGCAGCCGGCCGAGCCGCTGGAGCTGCCGCCGCCCAATGCGCAGGAGCAGCTCTTGCAGCGGATGTGGAAGCAGTTCTATGATACGCTGGGCATCCTCCCGCGGCGCAATGAGCGGGGCCGGATGACCCACTGTCCCAAACGCTTTTGGGGCGATCTGGTGGAGCTGCGGGACGAGCTGCGCTAAGGGCCGCCTGCGGAGAAATGCGTTCTTTCCTGCCGCAGGGACGCTTTCTTCGCACATATTTTACAAAAAGGTTGCATCTGCGGCGTTGCGCTTCCCAAAAGCTATGGTATACTATACTATGATTTCAGGCGGAGATGTTCCGCCGGACCCCTCCCCGGCAGTGCATCTGCGGGGACCGATAAAAAGGAGCAACAGCAGAATTATGGTTCGCATTACTATGGAAGACGGCGGCATCATCGACATCCAGCTGGACGAGAGTGCAGCCCCCATCACTTGTGAAAACTTTAAGAAGCTGGTCAACCAGGGTTTCTACAATGGTCTGACCTTCCACCGGGTGATCCCCGGCTTCATGATCCAGGGCGGCTGCCCGCTGGGCAACGGCACCGGCGGCCCCGGCTGGAATATCCAGGGCGAGTTCGCCTCCAACGGCGTAAACAACCCCATCAAGCACACCCGCGGCGTCATCAGCATGGCCCGCAGCATGAACCCCAACAGCGCCGGCAGCCAGTTCTTCATCATGCATGAGGATGCCCCCCACCTGGATGGCCAGTACGCAGCCTTCGGCAAGGTGGTGTCCGGCATGGACGTTGTGGACAAGATCGCCTCGGTGCGCACCGACTGGAACGATAAGCCCACCACCCCCGTCAAGATGAAGACGGTGGAGCTGATCGAGGGCTGATCCTCCCTCCCTGAAAGGGTCTTTCCCATTGCAGCACGCACCGGTCTGCGCCGTTTGCTGCCGCTGTTTTGGGAAACAACGCTTACCGTTCTGCCTCCTGGCTGCAAAAGCCCGGAGGCTTTTTTGTTCCGTGGGCACAGCCCTGGTCTGTGCCCGCTCAAAGGAGGCATACAAATGCGCTACGATTTTACGACCCTGATCGACCGGCACGGCCAGGACGCTTTGGCTGTGGACGGCTTAGGCACCGGTTTTGCGCCCGCTGCCCCGAAAGAGGGGTTTGACGCCATCCCCATGTGGGTGGCAGATATGAACTTTGCCACCGCCCCCTGCGTGCAGCAGGCCATTCTGGAGCGGGCGCAGCACCCGCTGTACGGCTACTTTGCCCCGCCGGATGCTTATTATGATGCCATCATCCGCTGGCAGAGCCAGTCCAACGGGGTCACCGGCCTGGAGCCGAAGCACATCGGCTATGAAAACGGCGTGCTGGGCGGCGTGATCAGCGCACTGAACTGCGTCTGCTCCCGCGGGGATAAGGTGCTGCTGCACAGCCCCACCTATATCGGCTTCACCCGCAGTCTGGAGAACAACGGCTACCGCATCGTCCACTCTGCCCTGAAGCAGGATGCCCAGGGTGTATGGCGGATGGATTATGCAGAGATGGAGCAGCTGCTGGCCCAGCAGAAGATCCACGCCGCTGTGCTGTGCAGCCCCCACAACCCCTGCGGACGTGTATGGGAGCGCTGGGAGCTGGAAAAGGCCATGGAGCTGTTCCGCAAATACGACGTATACGTTGTATCGGACGAGATCTGGTCCGACCTGCTGCTGGACGGCCGCAAGCACATCCCCACCCAGTCGGTCAGCGAGGATGCCCGGATGCGCACCGCTGCCCTGTACGCCCCCTCCAAGACCTTCAACCTGGCGGGTCTGGTGGGCAGCTACCACATCGTGTACAACGATTGGTGGCGGGATCGGATGGACCGGGAGTCCTCCCTGTCCCATTACAACATGATGAACGTGCTGTCCACCCATGCCCTGATCGGGGCCTACCAGCCGGAGGGCCGTGCCTGGGTGGACGAGCTGTGCCAGGTGCTCAGCAGCAACGTGGCCTTTGCCTGCGATTATATCCAGCAGCATTTTGAAGGGGTCCATGTGGCCCGTCCGGAGGGCACCTATATGCTGTTTGTGGACTGCACCGACTGGTGCCGCGCCCACGGCAAGACCATTGAGGATGTGGAGCGGGCCTGCTGGGAGGTAGGCGCTGCGGTACAGGACGGCCGGATGTTCCACGGCCCCTGCCACCTGCGGATGAACCTGGCCTCCCCCCGCAGCCGCATCGAAGAAGCGTTCCGCCGGATGGATGCCTATGTGTTCAACGCCTGAGCTGCCCCCCATCGCCCCGGCGCTGCTGGACTGGTTCCACCGCTGCCGCCGGGTTCTGCCCTTCCGGGAGGACCCCACCCCCTACCATGTCTGGGTCAGTGAGATCATGCTGCAGCAGACACGGGTGGCGGCGGCGCTGCCCTACTACCAGCGGTTCATCCAGCAGCTGCCGGACATCCCGGCGCTGGCCGCCTGCCCGGAGGAAAAGCTGCACAAGCTCTGGGAGGGGCTGGGCTATTACAGCCGGGTGCGCAACCTGCACCGGGCGGCACAGCTGGTCTGCCAGCAGTACGGGGGCCAGCTTCCCGCCGACTATGATGCGCTGCTGGCTTTGCCCGGCATCGGCGAATACACGGCCGGGGCCATTGCCTCCATCGGGTTTGGGCTGGCGGTGCCTGCGGTGGACGGCAACGTCCTGCGGGTGTTTGCCCGGCTGTACAACGACCCCCGCCCTGTGACGGCTCCCGCCGTCAAGCGGGAGATCA
>OBZG01001075.1_pt1 | contig 11872 bp, 10 predicted proteins | sample 1550701 | NCBI WGS metagenome assembly OBZG01 (sample SAMEA2580229, study PRJEB22360) | human gut metagenome | biome: human gut; feature: human-associated habitat; material: faeces | place: Denmark | collected 2008/2010
TAAGACGCCGCCCTCTCACGGCGGAAACACGGGTTCGATTCCCGTACGAACTGCTTTTGGGAAATACTCAGCTGAGTATTTCCCATTTTTGTTATTATTAAAAATATTCCCGGTACACAGGAGGTTCTTATGGAAAAATTCGTTGATTTGCATGTACATTCCACAATTTCTGACGGCACCTTTACCCCCGAAGAACTGGTTTCTTATGCTCTGCAAAAAGGACTGTCAGCTTTTGCGCTTACGGACCACGACACCACAGACGGTATTTCGGCAGCACAAAAGGCAGCCCAAAACACCGGACTTGAAGTAGTGCCGGGCATTGAACTGTCTACCACCTGGCAAAACCGGGACGTACACATTGTAGGACTGGACATTGACTGGAGCAAGGAGGCGTTCCAGAAAACCCTCCGGGAATTCAAAGCTTCCAGAGAACTGCGAAACGACAAAGTCCTGGCCCTTCTGCAAAAAGAAAACATAGACATTACCCGAAAGGAAATGGAAAAAAGTTTTCCGGACAGCGTCTGGACAAGAGCCCATTTTGCCAGATTTCTGCTGGAACATCACTATGTGGGCTCCATAAAAGAAGCCTTTGACCGTTATCTGGGCGACCATGCCAGATGCTACGTTCCCAGAGAGAAAGTCACTCCCGCTCAGGCCATTGAACTGATTCACCAGGGCGGAGGAAAAGCTATTTTCGCCCATCCGCTTTTGTGCCGCCTTTCCAAAGAACGTCTGGAAAGCTTTCTGGACATACTGAAAAAAGCAGGACTGGACGGCATGGAAACCGTATATTCCACCTACACCCCCGCTGACCAGATACGTATGACAAAACTTGCCAAACGCTATGGACTCAAATGTTCCGGGGGCAGTGATTTTCACGGTGCCAACAAACCTCACATTGACCTAGGCTGCGGACAGGGAAATCTGCAAATCCCCTACTCTGTACTGGAGGAACTGCGTTCTTAAAGACCAAAACGTTCTTCCTGATTTTCACCAAAAGGTATGGGCATGAAAAAACTCCAGAAAGTTTTCATGCCCATACCTTTTCTCTTACTCCTCTTCCGGAGCCTCTGCCGGTATAAATACCCGCTCATCTCCTGCCTGCCTCGGAATTCTGGCCCTCTCGTCCGCCTCCTGGCAGAAATATTCCTGAGAATTCACCAGTTGTTTTCCTCTTTTGTCAATCTTTTCATAACTTCCGTCCGGCTGCAGTACATGAGCCTTTACGTTATCCGTCAGCTGCATATGGAGGATGTGCTTAACCTCTTCTTTAATATCCTTATCTTCCACCGGGAACACAATTTCCACTCTCTTATCCAGATTTCTTGGCATCCAGTCCGCACTTCCCATAAAAATTTGTTCCTTGCCTCCACTGCAGAAATAGAAAATCCGGCTGTGCTCCAGATAATTTCCCACAATGGAGCGCACAGTAATGTTTTCACTGATACCCGGAATTCCGGTCTTCAAACAGCAGATTCCACGGACAATCAAGTCAATCTTCACACCTGCCGCGCTGGCAGCATACAGAGCTGCAATAATATCTCTGTCGCAAAGAGAATTCATCTTAGCCACAATCCTGGCTTCCCGTCCTTTCAGCGCTTCTTTTTGTTCCATCTCAATGAGATGCAGGAAACGGTCCCGCATCCAGATAGGTGCTACTACCAGTTTATTCCAGCTTTTCGGCTCTGAATAACCGGAAAGCATATTAAAGACAGCCGTAGCGTCTTCACCGATTTTTTCTGAGCAGGTAAGAAGACCGCAGTCTGTATACAGCTTTGCCGTGGAATCGTTGTAATTTCCCGTACCCAGATGAACGTATCTGCGGATTCCCTCTTCTTCCTTTCGCACCACCAGGGTAATTTTACTGTGGGTTTTCAACCCCAGAAGCCCATAGATAACATGGCATCCCGCCTTTTCCAGTTTCTTTGCCCACACAATGTTGTTTTCCTCATCAAACCGGGCTTTTAATTCTACCAATACAGTCACCTGTTTGCCGTTTTCCGCCGCCTGGGCCAGGGCTGCAATAATCGGTGAATTGCCGCTGACACGATACAGCGTCTGCTTAATGGCAAGCACCTGAGGGTCTTTAGAAGCCTGACGCACAAAATCCACTACAGGGGCAAAGGTCATAAACGGATGATGCAAAAGAATATCCTGTCTCCTTATCTGCGTAAAAATATCCTCCTCTGTCATCATCTGAGGAACCGGAGCCGGTACATGCTGGGTGATTTTCAAATCCTCAAACCCCTCCAGACCATACATTTTCATAAGAAAAGTCAAATCCAGAGGCCCATTGACTGCAAATACATCTTCCTCTTTCATCTTAAATTCCGTTTTCAGGATGTTGAGCAGACGGGCATCCATTTTTTCATTGACATCAAGACGGATAACCTCGCCCCACTGTCTCTTTTTCAGCTGTTTCTGAATTTCATTCAAAAGGTCTGCCGCCTCATCTTCATCTATGGTCAAATCTGCATTCCGGATAATCCGGTACGGGCAGGCACATACCACCTGATTGCTTAAAAACAACTTGCCGATGTTCCTCTCAATGACCTCCTCCAGAAGGACCACCGCTTTTTTTCCTTCTTTCTCACAGGGAATTTCCACAATTCTCGGCAGCACAGAGGGAACCTGCACCGTGGCAAATTCCAACTCTTCTTTGTTCTTTTTATTTTTCTTTGCAATCAAAGCGCCGATATTTAAGGTTTTATTGCGGATAAGAGGGAAGGGTCTGGCGCTGTCCATAGCCATAGGCGTAAGCACCGGATAAATGGTTTCGTCAAAATATCTATCCACAAATTCCTTCTGCTCTTTATTTAAACTTTCGTGTTTTTCCACCACTACAAGCCCTGCTTTTTTCAGTCCCGGCAACAGAGAGCGGTTGTAGGTGCTGTACTGCATTTGGATAAACTCCCGAAGCACAGGCGCCAGCTCTGCCAACTGCTCCTTTGGAGACAGCCCTGCAATATCCGGCTTTGTATATTTTGCATGAACCATGTCTTTTAAGGAAGCCACGCGAATCATAAAAAATTCATCCAGATTAGAAGCTGTAATGCTCAAAAATTTCAGGCGCTCAAATAAAGGCAGGCTCTTATCTCTTGCTTCTGAAAGTACTCTCTCATTAAAGCCCAGCCAACTCAGTTCTCTGTTGCGGTAATATTCCGGTTTTGTATATGCCTTAAAATCCATACTCTTACTCCTCCTTATTTCCGTTTTCTGACTTTCAGCACAGGACGGATACTGAAAATCTCTTCAAAAAAGTCCGCCTGTTCCGGCAAAAGCCCTTTCTCCAGAGCAAGGTCTTCTCTGGCCGTCACCGTAAGCAGCAGCTCCTGGTCTTTTACCGCTGCCTTAATTTCCTCAATTTTCTGCCTGTGACTTCTGTCCAGCACATTAGCCACCCGGATAATCGCGGTCAGTTTTGCGGCTGTCATATAGCTCCTCCGGTCAATTTCCGACTTAGAATCTGCGCTTCCATAATACTGAAACGGCTTTTTAATAAATTTCACCACATTGGCAATCATTTCCCGTTCCCTGTGGGACAATCCGATAATTTCCGTGGACATGATGATTTCATAGGCACATTCCGACGCATTGCTCAGACTGATATAATTGCCGCAGTCATGAAGTAAAATGGCTATCTGCAGCAAAAGCCGCTCTCTGGCTCCCATACCGTGCACTTTTTTCATACTGTCGAAAATCGCCAGGGCATTCTTGGCTACCGCCTGCGTGTGGTTCTTTCCGCTCATATACCGCTTCGCAATGTTTTTGGCAGACACCAGAATATCATTTTCAAAATTGTGCTTACTCTTAATCAGCTTATGCCGCTCTGCGTAATCATAAGCCACACCGTCATTCAAATGTGTTCCCGGCAGCCACATGGTCTGTCCACCCAGTTCTTCGATAAATACGCGGTAAATAATCATGGCCGGCACCATAATCTCTGCATATTCCAGAGAAACCCCCAGCTTCACGGAAACCTCTTCTGCGGAATGTGCCATAACCCATGCATATTCCTCCATAAAAGTTTCATAACTGATGGTTCTGCTTTCTGTCATGGTGGTCTTTCTTTCAAAAAGACGTTCCATAAACGTATTGCCCATAAGAATAATATGGTCTGCCCTGCGGTCCTTTAAATGCAGTTTTTTAAACCCCAGAATCTGGTTATGTACCAGTTCTTCCACCAAACGTTCATAATGAGCAGCTTCTTTTTCCAACGGCAGCAAAAGTTCTTTAATTCTTAAACTTCCCATCTTAAAATTCTGGGTGGTGACCAGCATATCTTTGTCAAAAAGAGAAATCTGTACATTTCCTCCGCCCACTTCCATGACAGCGGTTCCTTTCTGAATCATCTTCGCAAAAGACGCCTCTTTGGCTGCCACAGACTTGTAGCCGTAAAAGCGCTGCTCTGAATTACTGAGTATTTCCACCCGTATACCCGTTTTCTGATATACCTGCTCCATCACAATCCAGACATTTTTCGCTTCCTGGAGCGTGCTGGTAGCACAGGCCCGGTACGCCTCTGCCTGATATTCCTTCATAATTTCTGTAAAATCTTTCAGAATGCGGCACAGTTCTTTCGCTGTTGCAAAGGTGATTTTTCCTTCCCCATAAGTTTCCCGGCCGATTTCCAGGCGGCTTCTCACTTCATTAATACACCGTATTCCGTTTCTTGGGGATATTTCGTAAATATCCATACAGACATTGTAGGAACCTACATCTATTGCTGCAAATGTTGTCACTCCCATAAATTTCTCCTTTCCTCTGCCGTTATTTCATAAAGTCAAGCAATGCGCTGCCCATTTTTTCTGCTGCAATGTAGCCTTCTTCGTACAGACGCTCCAATTTTTCCCGATTTTTTTCAATTCTGCCGATTTCCACAGGTTTTTCCGGACAAATAAGGAAAACATTTCCCTTCTTTTCTTCCTCATACAGATAATCAAGGGCTGCATTGTAGTCCAGATGCCTGTTTTTCATACGCGCCACCAGCTTGGGAAACTCTCTTTGATACCGCAGATAGGCTGCGGGCATGGCTTTATTGGGTTCTTTACGGTATCCTCTCTGTCGGGTCAGCACCACTACCTGCTTATGGTTTCCCAGCTTCTCTGATTGTTTTACAGGAATAGAATCTGCAATTCCCCCGTCCAGATACGGCGTATTTTTAATCCAGACCGTCCGTGAAAGCAGGGGCAGGGAGCTGGAAGCCCGCACATAATGAATTCCTCTGTGCATATCCGTAATTTTCTTATACTCTGCTTCTCCTGTTTTGCAGTTGGTTACTACGACGTAAAATTCTGTAGGATTTTCGGAAAATGCCTGATAATCATAGGGATTCAATTCTTCCGGAATTTTCCGGTAACACATATCCACACCAAACAAATCTCCTGTTTTCATAAGATTTTTGAAACTGCAGTAAGTCTCATCCTCCAAATAATCCGTATTGGTTTCAAATCCCCGCCGCCTCTGCTTTGACAGGAAGCTGCAGGCGTGGCATGCTCCTGCAGACACCCCGATACAAGTATGAAAAGACAGGTTTTTATCCAGAAAATAATCCAAAACTCCAGCTGTAAATGCGCCTCGCATACCGCCGCCTTCTAAAACCAGTCCAACCTTACACTTTGCTATCATATTTTCCCTTCTTTCTGTTCACATATTTCTATTTTATCACGAATCCGGGCATTACAAAAGTTAAATAAATTTAACAAAACGGCACCAGACCTCATATCTGGCGCCGCTTTGTCTATAAAAACTATTCTCTTTTCTTATCTAACGTATTTGTCATACTTTCCAGAGAAATCCCCAAGGTAGAAAGATTGTGCAAAAGCGCAGAAGTCCCTGGTGCAAGAACTCCGCCAAGTCCCAGGGCAATCAGCCCCATATTAAATCCGATAACAAAACGGTAATTTCTATGAATCCGTTTCATCAGACCGTTGCTGATTCTTTTCAGCGTTACCAGCTGGTACAAATCTTCTCCTGAAATTGTAATATCTGCAATTTCTCTGGCAAGCTGTGCGCCTCCGCTGACGGCAATCCCTGCGTTGGCTGCCGACAGGGCCGGAGAATCGTTGATACCGTCTCCTACCATAATCACCTTGCGTCCCTCTGCTTTTTCCTGCTCTACAAAAGAAGCCTTATCTTCCGGCAGAACCTCTGCATAGAAGGCATCCACACCTGTCTTTTTGGCAATGGCCGCAGCCGTGCCCGCGCTGTCTCCGGTCATCATTACGACTTTTCGGATTCCCGTTTCCTTTAAAGCTGCTACAATCTCTCTGGCCTCTTCCCTTAACGGATCTTCAATGCACAGCACTGCCGCCAGTTCACCGGAAATTGCCAGATACAAAAGAGAATATCCTATAGGAAGGTTCCGGAAATTTTCCTCTTCCCCTTCGGGGATTCTGCATTTTTCATCTTCAAAGATAAAATGATGGCTTCCGATTAAAACCTGCTGCTCGTTCACCTTCGAGGAAATGCCGTGGGCCACTACATAGTCCACCTTTGTGTGCATTTCTTCATGAGCAAGGCCCTCCTTCTGGGCCTGAGCTACTACTGCATTGGCAATGGAATGAGGGAAATGTTCTTCCAGGCAGGCTGCCAGACGAAGCATTTCATCCCGGCTTCTTCCTCCGAAAGGAATCACCTCTGCAACCGTAGGTTCTGCCTTGGTAAAAGTTCCTGTTTTATCGAAAACTACTGTTTCCGCTTCCGCTACCGCCTCCAGGAATTTTCCTCCCTTCACAGTAATCTGGTAATCCTGACATTCTCTCATGGCAGACAGAACTGCAATAGGCATAGAGAGCTTTAATGCACAGGAAAAATCCACCATCAGAATAGACAGAGCCTTGGTTACATTCCGGGTAAGGGCATAAGTTGCCATCGTTCCCAGAAAACTCAGCGGCACCAGTCTGTCTGCCACATGAGCTGCTTTTCCCTCCAAGGAAGATTTCAGTTTTTCTGATTCTTCAATCATGGAAACAATCTTTTCATACCGGGTACTGCCGGCAGACGCTTTCACCTGAATCAGCAGTTCACCTTCTTCCACTGCGGTTCCGGCATAAACATAAGCGCCTTCTTCCTTTTTCACTGGAATACCTTCTCCTGTAAGGGACGCCTGATTCACCATAGCCTCTCCGCCTACTACAATTCCGTCCAGCGGAATCATATTCCCCATATGCACACAGATAACGTCATGCTCTTTTACCTCACCTGCGTCCATAAGGATTTCTGCCTCTCCCTGTTTTACCCATACTTTTTCAACCTGCAGAGACATACTTCTGGCAAGGTCTGCCACAGATTTTTTATGCGTCCACTCTTCCAGAATTTCTCCTACACTCAAAAGCAGCATAACAGAACCTGCTGTACTGATATCTCCTCTGAGCAGAGAAACTCCGATGGCTGCGGCATCCAGTACCGGCACTTCCAGCTTTCTCCGTTTCAGACATTGAAGGCCTTCTTTCATAAAATGCAGAGACTGCACCGCTGCCTTTGCAGCAGCCAGCGGTGCCGGAAGAAACAGCTTGCAGAGATAGTGCACGGCAAGCTTTGCAATAAGCTTTTCCTTATGAACATTCATCAATTCCCGCCCCGTGTTCTCCGGAACCAGTTCCTGAAGCTCCCGGTTCTCAAAAGAAAACGCTGTCAGACCTTTGATAACTTCCTTCCTGCTGCCGCTGTAGCAAACCACTGCATGGCCGGTTCTTTCATACACCTTTGCAGAAACCACATTTTCAAGTGTGCCCAAATAGTACTGCAGCATATCCGCTTCTTCCACGGTCAGACTCTTCTTCGGCGTGGCAAAACGAATACGACCTCTGATTTCATGCTGAATCTTTATTCGCATTTGGCATCTTCCTGTTCTTTTTCAGCCTCTTCTTTTACTTCTTCAGCTTCTTCCGCACCGTCTTCCTGGGCGCATGCTTCTTCTGCATAGCGCTGTGCATTGATTTCATTTGCTTCCGCCAGAACATCTTCTGCGTTTTCCTGTACCGTTGTCACCGCATCCATAACACAGTCTTTTGCTCTTAATACGGCTGCAGTAGCCTGCACATAAGCTTTTTTCGCGTCCTTGCTTCCCAGAATCTTAACTCCTGCTGTTCCAAATAAAACTCCGCCTGCAAAAAGTGCCGCTTTCTTCATTAATTCTGTACTTATCATCTTCAAATCCTCCTGTATTTATTTGTGCTTGTAACCTGTGTAAAATGTCATTCCAAGGCAGAAAAGCATCGCCCATGCCCAAAACCTGTGCTTCTTCATTTTTTCCACTCCTTTTCCATTTTACATATTTTCTAAATCAAGGGTCTTTGATAGTTGCATAAGCCAACCTTTGATTTCAAAATACTACCACCCACTGTTTTTTTTGTCAATATCTGTCAGAAAAAATAACAGAAAACAGAAAGAGACTGAACCCCTTGATTTTAGCGGATTTCAGCCTCTTTCTATTTTCCTTCATTCATAAAACTGCCGGCAATGGGACTTGAACCCATACGTGGTTGCCCACAACAGATTTTGAGTCTGCCTCGTCTGCCATTCCGACACGCCGGCATTTCCTAACGGAACAATAGATATCTTAGCATAACTCTTTCCAAATTGCAAGCATTTTTTTGAATTTTAAATTCATTTAATCCAATTCTACTGATTGCAGTCCAGCTTCTTATAAAAATCAAAGCAGTCAAAGGTTGCAAAATAATCCTTCGGTGTCTCTGCCCTGCGGATTAACTGGGTGCTTCCGTCCGTTTTCAGCAGAATTTCCGCAGATTTCAGCTTTCCATTGTAATTATATCCCATGGCAAAGCCGTGGGCACCAGTGTCGTGAATCACCAGCAAATCTCCTTTGTCAATTTTCGGAAGCATTCTGTCCACTGCAAACTTATCATTGTTTTCACACAGGGAACCTGTCACATCGTATTTGTAATTACACGGCTCATGCTCTTTCCCCATAACGGTAATATGGTGATAAGCCCCATACATAGCCGGGCGCATAAGGTTTACCGCACAGGCGTCCACTCCAATATACTCCTTGTGGGTATGTTTCTCGTGAATGGCCTTTGTCACCAGACAGCCGTAAGGCCCCATCATAAAGCGCCCCAGCTCGGTGTAGATAGCCACATCTCCCATGCCTGCCGGAGTGAGCACTTCTTCATAAACTCTGCGCACCCCTTCTCCAATCACACGGATATCGTTAGGTGTTTCTTCCGGTCTGTAGGGAATGCCCACACCGCCGGACAGATTAATGAAGCAGATCTTTGCCCCGGTTTCTTTTTCCAGACGCACCGCCAGTTCAAAGAGGCGCTTTGCCAACATCGGATAGTATTCATTTGTCACTGTGTTGCTGGCCAGGAAAGCATGAATACCAAATTCTTCCACTCCCTTGCTTTTCAGAATCCGGAAAGCCTCAAAAATCTGCGCTTCCGTCATGCCGTACTTGGCCTCTCCCGGATTGTCCATGATTCCGTTGCAAACCTCAAAAACTCCGCCCGGATTATAGCGGCAGCTCATACGCTTCGGCAGTGTACCAATGGCTTCTTCCAGGTACGCAATGTGGGTAATGTCATCTAAATTAATGGTAGCGCCCAGTTCGTTGGCATACTGAAATTCCTCCGCCGGAGTGTCATTAGAGGAAAACATAATGTCCTCTCCCACACAACCCATGGCTTTGGAGAGCATCAGCTCTGTATAAGAAGAACAGTCACAGCCAAAGCCGTACTCTCTTAAAATCTCAATCAGGAAGGGATTTGGTGTTGCCTTTACCGCAAAATATTCTTTAAACCCTTTGTTCCATGCAAAAGCCTCCTTCATGGCCTGCGCATTTTCCCGGATACCTCTTTCATCATATAAATGAAAAGGGGTCGGGTATTCCTTTACAATTTCTTCCAGCTTTTCCTTTGTCACAAATGTCTTTTTTTCCATATATATTCTCCCTTAATGGATTTCTGCTTTTCTGTTTTTATCTGACGAACCTCATTATACGAAAATGTGTCTTGCTTTTCAAGTCATTCCCCTGTCTTTTTTTATTTTTTAACGTATTGACGTATTCCAGTCAAAAATCCACAGAAAACCTTTGCAATTTTACCAGTCCTGTTGTATAATGAACGAAATAAAAACAGACGGGAGCTTGTATGACAGGCTGAGAGGAAGGTATGACCTTCGACCGATAACCTGATTTGGATAATGCCAACGTAGGGACGCCTGAGAACCACATATGTGAAAATATGCAGCGGGAAGTTACCGAACTTGGTAGCTTTCCGCTTTTTGTTTTCCTAAAAACGGATATACAATTCTCCACAAGCCAGGCTCCCAGATGGAGGTGAAAAATGGTAATAATCAACGGAACTTCCCTGCCTATGGACGGCAAAACGCTGTCCGAATATCTGGAAATGTCCAATTACAATCCCCTGCGCATTGCAGTGGAACGCAATGGCCACATTGTTCCCAAAGCAAAATACAATGAAATCACGCTGACAGACGGCGATGTGCTGGAAATTGTCAGCTTTGTAGGAGGCGGCTGATGATACCCACAAAAGAAGAATGGAAAAAGGCCCTGGAAGAACGCCACGGCCAAACCTTGCAGCAAAAATTTGCTTCTGCTTCTGTGGCCGTATGCGGACTGGGGGGACTGGGCTCTAACATTTCCCTCTGTCTTGCAAGAGCCGGAATCGGCAGACTGATTCTCATCGATTTTGACCGGGTGGATATCACCAATCTCCACCGCCAGCAGTACAAGGCCCATCAGATAGGCATGTACAAAACAGAAGCCCTTGCGGAAAATCTCCGGGAAATTGCGCCTTATCTTTCTTTAGAACTGCATACAGAGACCATGACCGAAGAAAATACCCCACAATTGCTGCAAAACGCCCAGATAATCTGTGAAGCCTTTGACCGGGCGGAAAATAAGGCCATGCTGGTCAACCGCGTACTGGAAACCATGCCGGAAAAATTTCTGGTGGCAGCTTCCGGAATGGCCGGAATTTCCAGCGCCAACTCCGTCCGGACCCGCCGGATTACTTCCCGTTTCTATCTCTGCGGAGACGAAAGCAGCGACACAGGCAGCGGGCTGGGGCTTGTCTCCTCCCGGGTCATGTGCTGCGCCGCCCATGAGGCGCACATGGTACTGCGGATTCTGGCAGAACAGACCGAACCCTAAGGTACAACACCAAACATACAGAAAGAAGGTACATTTATGAACAACGATACGCTTATCCTCGGAGGACGCGAATTTCATTCCCGTTTTATTCTCGGCTCCGGGAAATACTCCCTCAAGCTCATTGAAGCAGCCGTAAAGGATGCGGGTGCAGAACTGATCACTCTGGCTGTCCGCCGGGCCAATACCAAAGAAGAAGAAAACATTCTGGATTATATTCCTGAAAACGTTACCCTGCTTCCCAATACCAGCGGCGCCAGAAATGCCGAAGAAGCAGTGCGCATTGCCCGTCTGGCAAGAGAACTGGGCTGCGGAGACTTTGTAAAAATCGAAATTATGCGGGATTCCAAATATCTGCTGCCGGATAACCAGGAAACCATAAAAGCCACGGAAATTCTGGCAAAAGAAGGCTTTCTTGTCATGCCTTACATGTACCCGGACTTGAATACCGCCAGAGACCTGGCTAATGCCGGCGCTGTCTCCATTATGCCTCTGGCTTCTCCCATTGGTTCCAACAAAGGACTGGCCACCAGGGATTTTATCGAAATTCTCATTCAGGAAATAGATTTGCCTGTCATCGTAGACGCCGGTATCGGACGGCCTTCCCAGGCCTGTGAAGCCATGGAAATGGGCGCTGCCGCCATTATGGCAAACACGGCTCTCGCCACAGCCGGAGACCTTCCTCTCATGGCTTTTTTTTTTCCCCCCGCCCTTTGAGGCGGACGAAATGACTTTTTC
>OBZG01001081.1_pt1 | contig 11817 bp, 12 predicted proteins | sample 1550701 | NCBI WGS metagenome assembly OBZG01 (sample SAMEA2580229, study PRJEB22360) | human gut metagenome | biome: human gut; feature: human-associated habitat; material: faeces | place: Denmark | collected 2008/2010
CTTGCGGTATGCGACGAAGGGTGCGAGGCAGCAGAGGAGCAAAGCGACGATGAGGACCGCACATCTCTAGTCCCTGACCGAAGGGAAGGGAAAACAAAGGTGATGAAGTAACAGCACTTACCGCTTGCGGTATTGAAACTGTAAGACTGTTGATGCACAACTGTTATAGACACAAAGAGTTGCAACAGTACTTACCGCTTGCGGTATTGAAACTCGTCGAGATATTCTTTAGCGAAGCAGTTTTCGCTATAGTTGCAACAGTACTTACCGCTTGCGGTATGAGACGAAGGGTGCTAGCAGAGGAGTGAAACGACGATGAGGTCCGCACATCTCTAGTCCCTGACCAAAGGGAAGGGAAAACGAAAAGGATGGAGTGAAAGCATTTACTGCTTGCTGCATTGAAACTTAAAGCCTAGAGGAAATACAATGAAAGACTTAGAAGCGAATCTAAACTTTCTGTACAAACTAATCAACGAGGAGGTTTATTGGCTGGACGCAGACAAGATAACTCCACAAATGATAGAGGAGTTCAAACCACACTTGAAGGAAGTGATGGAAGTGCAATGCAAGGACCGCACTTTGTTAGAACTAGCGGAAGAGGAACCTTACTTCGCGAAAGTGAAAATGGCAGAAATAGTGACAACGGCACAACGCAAAATGTCAGCGGAGAAAGCGGGGTACAAACTACCACATCTCAATCGTTATCAAAATTGGGGAACCATTCCAGTTGGGGGGGTGAGCTTGGAATTCACTCCGTACACGATACCAATGGACAAGGGAAGCTTAGAAATCTTAGACGCTATTCCAATGAAGTAACTGATAACCAATTAAACAAAGAAAAATATATGGACCGTGTAGGAGAAGTTTTCTCTATAATTGAATCTAATCCAAATATGTATATGTCTGACAAGGCTAATGCTTTAATGTCTATTATTGACGAAGTCGCACATGTGGACATCGCATTAGGACTAAAAGGTGAAGATAGACTATCATACCAACTATTAACAACCGATAACAGAAATAAAAGACTCGTTAGTTATCTAACTCCTAGCCATGAGTATCAAGAATTTATCGCTTGCGCTATGAACCAATCACATAACAATAAACCCCGAGTGAATCACTGATTCGCTCGGGGTTTTGTGTCTTAGTTTTATTGTATTTATTTATCGTAGCTTTCATCATATAATGAAAATACGAAAAGTTTTTATTTAATGGTGTTGCGTTTGTATTAGTTTGTGCCAATTATATTTGTTAAATTTTACAGGAGGTATTTTATGGTAGATTTTAACTATACAATTGAAGAAATTCAAGAGAATACGTACAAAGATATTGCGAAGGAATTGTTAGATGTATTTTTATTACATGCAGATGGATACAATGAAGATAAGTATATTAGTATTCCTGGTGTGGATGAGATTAAAATTTTTTCGGACGAGTATGTAACAGAATCTGGAAAAAAGGTTAGAGTTCAATTCTGTCATTATCCAACTACTAAATGGTATTATGTTGAAAGCATATCTGTTAATATTGATGGCAAACAATATTGTATTGATGTTTCTGGGTCAAATCCTGATGAAGACTGTATCGTGTATCCTTATTTCACATCGGAAGATCCTGGTTATAATGAACGGGACGATGGCGATTGTTTAGTTGAAGATTTACTCTTCTTATGTGAAACTGCACTAGAAATATCTTCCGATTCAAGCAGATATAGTTATCTCTTGCAATACTGTATTAATTATTGTCATATGGTTAAGGCTAAAGAGTTTTCTATTTGGGATTTGATTTCCTTGGATTCTCGGGACCCTAATTTCTATTTAAGTGTTTATAATAGACGTCATTATTATGATGATCCAGAACCTCGACCATACCCAGATAATTATGATCCTGATTTGGATGATGAATTCTGGGAGGCCGTCGATAATATGCTGGAAAAATAGGAGTAGAGTTTTCATCTATAAATCTCTATAATACGATGCTTATTGTATCGTATGTTTGTTTGGTATATAATTAACATAAGATAGTTAGACGAGGTTGGGCCTCTCTTCGTTATTGAAGGGAGGGGTAAGCCTATGAGTGATTATGAAATCATTATGCTCCTATTACAGGTAATGACCGTAGTCATTGCCTTTGGGGCATTAATAGCACTTATTTGTCTAGAAAAAGACAAATAGGGGTTATAGGACAAAAAGTGTTGCTATTTCAGTCCCAAAGATTGGTAAATAGTCGATCATAATTATGCAAATCACTCCAAACAATAGCATCACCCCAAGTCGGAATAGAAGCTTCTAACCTAGATTGTTCATGTATGGTATGATATATATCAGAAATACTCTTGTTGGTCGGCATAACCTTAAGTATTTCTGCATTAGAAAGCGGGTTTGGTGAGTGCATATAGCACCACCAGAACACCGCTTTTATTCGTCTTTCAATAGACATTCCTCTATGATTACGTAACATAGTGCGTAACTGGGCATTTACACCACCTTCTATACGATTATTAGTAGCTGGGCAGGTACATGTTAACGATGCATCTAAGTAAGTAAATAAACATCTTTTGTTAATCAATTTAACTAAGGAATTTTCTGCTTTTATAAGTCGTTCATGTTTAGGTCGTATCGTACCATTTTCATCAACTGTTATTTCTGATAGGAATACCCTATGTCGTACTTTCCATGACATAACGTTTTGTACCCACTTCATAGCATGATCTTGCGTGTGTATTGTTAATAAATCCCTTGCAATTCCATATAACTCACAACCAGCAATCGTTTTAGGATGTATTGTTGTATAGCGTTTTACTTGTTGAAATGCATGAAATAAGCACCTTTGTAGTTTGGCTTTCGGCCAAACTTTTTTTTATGCCTTTTGAAAGCCGGCACCACCATCGGATATAACTACTGTAGGTGATGAAATACGTCGTAATAAAGCCTCCCAAGCCTTAGAATGCTCATATCTACAAACATACCAGCCTAAGACATGCGTCTCATTACAACAGATTAAAATACAAGCATTTCTAGCTAAATAAATACCATCAACAAATACCACACTACTTGATGATTCAACTTTTGGTGGTAATGGCCAAAGCTCCCAAAACTGTGATGTTTTTCTACGAAATGAACGTCCATCGCCAGACATATCTAACTGTGTGTGTTTACCAAATAACCAATCCAAAAATATCTGTAAATTATTGTTAGTTTTATTCACTTTATTTGTGAATGAGCAAGAACATTGATTACAATACCAACGTTGAGAACCCGCATTTGTTTTGCCATTTTTCTTACAGACGAAACCACAATTAGGGCATCTGACTAGTTTCATAATTATACTCCTTCTAAAAAATATATCTCTTTAGAAAGATAAAACCTTATTTGAGTCAGTAAAATCAAGGGGTTTCAGACTTTTTAGCAACACTTTTTGTCCTATATGTAAAAATTACTCAAAAAGATAAAATGCCGATGGAGCTAGTATTTAACTAGTTCCATCGGCATTAACAGCAACACTTTTTGTCCTATAACCCACAAATAGCCCTTCGTTATCTTCGATAATTCGATAACAGAAAGGCCATTTCCTAATATTTTATAGATTTCGAGATGAGCCTGACGTATCCACTCGTCTGACTATCTTCTTATATTATAACGATGGTTGCACTCATCGTCAAATATAGATGATCACAGTCCTTATTGTTGGGATATTAATAGCGCTTATTTATCTAGGAAAAGACAAATAGCCCTTCATTTCCACTAACCCGGAGATTAGTAAAAACGAAAAGGCCATTTCTCAAAATTTTATGTTTTCCGAGATGAGCCTGACGTGTCTACTCGTCTGACTATCTTCTTATATTATAACGACGGTTTCATTCATCGTCAAACATAGATGAACAAGAATGTCCTTGTTTATATTATTATATGTTCTGTCATTAAGTATGCAGGACATGAATTTTGAGCTGTTTCAAAACGGCTCTTTTTTTGTTCCTAGTTTTTTTGATTATCTCTCCATAGGGAATCTCCGTATAATGAACTCACAAGTTAAGTCCATTGGTTGTAAATCAGTAGCATGATATACCTCCTTTGAATAAGAAATAATAATAGACTCCTTTCTGATAGAACATGAATCGTGCAGATGGTGAGCTGGTTTCTTCCAATGGGCCTAGCCTAGTATGTTGTTTGTATTACATGAGTTATATGAGTTTTTATACACGGAGGTTCGTTATGGAACGATTTACGATTCAGAAAAATGATTTTTTATCCCATGATTGTACCGGTTACTTTCACCTATATTATGTAGGGTACGGGCAACCAGGTAATCCGGATTATTTGAACACGTTGAAAAATATCTTTGTTTCTACACATCCAGATACGTTGCGAGCTGCCTCTAGGCAAGCCGCAGCATTAATGATACAGGATATTCCGAAGGTTATGGATGCCGAAGGTTTGGATGAGGCCGTTCTCATGGCGGTGCCGCGATCCAAGTCGGGTATGTGTAATTGGCAACTCGGGTTTAAGTCTGCTGTGCGGACTGCTGTGAAAGCCTTGTGGGATAATAATTTATCAGTCATTGATGGTACGGATTTTATTTTCCGTCATACTAGCACCAAGATGACGCACTTGCGTAAGCCTGTGTCTAATTTTGAGAATACTGGTAGTGATCCGTACCCAGGGATTACCAAGGATACTTGTGATATCCAGAATGAGTACCTAAAGGGTAGAACGGTTATTTTGATAGATGATATTTATACAAAAACAGTCAATGTTGACGAAGATTGTATTCAAGCATTATACGATGCTGGTGCAGCACGCGTTATTTTCTATGCCGTAGCCTACACCAATCGAAATGCGTATAAAAGAGGAGCATAATATGAACATTTCACCTATAGCGTTGAAAATTTGGGCTGTTCAACAAGCCACCAACCAGATTAAATCGCGAGCTAGCTTTCACAATACGTGGAAAACAGCAGATGAATTCCTCGCCATAATGGACGACATCCCTCACATTGATGAGGCGGTGCACAGCTTGTCCGTGGCGGTAGACGATATGGATTGGATGGATGGCGCCGTGTGTTGCTTTGATGCGGATTTTCCCATTATGAATACCAGCGCACCCAATGGCGACCGGCCCTATCTCTTGTTCTACAAGGGCAATCTTAGTTTACTTGGCGATTTGAACCGTAATGTGGCGGTTATCGGGTATACGACGCCTACTGATGAGCAGGTGGCCCGTGAAAGCAAGATTGTTGAGCAACTAGTCCATTACAACCAGCATATCGTGAGCGGCCTCGCTAAGGGCTGCGATGGTATTGCCCATACGGTATGCATGGATTGTGGTGGAAAAACCATTGCCATTTTGCCATCACCATTAAATTCTATATTCCCTGCTGCGCATCGTGATATGGCAGAGCGCATCGTTGCAACGGGTGGGCTCATTATTACTGAATATTGTGATGAACCACATAGCCGTCATGAAGCCATCAACCGTTTTGTAGAACGAGACCGATTACAAGCCTTATTTGCTAAGGCGGTCATCCTCATTGCTAGCTATGAAGGTCGTGATGGGGATAGCGGGTCCCGTCATGCCATGGCAAAGGCTAGCAAATATGGACATATGGCCTGTGCTATGTATAATGCTGCCACCGATGACAATGCACGAGACATGAAATTAAATCGTAGTTTATTGGCATCACAACAAGCGCGGCAACTTGTGGTGGCGAAGGGGAAATCAGATACATTGGCAGTCACTGTCGAGGATATCGTTCAATTAGTGAACCCAGCGTTGGAACTGGCAGACACACTGTTTTAAGTTCTATAGTAGTTGGCTGTTGTGATTATGATGTCCGCATCATTACGAAACAGTTAGAAGTAATAGGTATAGTTTGATCAAGGAGGTTCTATGTTTCACATCGTCGATGTAGATAATACATTAGTGTTTACCAATCAATTAAATACAGCCGGTTATGTGTACGCCTTGTCCCAAATGGGACTAGAACTAAGTACAACTATACCGAATCGCATTACGCGGGATGTGGTTCGCAGCTGGTATCCACAGCTTACAGACCAAGAATTAGGATTCATCACATCCCATAAGCAAGCGTATGTGCGTACACATTTGGAACAAACCACGCTTAACCTTGCCATGGCTCACTTATTGATTACCAAAGGCAGTGAGTATTGTGCTTTGTGGACCGCGGCTGATCCAGAACGAGTACGGTTGCTGTTAAACTTTCACAATGTGACAGATTACAAGGCCATTCGGTTTAGCGATAAGTCCGCTGGTGATGTGGTACATGCCATTCAAGATTTTTGCTCATTATTTCAATGTGGGCCAGAAGGTTTGTGTTTTTATGATGATGACCCTGATGTTATTCAGCGACTACTGGACTACGGTGTGTCCGTCATGGCGGCATAAGATGGTAGGTGTTTTATATCAGTTTTGCATCCATCATTTGGTATCACAGATGTATTTGATTAGATAGATTAGAATCATAAGTGTAGATAGAGTTTTGTTATATAGGAGGTATTATGCATCACATTACGATTAGCACAACGGGCATATTTAATGCCATTCGGCCGTCCTTGTTCCCGCCGATAGAGGGGAAGGAAACAACGACGTTTTTATTTGGCTTGGATTTTAATACAGGCGGGATCATCCCATTTTATGATGAGGAGCAAGACGATGTGGTTGTCAATGGTCCTCATGTTGAGCTGGAACGGCAGCGGATTCGCGCGTTCGTCAAGGCCGTGTGTGAGGAGATGGGCAAGCCCTTTGAGGAGTGTCGTAATGCGTTCTTGTTTTCTTTGCCCGAATTTATCCGCTATGGTACGTATAATGGACAGCCTCTATTAGAAAAGCCTCGTAAGGGTGAGTATGAGGCGTATGTTTTGTATAAAAGCCACAGAGGTCGCAAGTTATTATTTCAAAAGGGGCGTCAACCTAAGGATGAAGTGCAATATGTATTCGACAATATGCTACGTCATTTCATAATGACCTTGTTTTCCGATGAGGGGACGTATGGCTATTTAGCTGACGTTAAGCATATAGAAACGCCCTTATCCCTTGGCGTGTTGCAACAGGCCTTGGAGGACATATGGTCTGCGGATGAAGATATATTTAGTGAAGGGGTTGATGCCTTTTCGGTACCGAATCACTATGTGATGACCGAGCCTACACAGGTTCATTCTGAATTTTTACTCCTTGCCGATGCGCTTGGTGCCTATATGGTGCAGACTATGGACGGAGAAACGGAATCGGACGCGCTCAAGACCTTGTCGAAGGATGTATTGTTACAACATATTTGTGAGTCCATGTATAAAATGTACATGGCGCCTTCTGAAGAGGCAGCTATTGACGTCTATGATGACTGTGAACGCTGGCTTAATCCGTTGATTCGGCAATGTTGGAACAATCAATATACGATGTTCCGTCGTACCTTAAAGCAGGTGCCTACTTATGATGATGGTGTGCTTGGTTATGTGAAAGAACAGAAGGTATTTCCTATTGTGGCACACGTGATTCGGGAACTTTCAACAGAGAATCTGGGCGTCGAATTGCATCCAAAGGTGCATCAGTATAAGCAATATTTGGATGTCCTCGTTCCTTATGCAGACCGCGTGGAGGACCTGTATCGCAAACGCTATGTTGGGGTGGGCGATGAGCTCTTGTCTGTCATGGATGAATCCAATCCGTTTGGTCTAGGTGATTCGGCTGACGTAGATGATCCGTTTGGGTTTACTGACCCATTTGGCATGAATGATACGGATGATATGCCGCCGGTAGATGTGGAATTATGTTGCCACGTGTATTGTGCACTGGATGCGTGTCAGCGTGCCATACGAGGCGAGCGCATGTACCACAATGTGATTCCTATCGTGAATTTCCTAGACGATTTGGTCGCTCATGCAGATATTCCTTCGCCGGATTCGTGGCAGTACGAGTATATGTTGAAAGTAGGTCGTCTGTCCAAGTGGTATCGGGCGCTAGCCTATGCTTTCACAGGGCGTAGTGAGGCTGAAAGTCTATTTAAAGAGTTGATTCAAGATCAAGAGAAGGATCCATTAGAGTATGAAAGTTATTCGGATGCATTCATTAATAACTTGGCAAATCCGTCGAGTGCCTTTGACCTTGACTATTTGCAACTTGCGTTATTGCATTTTTATGTAGAAACGGACAATCGCATAGGTTATGAGCGCTATATTGAAACCGTGTATCCACCGCTTTTCTCCATGCGTTTTGACTGGATTAGCCAGATGCATGTGCTCTTAAATGAGAATGGCCATGAGGCGGAAGATGAGTATACACAGGGAAATCACTATTGGAACTATACAAATGTGGCCTTTTTGTTGTGGCTTAAAGCTGTATGGCACTTTCACCTAAATCATATGGATCAAGAACGCTGGGAAGAATTAGGCACCCTATGGGATGCGACCTATGACAATCCAAACTACCAGCGTCATACACAGGATCATTACGCGTACCTTGAATGCGTCAAATACATGGTGAAATTGGCCGTTCATTTTGGTGATACTCGTCGGGCCGAGATGTACAAGCGGAATTTACAAACTCTCATCGATGAGACCTATCGATTTGGCTGGGCCGGTACTGCATTAGGATATCCATGGAATGCATCGGATTATAGTATTATGGCTCAGATTAATGAGAGCTTAGGCAAATTAGACCTTGCGAAGGAACAATATGATAAGGCCTACGCCTTGGTGAGCTTTGCCCAAGATAAATGGCGCTACTTTGAAGGCAAACATGGTAACATCTGGGACTTACCAATTGCCGTAGACCCAGAGGCGACACAACCTACACTAACCGAATGGTTAACAAACTATACACCGAAATTCTCTACCATTGACGAGTACAAGAAGGCACTGGTATCTTGGATGAGCTATGTGTTCCATTAGTATCGTTACATTGACGTATAGAACCTAAAATAGGCACGTTCTCGTGGATATAGTATACTTATACCAATAAGAGAACGTGCCTATTGTTGTTTGAGAGGTGTTGTATGAAACTAAAAACGATATTGCTAGGTGTATCTATGGCGTTAGCTTTTACCATGCCTATTAATGCGGCGCAATATACTGTGCCCGAGGGACAACCGCCTGTGCCAGAGGCAGATACAAGTATTCCAGGAAATGCATATCAGAATTATCGGTATGGCAATACTAGTAAAGTACCTGACTTTGAGATTAAGGAATCTCTAAAACTCAGATTTAAAGAGATAGACGACGTTGCAAGTGAGCTTGGAATGAGTCTAGCCAATGCTGATGCATTAAAGAAGGCTAATATTAGGTATATGGACTTGCTTTCCCATGATTCAACGGTCATTTTATTACATGAAAAGGGGTATAATGCTAAACTGACAGCTCCGATTAGGACTGTGGAGGGGATAGTGACCCCTTTAAAACGTGAGGATATTACATCATTTGCCATAGACCGTTATGCAATGGCTTCGCTTTCTGGTACTACGGAAACGCCGGAACAAGCTTTTAGTGAAAGTAGCGCTGGACGTAAAGGAACTTTCACATATCCTGGTATACGAGCAGGAACTTGGATAATAACAGAATCATCAAAGAATGATAATAATCCTATGATGTTTGCCCATGTTATATTCGATGATCAGCCAAATCATACGTACATCGCTACGTTGAGCAAGTTTGGTCAATCGGATGTTGTAACGAACTTAGAGTCAGCAATGGCGAATATTGTGATTCCTTCTATGCAATCGTTGGATATATTGGATAGCATCAGCGATCTTATTACATGGGAAAATATTACGTATCGTGTGCCAAAGGGCATGGTGCTAAAAACGAATGATACGAATTATTCCAATTCAAATAAGCGTGTGTATCAGGGGCATGGAATGGAATTCGTTATTGAAAGAGGCCCTGTTACTGATACTGAAAGCCCGATATTGGCATATTGTAACCGTGTTCTACGTGACTATCTCTATGCATCTCCATCACTTCTATTACAAGAGGTACCGATTCAGTCTGCAGTGGTGTGGAATAATGGGGTTCCTTCTTATCTTATGGATCAATATAATTCTAGTAAAAAATCTCGTATGATTCAATTGATACAGGATGATCAGTATGAATACAATATATATCTTACCTATGAAGATGGAAAAGCAAACTATAATCACATCGAACTACGCGATATAATGGAATATTTAGATTTTGGGAACGCTAAGATGCTAAGAGATACAATGCATCAAAACCTAATACATAAGAAAAAATAGCCCTTCGTTATCCTTTATAATTCGATAACAGAAAGGCCATTTCTACATGTATATGTAATTCAGAGATGAGCCTGACGTATCCACTCGTCTGGCTATCTTCTTATATTTTAATAAGGTTATGATTTATCGTCAAATTAAGATGAATGAGGTATAGTGTTTATAACTATAATCTCTAAGAGGAGAGTCTTATGTTAAAACGTATTTTTATAATGTTAGCAGTAGCGTTAGCTTTCACCATACCTAGCCAAGCGATATCGATACAGGAACTCAAGTCGTCACCACAGTTTAAGGTGATGTATGAGGTAACGCCTGATGGTCCTAATGCGGATGAGCATACTACATGGTATTTAGATACGCGTTCCATAGAGGTATTAGAGTATGCACCACCTATGTATAAAATTAAAGCTACAGTATACAATGCGTACCAATCGCCGCGGAAAAACGTTATTTATAGTGATTCCTGGATTGTATCCTATGACACTCGTTTGTCGCTGGCGAGTCAGGTATATCATGCAAAACAAGCAGGTGCTTCGTTGACGACGGTTATTGATGCGGCACAAACGAAAGTAGGTATGACGGGAACTGAGGAACCCTTAGGCGTATTCTCTTTTGATGGTCAGTCGTTGCCGATTCAGGTGAAAGCCTCGACCCGTGCTATTGTGCGCACGGCACCGAATACGACGCGCTATGATATAGCAGATACCTTGTTCTATGAGGCATATCATATGCATTTTGAAGATGTGGTGGTGAAATGAGGCCGATGATGAAAGTATTATATATAGCAATGGCATTGGTGCTGTCTTGTATCGTGCCAGTACACAGCATGTCCATGAAAGAATTACAAAATACTAGCCGCTATGAAATGCTTCATGGCTTTGGTGAAAGTGGCAATGGTGATGGCACCTATATAGATAAGGATTCTATCAAAGCCTCTAACGGGCCGAATGGAACTAAGCAAATCCCTGTTACGCAGTATGTGCTCATGCCAGCCGGTGATATGATTCAGGAAAAGCAGGTTCTTTACACCTTTGATACAAAGCAGTCCTTTGCTAATTTAATTAAGAAATTGGATGCTCACCAATTAGGATCCTATAAAGACCTATGGTTGTCTAAACAAAAGAATTCAGGAATTTCATCTACTATTATTGATTTTAAAGTGTTCCATGTAGATGGAAACCGATATGATGCACAAAGCGAAGCGAGAGATAAACAGATGGCAACAGCTCTGGTAGACTTTGGCTTTGCAGGATATCTTTTGGCTAACCGCTTGTATGAACGTGTGTACGGTATGCAATTTGATGATATATCGTCAAATTAAGATGAATATGTTGTTATATAGTGTTTATTGCTACAAACTTTAAGAGGTGATTCTATTGAAACACTCGCTTGTAAAACTCTTGTTAAGTTCTGTTTTTATTATTGGTTGTTTGGGGCAAACTGCGTTTGCTAAAACTGATGATGCGGGCGTTTTAGCCGGTTTAGAATCTAATTCGGATATATATTCTTATTTAAACTATTACCATTATTCCTTATGGCTAAAAGAAACACATTTTTTCTCTCTTTTTATACCCACATAG
>OBZG01001099.1_pt1 | contig 11546 bp, 10 predicted proteins | sample 1550701 | NCBI WGS metagenome assembly OBZG01 (sample SAMEA2580229, study PRJEB22360) | human gut metagenome | biome: human gut; feature: human-associated habitat; material: faeces | place: Denmark | collected 2008/2010
TTAGAGCAACGCTTTGTAGACATTGCGTTTATCAAAAGAGAATTGTCGCAAATTTATGAAAAAATATGTTCATTATCAGTTTTTCCTGAACGATATCCTATTATAAAGAGTAAGACAAAGTACAGAAAATTATCACACAAAAAGTATCTCATTCTATATACAGTTATAGGTAATCAAGTCTATATTTTCTATATTCGGCCTTCAAAAATGAATACAATACAAGAGCTCCAAAACACATAAAAAAGTCGGCTTTCGCCGACTTTTTTAATGCACTTTTTCTCGTCTATGTTGTTGTTCATCAAATACACCATCTACGTCGATGGTATCAAGAATTCGTTTTAGTTCATGCACATCGATTTGACCTGGTGCTGATGGTTTGCCCGCTGAAGCAAAGGTCATAGCATTGCCAAATAAAGCTCCTGAAGCACGTGTAATAGCCCCCAAGGGCCCCATGGCCATCGTAATGATTGGGTCTAATGGGTATAAAGCTTTCACTTCAGCGGTCGCCTCTAGTAGCGTAAGAACATCGCCTGTTGTATGAGGCATAACGGCTATCTTTGGTACATCCGCTAAAAATCCTTTCATTTGAATAAGTCGATTTACAATAACATCTCTACTTGGTGTACCATTAAAATCATGATTGCTCATGACGATTGTTACACCATGAACCTTGGCGAACTCTATGGTTTTGACCATTCTATCTTGATCAAAGAATAACTCAATATCAATAGCATCTATCAAGCCCGTGGGGATAAGGCGTTCTAACATTGTAAAGTAATTTTGTGAGGAGATAGATTTCTCGCCCCCCTCACCCTTCGTGCGCCACGTAAACAGCAGCCCACGACCTTTTAATTGAGGTTTCATGAGCATCAATAGTTCAATAATAGCATCAATGGAATGAGCTCGTTCGTAATAGTCAATGCGTAGCTCCACCACATCACAAGGTGTATTGCATGCCACCGCAGTAGCATCTAGAATTTCTTTTTCAGTGATACCTACAATGGGAACACAAATCTTTGTTCCCTGCTCACCAAGTATGATTTGACCAATTCGAACCATAAAGAGCTCCTTTTTATCCCTCTAGTTGACACAAGCCCCTTATCGTTACATAACAATAAAGGGCCGTAAAATATATTATATAACTATGATACTATGTATTAATCGTGTTGAACAGATAATCGTCTCGCTTGGAATCCTAGATATAATAGCAACGCCCCTGTAATACTAAATACATAAGATATGCCTATATAAGTAGATACAAGACTAGCAAATACTGGCCCTACCATAGATCCAAATTGCTGGGCTGTCGTCGTCATACCAAACATGCGACCTCTAAAACCTGGTTCCGTATTTAGTGTTACGGCTGCACTCAAGGATGGATTAATTCCCACAATGCAGGACCCAATCAACACTTGTAATACACCAAACCACCATATACCTACAGGTAGACTTTGAAGTAATAGTACAATACCACTACCAATCATACAGTAGGATATGGTTTGAAAATAACCACGTCGTTCTCCAATGCGTACCCATAAATTTGTAGTTAACGCACCTGCAAGACCACCAATACTCAAAATCGATCCAGAAATGATGGCTGCCCCTTCCATAGTGCCTTGCATATCACCTACATAAAGAGCCAAAATAGGTTGTAACATCATTATAGCGCATTGCATAAAGAAGAAAATCCATAAAAGACGCACTAAAACAGGTTTTTCACTAACAGCTTTAAAATCCTCTCGCAATGATGTTTTCTGCTTAGTCGCAGTTGTATCCTCTATTTTTTTGCTTGCTATTCGTGGTTCTTTTACAAAGAATAACACCGCCAGAGTGGCAATAAATACAGCTATACCAGATACGTAAAAAACGGGGCGCATACCAACGACGCTTTCAATAGCACCACCTAAAAATGGTCCGATGACATTACCCAAAATGAGTCCCATCTGGAATATCCCTAGGGCACGTCCTACCCTTTTTTCATCAACACTAAGAGATACCATGGTCATAGCAGCTGGATAAAATCCATTGGCAAAGCCTACGAATGCCCGTCCTAACAATAATTGATACTGATCTGTTACGAGTCCAATTAAAAAGTAAGATACAGCTATGGCAAAACCGGCTCGAAGAGCCATTCTTTTTTTCCCCTTATTATCTGCAATCTTACCCCAAATAGGGGCCATAATCCCAGCAATAAGAAAGGTTATGCCAAAAACCAAACCAGACCAAAGCGCCACATCATCTTTAGAAACACCTAATTCCAAAAGATATATCGGTAAAAAGGGAATAATCATTGTATAACATACTGCTAGTATAGTCATACTAATGGTAATAATCCATACATTTCTCATGCCACCACGATGGGCATCATCTACATGATTATTCATAATTTTGATCCATTACATCTTGTAAGGATACACGCTCCATAACATGGCGAAACTCTGCTTGTAAATATTGCCACAATGGTGCGGTTAAGCAATCGTTGAACATAGGACAAGGTTCAAGATGATCCTCCAAGCAAGAAACGAGGGCAATGGAGTCCTCAGCAGCATATAAGATTTCATATACATTATATTCAGACGGATCTTTAACCAATCGATAACCGCCATATTTGCCACGACCACTCTTAACGAGTCCCGCTGCGGATAAACGAGATACAATGCCTTCTAAATATTTATCTGAAAAGCCTTGACGTTCTGCAATTTCACGAATCGGCACATTCTTCTCCGTTCCGTGTTCTGCAATATCCGCAAGGATTCGCAAGGCGTAACGACCTTTTGTTGATATTTTCATAAGTTAACCTCTACATCATTAAAATATACTCTTAGTATATCATAAATTCATACAAAAATTGTTGGGAAATATGGTACACTATACTTATATCCGAATATCTTTATTACGGTATTATTTATAATTTCATATGGGGAGGATTTATCTAATGTTAGATAAACTTTTTAAGCTCAACGAACGGGGAACCACAGTTAAAACCGAGATTTTAGCAGGTCTTACTACGTTCATCACGATGGCGTACATCCTATTCTTGGCGCCAAATATCTTGAGTCTTGCTGGTATGGATAAGGATGCAGTCCTCATTGCGACAGCCCTCGGTGGCGGTCTCGTAACGATTGCTATGGGCGTATTGGTTAACTATCCAATTGCCTTGGCTCCTGGGGTTGGCCTGTTAGCCTTTTATTCCTTCACCGTCGTTCTAGGTATGGGGATTCAATGGCAAACAGCACTTGGTGCCGTTTTCATTTCCGGCCTTGTATTCCTTGCATTGACGTTGACCTCGATTCGTCAAATGATTGTGAAAGGTATCCCAGCATCGATGAAGGTAGCCATCACTGTTGGTATTGGCCTCTTCATCGCTATCATTGGTTTGAAACTATCTGGCTTAATGGCTATTTCTATTAGCCTATCTCCTAACTCATTAGGGCAAGTAGTTCAAACACATGGCAATCTAGTGCCACCACCATCCGAAGCATTGCTCACCATGGGTAATTTACATGACGGCAATACATTGTTAGCCTTATTCAGCCTTATCTTTACATCTTTATTGATGGCTCGTAATATCCAAGGCTCCTTACTTATCGGTGTTCTCGTAACTACTGTTATTTCTTATGCTACAGGATTATCTACAATGCCTGAACATTTCCAAGTGTTAGCAATTCCTGATTTTTCCAAAGCAGCATTCTTCCAATTAGACATTCCTGGTGCCATTCATATGGGGTTGATTACCATCATCTTCTCCTTCACCTTTGTGGAATTGTTCGACTCTATGGGCACATTAATCGGTACAGCTACTAAGGCAAAAATTGCAGATCCTAAGACAGGTTCTTTCCCTGGTCTAGGCAAAGCGATGACCGTTGATGCCGTAGGCGTTAGTGCTGGTGCCTTACTAGGTACTTCTACAATTACAGCCTTTGTTGAAAGTGCTTCTGGCGTTGGTGCTGGTGGTCGCACAGGTTTAACAGCGGTTACAACAGGCGTATTGTTCTTAATTTGCCTATTTGTTGCGCCTCTTGTATTACTCGTACCAAACGCAGCTACATCTCCAATCCTTATTCTCGTAGGTGCCTTGATGATTGGCGCCATTCGAGATATCGACTTTGACGATTGGACCGAAGGCTTCCCTGCATTCCTAGTTATTACCTTGATGCCGTTCACATACAGCATTGCTAATGGTATCTCCGCAGGACTTATCGCATACCCAATCTTGAAACTCGTAGCAGGTCGCGCTAAAGAGGTTAACTGGATTATGTATGTATTGGCAGTACTCGTTATCATTCGATACGTATTCTACTAGTTTTGAAAGTATACCTAAATACACATAAAAGAACCTATCTCCTAAGATATTTTGTAGTGAACCCAAAAAGTTAGACTTTTGGGGTTCACTACATTGCTAGATATCTGCGAGATAGGTTCTTTTTGTAGTATGTGCTATTACATTATAGTCATTTACTAATGCCTTATTATATTCAAAGTTATATTACTGTACTGTGTTATCTAAGTGTTTTAACTCCAATTAAGTCTGTACGACTTGGATCGATATCTTTTAACGGCACTACATGATCTCTATAAAAGTCTGCTTCAGATGCTTTCACAGGCACTTGGAAGAACAAGAAATATGCCATATTATCCTTGTACCACGTAACACTGCGTACTAAGCCCTTATCTACATCCCCTGTATAGTGAACCTCCCCTATTGGAGTAGAGTCACTCCACTGTACGTCATGGTACTCCATTGGAATATATTCTTCAGGCCATACAGTATCCATAGAGTAGCTCATGCGGAAGACCATCGTATGATTTACCCAACGACCGCTGCGCTCTTGATACTCGTTACCATTCTTCCAATATACTGTTTCTAATACATCATTGTCATAAAAATGTGTAGCATAGTATGTATAGCCAAGCGGTAAATAACTTGGTACAGATACGTCATAGGACACCTTATGAGATGCATCGATTACACCGCTAGGTAAACCGATGGATTTGTTTGTAAGTATAGGCCACACAGAATTCGTATGTGTACGCAATGGCAACCCAATCGTTTCATAAGGAGGCCAATCCGGGTCATCATTTTGTTTAACCTTTTTCGCATCGTTTTCTTCAACATTTTGCTTATCATTGCGGTCACCATGTAGTCGAGTATCATCAGCGGCTACATTACTCACAGGACCTACAGAGTCTACAATTTTGCTTACAAAGTTTTGGTTTCTTGAAGAAGCAAAGTAGAGCATATACACTTTGTTATCTTTTTCCCAATAAGCGATTTGAATAGCGTCTTTACTATAACCTAACGTATGTACAGAAATTCCATTAGGGGTAGTAAAGCTAACTGCATCCTTAGCGTTGTACTTTGTCTTTTCTAATATAGGCGTTACCACTGTATCGATAGCCCAACCCATGCGATATACAATATCTGTATTAGAGAAGGTTAGCTTCGGACCATATTCTCCATCACGGCCTGTTTCTGTATATACAATTTCTAATACGTCATGGTCCTTGGCCTTTACATCACGTGCTGCATAGTCTTTAGGCATATAAGACGGAACTTGTATAGGATAGCCAAATTCCTGCACAGCACTCTCAATATTAGTTTTAACTAAATCATAATCATCAACTTGATCATACCAACGATAACGATCAGCGAGTCTTTTATTATCATCGATGAGCTCTTTATTATCTACATCTCGTTCAACAGGAACAGTATTACCATTTTTATCAATTAATGGGTATGTAGCACTAACTGGCTGTACGCCAAACGTGCTTACTGTAGTAGCCATCGCGGCACATAAAACAGCAGATGTTATTAGTTTCTTCATATTCTCTCCTCTTCGAGCGGTTACACAGGTTTCCGCTTTTCCAATATCGTATATTTATATAGCCGTATAATTTACAGGCTCCACATGCTCCTTATAGAATTCAGCATCAACTGATTTCACAGATTCTAAGAACAATAAGGAATATGCCATACCGTCTTTTGTCCACGTAATGCTGCGAATTAGTTGCGCTGCTGGATCCCCGGTGTAAAAGACTTCGCCAGATTCACCTTGTTCAGACCATTCAAAGTCCTTATACTCAGTAGGAACATACGGTACATCTTTTACATCTTCCACTGAATAGCCCATTCTATAAACGAAAATACTACCAGAGTTTCTCTTCCCAACTCGATATGTTTGGGAATTTTTTATAAAATATACAACCTCTAATACATCATTTTTGTCTTGCCGCACTGTATAGATTTCATAACCATAAGGGATATAACTAGGTGCCTTAACTTCATATGGAAGCTTCTGAACTGCCTCTTTTAGTTGTCCCTTAAAAGTATGAGCCTTTTTTGTATTCTCTATAGGCCAATCATGAAAGTGCCACTGTAAGCTATCAGTTCTAGGCTCTACATTTTTAAAGTTATGTCCTAGCTTAAGTGTTTTAGTGGATCCAGCCTGATCTGTAGTATCAGGAGTATCTACCGTTTCTGCTGTGGCCATTCCTACAGATAATAACCCAGCAGCAATAACAGCTAAAACGGACTTATACATTGTTTTTCTCATATTTTTTCCTCTTTATAAGCGATTACAAATTCTACCGCTATTACACAATATATTGTTCTAGATACAATTTGTATAACATCAGTTTATCTGCTAAGGAATCATTCGTTCTTTATTATATTCATCAATTGTTTTGTTTGAAATCTTCGTAACCGGATAGTTTCCTAATAATTCATAACGTGAGCTATCTATATTTTTTACAGGTACCACATGTTCCTTATAGAATTCAGCATCAACTGCTTTCACAGGTTCTAAGAAGAATAAGGAGTACGCCATGCCACCTTCCGTCCACGTAATGCTACGGATCAATTGTACTCCTGGCTTACCTGTATAATACACCTTGCCAGATTCACCTTGCTCAGACCATTCATAGTCCTTATACTCTGCAGGAATATACGCTGTATCTCTTACGGTATCCACGGAATAGCCCATTCGATAGGCCATAACATTAGTAATAAATTTTTCTCCAACCTGATAGATAGGTGCATTTCTTTTGTAATATACAACCTCTAGCACATCATTTCGATCAAGACGTGCTGTATAAAGCTGATATCCAAAAGGTATATAACTAGGTGCCTCAGCCTCATACGGTAATTTCTGAGTAACCTCTGCTATCCCCTTAAAGTTACGAGCACTGTCTTGAGTCATTATAGGCCAGCCTACTAATTGCATTCTTGGTATTTGTATAATTGCAGAAGCATTATTCATGTTTGGCGTAACATTGTTAGACTTAGCTGCGGCGTCAGAATTATTAATAGATACAGACTGATCAACAGTATCTGCGGATACATAGCTTATAGATACTAACCCAACAGCTATAGCAGCTAAAATTGATTTACCTATAGTTTTCTTCATATTCTCTCCTATTACAAAAATTTATAATATACTCCACACATATAATGATATATTTTCTTATTTATATCAAAATCAAGCTACCGTTTCTGTAGCTCTAGCTACTTCATAAAACTTTTATCTTTCCTTTTGTGAAAGCATCGTCACAACCAAATAATGTATCTAATACTTAGGTTCGATATAAAAAAATCCTACTGAACGCTATATCATAATAGAGTTCAATAGGATTGTTGTATTATTATTTAGTTAATGGAGGCATAATAGCATCTTGTTCAAGTTGTCTTCGTCTTTTGGCCGTATAGTCGACAATTTTAATTTGAACTACGCCTACAGAGTTTACCATGGCTTCCGTAAAAGTAAACTCACGACCTGTCTGATGTTTCATCAATACTTGTAAGCCATGAGACTTTTCATCAATAACCTCTAAATAGGTAGCCTCTCCACGACCCATCACACTAGAGTAAACCGAGCTATATTTACATGGTATATCTCCACCTGAAACGAGTGCTTCATCGCTACCATCAATTTCAATAAATACATGTGGATTCGCTTGAATCAAACTAAACTTCTTTCCCTCATAATGGCCATGTACATAGATATAAAGTACCTCATCTATAAATTTATATCCAAAATGTAAGGGCACCACGTAAGGGTAATCACCATCCATCAGACCTAGGTGAATGATACGAGTGCTATTTAAAATGCCCTTAATCTCTTCTATATCTGTAACTCTTCGGTCTTGTCGTCTCATAATAACCTCCACGACTTTACGTAAAAGATTAATCTATCAACTATTATAGCAAATTATGAAACCTTTTAACGCATAGTATGCTTTTAAAAGTATGAATACACTTTCTTTTATTCGTATGTTAATAATACTATTTGCAGGATATGTCTACTGTAAAAATACATTTGACATCTTACAATAGATACTGTATTATAAAACAATAGTTTTATTCATTCTATAGAGTATAAAGGCTATGGTTATCCATGGCTTTTTATATTTGTAGATAGTTTGTAGAAAAGAGGTCTTTATCATGTCTGACACGCATCAGTTAGAACGGGGCCTTAAGAATCGGCACGTACAATTGCTCGCTATCGGCGGTGCCATTGGTACAGGTTTATTCTTAGGCTCCGGTCGTGCTATTCATTTAGCTGGTCCATCTATTCTCTTTGCTTATCTCATTACTGGTCTTATATGTTTCTTTGTAATGAGGGCATTAGGTGAATTATTATTATCCAATCTGGATCACCATTCCTTTATCGATTTTGTAGAGGACTATTTAGGTGATCGAGCGGCATTTATTACAGGATGGACTTACTGGTTCTGTTGGCTATCACTTGCCATGGCCGATTTAACCGCCGTGGGACTGTATATGCAATACTGGATACCGTGGCTTCCCCAATGGGTTCCAGCCCTAATAGTACTTATAGCACTGTTACTAATGAACTTAACGGCTGTAAGGCACTTTGGGGAAATGGAATTCTGGTTTGCCATGATTAAAGTTATTGCCATCGTCTCTCTTATTATCATCGGTATAATCATGATTTTCTCTGGTTTTAGTACCGATGCAGGTGTAGCTGCCGCCTTTAGCAATTTATGGAATTATGGAGGATGGTTCCCAAATGGAACGATGGGCTTTATCTTATCATTCCAAATGGTAGTATTTGCCTTCACAGGTATTGAACTAGTAGGTTTGACAGCCGGCGAAACAGAGAATCCAGAAAAAGTAATTCCAATGGCCATCAATAATATTCCTTTACGTATTATCTTGTTCTATATCGGCTCTCTAGCGATCATCATGAGTATTTACCCATGGACAGCTGTTAACCCTGCTACAAGCCCATTTGTGGCCGTATTTACAGCAGTTGGCATTACAGCGGCAGCAGGTATCGTTAACTTTGTGGTTCTCACCTCCGCTGCATCAGCTACAAATTCAGGAATATTCAGTACAGGCCGTATGATCTACGCCCTTGCAAAACGTGGTCACGCACCTAAATCAATGCGCCGCTTAACACACAGCAGCGTACCATATCAAGCGACCATCTTCTCTGCTGCGGTACTACTCACTACTGTTGTACTTAACTATGTTATGCCAGAAGCAGTATTCGTTATGATTACATCCATTTCTACATTCTGCTTCATCTTCATTTGGGCCATCATGGTTATATGCCACTTGAAATACCGCAAAACAACTCCAGAATTAGCGGCTAAATCTAAATTCAAAATGCCTCTATACCCTGTAATGAATTATGTTATTCTTGCTTTCTTCGCATTCATCCTTCTAATCTTAGCATTGAATGAGGATACAAGGGTTGCACTATTCTTTACACCAGTATGGTTCATTATCCTATGGGCTTTCTACTCCATGCTTAATACAGGCGATGAAGATTCTCTTGAAGAAGAACTTCTCGACCTAGCAGGTGTAAAAAAACAATACCAAAAACAAGATAATGACGGGTCTGATGACTATGTAATTTAAGGGGCTGTGTCTTTTATCAAAATATCATAACACAAAAAGCTATTAGTTGATTGAACCGACCTCCTTAACGTTAAGATTTTGGGTCTAACATTAAGGGGTCGGTTCATTATATGCAATCAACTAATAGCTTTTTAAATTTAAAGGGCTATTCTGTTATAACTTCTTTTAACTATGAATGGGTTATTTTCTTACAGCCTCTATGTCCATCTTATTTCATATTAGGAAAATTTAATTGTTCATAATAGTATTGATACATCGAAATATCCTTGATATCTTCGTCATAATTCATAATCGTTTTAATTCGACGGCCCTCATTAGTAACGATAATATCTATGGAAGATGGTATTGATTGATTTGTCTCTTGTAAATACCTATACAAGTCTTGTAAGGCCTGTGTTTGACGCACTATGCCTGCACGGTATTTACCACTAGATAAACCTGTATTTTTAATAATTTGTCCACTATAGACCTGCCCCATTTTATCTGTATAGTAGAAACGAACCGTTGCTATATTATCAGATGGGATAGCCTTGATATAGATTGTTTTCCACTCTTTCTTAATCATAGCCCTAGTAGATACTGCTAGGTTATCAACTAACTTTTGTGTTCTTTTGTTGATTTCTTTTGTTGTTCCATTACCTATTGAGATTTCATCATTCATAGGAATTTGTATGTTAGCCATTGCAAGGTCTGACTTTACGTTCTTAGCCTCTGATTGTTGTACACCAAAAATACTAATAGCAGTCATAACAGCTAATGTAGATAATGCTAATTTATTCATGTGAGTCTCCAAAACTATATATAAAATACGATATAAATTATATTTTATAAAATCTATTATAGTAATTATAGCTTTAATTATCAAGTATATATCTAAGGCTCTAGTATAAAAAAGGCTGCTACCAGTAACACCTTTGTCATTGGTAACAGCCTTTTGGATTTCCCCAGCTATAAAATTGTCCTACATTATCAAAATCAGGCTATAAAAAATCCTACTTATATTAGTTACTAAAATCAGTATCTACAATAGCAAATTGTGTATATTCAGGGCAGCGTTTTTGCATTTCTGCTTTAATTTTTTCTAATGTACCATGCGGATCTTCTTCGTCAAAGTCAAAGATAATATCGTAGTAGATAACCTTCTTTTCTTCTTGTACGTAGAAAGCATGCACTTGTACTACATTTGTATATAGACTCACAACTTGGTCGAGAGCTTGTCTTACTTCAAGTACTTCTAAACTTGGTTGGTTTTCAGCATATACACCAACGGTCATGGCAATACCAAATTTTTTATAAAGATGAACAGCGATACCTTTTGTCAAAGGATGGATATCCGCCATCGTCATCGTATCTGGCACTGTAATATGAACGGATCCAATTGTTTCTCCAGGACCGTAGCTATTTAATACTAAATCATATACACCGCCTACATTTGGATGTTGCGCAATAGTTTCTTTAATATCACGAACTAGGTTATCATCTGCACGAATGCCAAGCAAGTGATTATACATTTCTTTTAAAATGTCATAAGCAGCCTTCAAAATTAAAACAGAAATAGCCGCACCTACATAACCTTGAATATCAAAGTCAAAGAAGAATACTAAAGCTGCAGATACTAATGTAGCAAAGGTAATCACCGCATCAAAGAGCGCATCGATAC
>OBZG01001112.1_pt1 | contig 11387 bp, 26 predicted proteins | sample 1550701 | NCBI WGS metagenome assembly OBZG01 (sample SAMEA2580229, study PRJEB22360) | human gut metagenome | biome: human gut; feature: human-associated habitat; material: faeces | place: Denmark | collected 2008/2010
GCTTCCATATCAATGATGTCACATTTTCAGTCATTTATTGCTTCACTTCTAATCTTCTTGAACTTCCAGATTATTCCCTTTGGTATTAAACATAAAATATCAAAAGCACTATTTCTTTGGCAATAAATTTGTAAAAATATTGCTTGACTGCTCTGCGCTCATGAGTGTTACGATTACGCCACGAAAACAAATTAACATTTCAGAAAGAAAGGAAGCAAAAAAGATGATAAAGAGATCAAGAGCTAACAAAACAGAAAGAGGGACTTTCCGGAATATCTGGAACGAGAACAAATTCATAGATGTGGTTCATCACGGAGATGGTCACTATTATATGATTCAGTATATTAAACATGAGTTTCCAGGTAGAACAGTTGTTAACTACATAGGAACTAGATGCGGACACAAGCAAAAGTTCCGCATTGGGAAAACAACGCTTCTGGGGATTTTGGAAGATTATGAGAAAATTGAGGAGGTGCGGAAATGAAAAAAGCAATAAGATTGTCAGAGAGAAGGATGAAAACTGCTTTGAAACGGTATAACGATATTATGTATGATATTGCATGCGAATTCAGCTCCATTGGAACATCTCTCAGCGAGGATACGGAAAACTGGAATCTCAGGGATATGGTTGCAGAATGCGATTATTGGCTTAGCTGCTATTACGAAAGTGGAAATGTAAGATGTGATGATAGATTTGAAGGACCAGAATCATACAAGGAATGGCGACATGAAACTGGAATTCTTAAAAGATTCATTGCGGCATATGAACCATATATTGCTGATATGGTATGCAACGGAGGACATTGTAGTAAATTTGATAATAGATAGAACTGATTAAAACATTGCTATATATGTCAAAAACTTGCTTGACTGCCAGCGTGGCAGCCTGATACGATAACGATACGATAAATCAAACCCAATGATTTACCGAATAAAACAAGGAGGGCAGTCCGATGGGAAAACGGAAGAAACATCCGGAAACGGACAGAGAAAAAGAACTGTTAGAAAAACGGTTGCTTAAAACAAAAATTGCCGTTAACATCGCTGGAGTTATTGGTGCAACAATAACTGCTATTTCAGCTCTGATAACGGCAATCGCCACTTGCTTTAAGTAAACTGCAATCAGTTTCTCAAAGGCCTGGGAGCTTTGACTCCCTTGCCCTTTGAGTTTAGCATAAAGGAGGAAAGAAGTAAATGAAGAAATCAGAATTAAAAAATGAAATCAGCAAAACAAAGATTGGAATCTTGCAAAAAGTTGGATTCACGGCACTGTTGCTCATGATGGTAGAAATTATTGTATGGAATGTTAAGAAAATGAGTATAACACTTTTAGTAGCAATTCTGTTGACATGTGTAGTGGAAGTTGTTGTTGGACTCCTCTCTCTGAAAGAGCTGGGAGAGCAGAAGAAAAATAGAAAGTAAAAAGATTGCAGTCACCGAGGTGGCTGTAATTTTATGCCCGAAAGTTGGGAGAAAGGAGAAAAAGATGGGAAGATTGAAACATTATCAGAATTGTGAAGTTGTAATAGCTCCGGCAGATAATACAGAGGAAAGTTGTAGTAGCGGAGATGAAATGGTCCATCAGGAATTGAAGAAATGCAATTCCAGGAATGAACTGGGAAAGCAGGATAACGGAAAGAGATTTTTGACAGACAAAGAGATTAAGGCTTTGGTAGAGCAGTTTGTGAAGGACGATGATGTGATTGCCCAAACGTATGAGGAAATTGCAAAGAGAAGGAAGGATAAGAACTTCCAGTACAGTCTTGTAAAGCAGGGAGTGTCCATGACAATCGTATCAAGATTCTGTGATATGGGAATTGCAAGGCCAAGCGCTATGAAGCTCTCAATGGGAATCGTGAATATTCTGTATGATCTGTATGTAGCTGATTGCCAAGTGAAAGCGGGGCAGGATAAAGAGGATGTGGTAATTGAGTCAGAAGAAGCAAAAGTTTCAGAACCGGTGGAGAGTGCAGTAGAGGAGAAAGAAGTTTATGGAACTCCGGAAGATTTTCATGAGAGTGTTAAGAAGATTGTTGTATCTCCGAAGAGTATCACTCTGGAAGATGCAGTAATTGAAGCTGGAAAAATTAAGAGTCTTATGGAAATGATGGACAGCTATTATTACGATTATCTTTCTGCGGATGCTGGGGAAAAGATGCAGTCGTTCTATTGCGTATTTGATATTTTGAAGAAAAGATATGAGGAATTTGAAGAAGGTTTGCAGCACATTATCTATGGATAATACGTGGCTGTAATTTTTTTGCCCGAAAAGTAAAAACATTGCTTGACAAAGTACGCAAATGTAGACTACGATAACGTCACGATAAACAATTACAAAACAGAAGGAGGATACGAAAGTGACAGTTAATGGCAGAAGGAGATTCATAAGTAATACAGGAAAGAGATACTATGTGAGCGACATGTGCAAGCAAGATATCAAAGGAGAAGAAAAATACAATTTGGAAGTTGAAAAAGATGGAAAACAAAGATTGTGTTACGGACCATTTCTGGAACTTCTGAAATTCAAGACCATTAAAGAAGCACAGAGATATGTCCTCTACAATGAAATTGCAATCGAAACAATGTGGTAGAAAGGAGAAGAACTATGTATGTACGAAAGACGGAAGATGTGTGGGTGCTGGAAGGAAATTATGGGTACGGCTGGGAATATATCTTAACAGAGTACACCAGGAAGGAAGGCATGGCAAGGCTTAGAGAATACAGAGAAAATCAGCCGCAGTACCCGGTAAGACTTACCAAGAAAAGAGTAAAAAAGGAGAAAACGGCATGAGAAAAGCGGGATATGAAGATGTGTTTATATACGTGCCAGTTGTGAATCAAATTTTAAGAGTTTCGGAAGGGAATGGGAGTAATCTTCTTCCAGAAGATGAAGCTCAGGGCTATGTAGATTATATCTACTATGACCAATACGAGCTTGATCCAGAAATGACAAATTGTGATGGCGGTCAGGTATTGCTGGCAGAGATGTTTAGGAATAAGTTCAAAAACATATTGGAGGCAGTGCCGGCAGTATTAGACATGGCATACGGAAATAGAAACTTAGGATATATAGCTCTGAAGGAGGAATAGACATGGCAGATAGAAGTAATCATCGTTTGAATGAAGAAATCGAAAGTCATATTAGACAGTGGGATGGTACTGTTCACGGGCAGATGGTAAAGAATATGTATGATAATGGTACAAGCTATGAAAGTATCTGTGAGGTTATGCAAATTGATTATGAAGATTACGAGGATGAATAGAAACGGAGGTGGGATTATGAAGTATTGTATAGCAGTACAGGAAACTTTGCGTAGGGAAATTGTGGTGGAAGCAGATAGTTTGGAAGATGCCTTAGACCATGTGGAAAAAGAATATGACAAAAAGAATATTGTTTTGGCAGCAGACGATATTTGTACAGAGTCGGATATTTTTGAACCAGATTGGTACTCAGAGGAAGAAGTGAAAGAAATGGAGGTAGATTATGACATTAGGAACAGCGGCGGCAGGGTTAGTGAAGGCTGGAGGAGGCACATACAACATCGGTTTCAACGATGGAGATGAAACGCAATTTGAGGCATATGATTTGGCAGAGCTTTTAGATTGCTGGGTGGAATTTTGTGCAGAAAATGGATTTCAGACGAACAGTGTAGATTATGTGGAAAGGGTGTGCGAGTAATGGAAGAAGTAAAGAAGATGGGGCTTAATCATGCATTGAATATAAGCTTCAGAGTAATTGTGACTCCAGAAGATATAGATGACATTATGGTATCGGCTTTGGAAGGGAGCATGAGTTATTGGGCGAATCGGACGAATGTTCCTAAAGAAAAAAGAGTGGCAGAGTGGGGATATGAACAGATTGCTAGAGGCGGAGAACTTCATATCCACGTAGTTGAACCGTTCGATCAGAACGGCACTGAATGGTATGTTCTGACAAAAGAAAAGTTTCTGAAGGGCTTGGAGAAATATTTAAAAGAACCAAAGTATTCGGATTGCTTGGAATTTGTGGATCATGAGTTGAGAATAGATACTTGTTATGTTGATGCAGACGTGGCGGACACTATTATCCAATACGCACTATTTGGAGAGATTGTTTATGGGTAACGGGATAAATGGACAAATGAATATTTTTGATTTCATAATCACTTCCGAAGAACCACCGGTGCTGTTATATCCTGGAAATGAAGTGTTCGTTGTGACTAAAGGAGATATAGAGAGGTTCTATGTTGAAGAGAGAAAATCTTGGATTTGCGGTAGTGATAATGAAAACAGAGGATACGGTCTATCGAATGGTAGAACATACAATGTTGTAACGAATATGGATATAGGGAGTTGCGCTTTTTTAGAACATGATAGAGCAAAGATAAAAGCGGAAGAATATATAAATAGCCATGATGTAATATTGGCTGATGATATACGGATTGTAAAGACAGTAGCGTATGGATACCGGAGAAAAGTAGATGACAGAGATATGGTGGCATTTTATTGTACTTTAGATAACGGGGACTTGTACATGAAAGAGTTCATGACCTTTTGCCATATTGTGAAGAATACGAAAAAAACAATAGAGAAATTCATGAGCCAGCGGGAGTTTGAACTTGAAAATCCCAATCAGATAAATTGTATTGTAAATCCGAAAAACATGTATAAATGCAAAGGAACAAACGATTGGCTTTATACAGAAGCAGGATGTACATACGGGGTAGGATAAGCACTCAGGAAGGATGTTTGAGAATGTTAGAAGATAAGTATTTAGAGATACTTGAAAAACAAGACTGGTCAGTCAGCAGTTATACAGATGATGGCAGAGTAGAACTTGAAAAATATTCGCCAGCAGGAGAAGATTTTTCCATGTGCGTAAATGTTGAAAACTTTCCGGAAGCTGTAATGGAATATTATGAAAGTTTTGATATTGACGATCATGTTGAAATGTGGATGGAAGCAAGAAAAAATGGAGTAAGTGGTGTGCCGCCAACACGCACCCTTGTAGCAGATGCAGAAGCTATTGATGATATGTTAGAACATCTTGCTTATGCGTTGGTAGGCATAGAAGTTCCTGAACAGAATGCCTGGTATATCGAAAAATGGTACGATGAGGACCTGATAGGTACATTGGAAGAAATCGGTGTAACAGTAAGTGAAGAGAACATAGAAAGGTTGAAGTTGGAGTGTCTGCATATTTTCGATGATAAATCAGCGAGAAATGAAATGCTGGTAGATAAAGCGAGAGAAATTTTCAAGGAGGATAGAAATGGGTAGAGAAATTTTATTTAAAGCAAAAAGAAAAGATAACGGTGAATGGATACAAGGTTATTATTATCAAATATGGCAACAAGGCTATATTTTATGGGGAATGATAAACAATATGCCAGATATGGTTGAGGTTAATCCAGACACACTCTGCCAGTGCACCGGACTTACCGACAAGAACGGCAAGAAGATTTGGGAGAATGATATTTGCGACAGAAAAGAAAAATATCCTGAAATCGTAATGTATAACGAAGGAGACTGGCAGTTAGATTACAGTTATGCATTGGGAAAAGAAATGCATTATGCTGCCTGTAATCTTGGGTTTTATGCTTGTGAAAGAAAATGCGTTGAGGTTATCGGAAATGTATTTGATACCCCGGAACTTCTGGAGGTATGCCGATGAAAATTAAACCAATAAGAAGTAATGAACGTGGTGGAATTATTACAATGCCATTGAAAGTGAATGTTCCGAATCCGCAGGATAAGACATGGAAGGAATCGAGATGCCCAGAATGTGGAGCATTATGTTGGAACCGTCCTCTTCCGGAAGGATTCAAAGAAGAAATGTTTGAAGGAAAAATGTGTACGATGTGTGCGTTGAAAAAAGGATTTCGGCAAAGGAAAGAATAATTTTTTTGCACATTGGTACACAAATGCGTACTGAGGATTAAGAAGTCTATATTGAAGCACATTTGCTTTTAAAAGCAAGTATAGCATATATTTCTTCAGAACCGGTTGAAAAGAATGTTAAAAAGTCTATAAAGACGAAAGGAGATAGGTTATGTCGTTAAATGAACAACTGAGAAGGCTGATTGAAGAAAATACAACACAAGCAGAATTGGCAAAAAAGATGGGGATTCACCGCCAGACGCTGAATGATTCTCTGAGAAGAGATATGAGGCTTACGAAGTTTGAGAAGATAGTTGATGCTTTGGGATATAAGGTAGTTCTTGTGAAGAAGTAATATTGTGAAATTCTTCGCTTTTTCTAAAAAAATGAAAATAATGTAAAAACATTGCTTGACAAAGTACACAGATGTAGACTACGATAACGTCACGATAAACAATTACATAAAACATACAGAAAACGGAGGATAAACAAAATGATGTATTCAGAATTTTTGAGTGGTACGGGGGCACCGGAAAACTCACAGAGCTATGAGCAGTTTTTGAAGATTGAGCAAATTTACATGGATTGCAGTCATATGTCAAAAGAGAAAGCGTATCGCTTTTGGAAAAGCACATATGGGAAAGAGATAAAACTAGCAAGAAAAGAAAGAGAAGAGAGAATCAGTCGCCTTGCTATGACAGTAGAGCAGTATAAAAAACTTCCAGAACCAGACCAAGCGGCTATAAGCAATGAGCTGCATGAACTATTTTGGAATGCTTATTACAATCGAGATAATTCAGTCTGCAAGGTAAGCAAAGATAATAGATGCTTTATTGATCGTCTTGGAATCGTATGGTTTGTAAAGAAAAAGGATATCGGAATTTTTGATTACGGGTTGTATGCATACAGTGATGGAAGAGTTATTAATGCAAATTACAGCGAAAGATGAAAGGAGAATCAGACATGGAAGCAAAAAGATTAAACGAAGAGGAATTTAAAGAACTTTGCAAGGAAGCTGTTCCTCACATTGAGGCATTACAGAATATCTTGAAAAAAAGAGAAATGAAAAATCTTGGAAGTATGACATTTGCCCAGGACGGATATGTGTCGTTCAGTGTGTACGATACAGGATGGGAACTTAGCAGAATTAAAGACGGGGAATACCGTATGAAACACGAAATTGGATTTGAGGAGGTAAAGTAAATGTTCAAAATGAATATGAAAACTGGAGGTTCAGCATTCTGTGATCCGTACACCGGGGAAGAAGATGAATGGTATGAGGCTAGAGAAATAGCAAGAATCATGGATAAAGTCAGAGATGATTTGCTTGCAGGATTAGATCACGGGGTGATGATGGATACAAATGGGAACAAAGTGGGAGAATGGAGCAGATAGGAGATAAGGCATGGCAGAAGAAAAAAGATGGGAATTGGGAGAGGATATCGACAGGTATGATAATTTGCTGGATAGTATCTCTTTTGACGAACTTATTGTGACAGTTCATTGCAACTGTCGGGAAATCACTCAAGAGGCTGTAGAAAAAGAGCTGAGTAGAATACTTGAAATTCGTATGCAGGATATGAAGTATCTTCTGGAAAAGAATATTGAAGAAATCATTACGGAAGCAAAGAAAGGACGTGAAATTTGATGAAAAAAATAGTCAATCCTTGCGTATGCAGTACATATTATGGCGATGCAAAAGCATATGCAAAAATCGAATACGAGAATGGAAAACTTAGTATTTGCGGAGTTGTTGGTCCGAAAAGGAATGGTGATTGTACGGGAGGTGCAGGACAATGCGTTGATGAAATTAGAAGCGGTAAGCCGACAGAAGATTGGACAAACGAAATGCTCCAGAAATTTTGTGATATTTGGGATAGATGGCATCTGAACGACACGAACCCTTGCTGTGAACATCAGAGAGAGCTTGGCTGGTTGGATAAAGCAAAAGAATATGTCACCTTGTATCATTTTAGATTAAAACGAGAAGTGATTGAAGCACAGGAAGCGGCGAAGAAAGAAGCCATTACAGCCCTGAAAGAAGGGAGAACATTTAAGCCTACAGAAGAGCAAACAAGACTTGCAAATTTAAACTATTCTTTCGTTTCATACAAAGAAAATACGCCAGAAGGATATGAAGCTAGAAAGCCCTTGTATCCAGGTGATATAGGAGCGATTGAAAAAAAGATGCTTGGCTGGTTAAAGCCGGAAGAGCACCCGGAAGGGCTATTGTGTAGACCATGCCCGGTTTGTGGATATAGATACGGAACATCTTGGGTTAGAGAAGAGGTTCCTCAAGATGTTATAGACTGGTTGTTTTTTCTTCCAGAATCAAAAACACAGCCAGCGTGGGTTTAAGGAGGTGAGCAATATGAAGAGTTTTAAAAAAGTGCTGAGAAGTACCAGAAAACTTTTTAAGCAGCTTTTGAAATTTGCAAATTAGGTAGGGAAAATGTAACCAGAGGGTAATCAGAAAGCCCTATGGCATAAATATTTTAATCACAGGAGGAAAAACAATGAGTGATGTATTAGAAATTTTGAAGGAAGCAGTAAGAATTTTGGAGGCAGAAAACGAAAGTGAGAAAACGGTGTCCGTAGCAGACCTTAAAGCCGGAGAGATTTTCTCCAAAGGTGGAAGGGAGTTTATCGTCTTGAATCAGGAATCCGGGAAAACAAGAATCTGTTTGAATGGATATCACGGAGAAGATATGCAGTTTGATGCAGACAATCGACCAGATTACAAAAGTTCTGATCTGAAAGAATATTGCGATACAGAAGTGTATGAGGAGTTTGCAGAGATTTTCGGCGAAGACAATATTTGTGAAGAAGAAGTTCTTCTGATTACGATGGACGGACAGAAAAAATACGGAATATGTAATTGTCGTGTAAGACCGCTGACATTTGACGAATGGCGTAAATACAACCAATATCTTCCGAAGGAAGTATTTGACGAATGGTATTGGTTGTGTACTCCGTGGTCTACTCCAGATAGAGGATGGGAACACAGCGTAGCTGTTTGCGGCACCGCTGGCAGCCTCGCCAACTACTACGCGTTCAACAGCGGTGGGTGCGCCCCGGCTTGCGTAATCTCATCATCAGTAAAAGCAGAACGAGTATAAAAAGTGGCGGTACGGGTGCGGAAGCACCTGTACCATTCAAGGGAAGGAAAGGATATGCAGATAAAAAGTTGTCCATTTTGCGGTTGTGGTGACCGTAGAGTGGGAATAAGAAGAATGGGAAATAAAGGTTATAGAGTGGTCTGTGGTAAATGCGGCTCTACAGGACCACATATAAATATTGCAGATCATGAAACAAAGAGCGCAGCTCAAGAAGTCGCAATAGAAAAATGGAATAGAAGGGTGTGAGAAAATGAACAGAGGGGAATTTATGCAGGAATTAGAAGAGTTGTTTAAGAATGAACCTGATAATTATAAATTTAATGCGGTTCTGGAAATGGCAGATGCATATGCAGAGAATGAATACGAGACGAAAAAATTAGAAGAAAAGATTCAGTGGGGAAAAGACATATGTGCCGCAACAGGTGAAGATACGGATATCCTACCGGATCAGATATTTATTGCAATAGCGGAGAAACTGGAAGATTGTATGTTGGAAAATAATGGTGATCTTGAATACGCAGCAGTGCAAGAGGTTCTGGCGGAATATGAAAAAAGTAAGAGGAGTTGAGAATATGTCAAATTTTGCAAAGAGATTTGCTCAGAATCAGAAGAACATACTCAGAAGAGAGCAATATCTCAGAGTTAAAAAGATGGATCGCCAACAGATGGAAGAGTTCTGCCGGAACTTATACATGAGCGGCTATGAAGATGGCAGAGAATCCGTTCCCGGCATAGACATTAAACAGATTGAAGAGGCGGTTGCTGGTACGAAAGGTATTGGAGAGAGCAGACTTCGTTCTATTATGAGGAGTATAGAAGAAAAGTTTGGAAATGTGGAAGATAAGTAATTGACCAGATACACTTTTAAGGTTATTCTATATGCAGTATTAGATTACAAAAGTATGATTTGGATGCGTTACCGTAACAATCGGGGACGCCATGTTCATAGATCCGGAATAACGGGAAAAGCCGGAAAATCCTTTAAATTCAAGGCAAATACAGGAAACAGGGGACTTAAATTGAAATAAATGCATTATAAGTTATTCCGGAATAAAACAGACTGGTAAAATTCCATCACCCAGGATGATTTTTTAGAAAGTTCTTGAAAATAAAGTCGTTTTATGGTATAAATATATACGTATGGAAAACAGTCAGGAAAGTCTTCCATGCAAATATTTTACGCAGTCCAGGGAACTGCATTATTGATTGAGTTAGAAGCTCAAATTTTATAAGTTGGTTACTTTATAACCGGTATGCGTATCGCATGCATAACTTGTGAAACGGTCAATAAGAGTAGTAAAAGTAAAAATATTTGCTATATAGACTCTAATCCATTATCTGTTTTTTATAATTAAAATTTACACATTATATAGAAGAAATTATAAGAATAAAGATAATAAACGCAAGCAGATGCAAAGTTATGCGCCTGCCTGCGTTTTTTTGCTCCATAGGAAAATACAGTACTTGTTTTAATAATGGATTTCCTATGAATTTCGGGAGGGAGGCTGAAACATGTCGCAGGAAAAGGCTCCAATTTACGAGGCACTGGAACAATTCCGGAGAATGAGGATCGTTCCCTTTGATGTTCCGGGACATAAACACGGAAGGGGAAATCCGGAACTGGTAAATTTACTTGGAAGTCAGTGCGTCAGTATAGACGTAAACTCTATGAAACCCCTTGATAATCTCTGCCATCCGGTTTCTGTGATCAAGGAGGCAGAACAGCTTGCAGCAGAAGCATTTGGCGCGGCAGGCGCATTTCTTATGGTTGGGGGAACAACATCCTCGGTTCAGACCATGATTCTTACCTGCTGTAAGAAGGGCGACAAGATTATTTTGCCCAGAAACGTACACAGAAGCGTGATCAACGCTCTTGTACTGTGCGGAGCCACACCGATCTATGTAAATCCGGATGTGGACAACCGGCTTGGTATTTCGCTGGGAATGAAGCTGGAACAGGTAGAGAAAGCCATTCAGGAAAATCCTGATGCAGTGGCTGTGTTTGTAAACAATCCTACTTATTATGGAATCTGTTCCAATCTCCGGGAGATCGTAAAGCTTGCCCATGACAGGAATATGAAGGTTCTGGTAGACGAGGCCCACGGCACACATTTTTATTTCGGAGAAGGCTTTCCGGTTAATGCCATGGATGCAGGAGCGGATATGGCCTCTGTCAGTATGCATAAATCAGGGGGAAGCCTTACCCAGAGCTCTTTCCTTCTGATCGGAAAAAATATGCATCCCGGCTATGTGCGTCAGATCATCAACCTTACCCAGACTACAAGTGCTTCTTACCTGCTTCTTTCAAGCCTTGATATTTCCAGAAGGAATCTTGCTCTTCGGGGAAAGGAGTCCTTTCAGAGGGTGGCGGGGCTGGCTGAATATGCCAGAACAGAGATTATCTTCTCT
>OBZG01001113.1_pt1 | contig 11381 bp, 10 predicted proteins | sample 1550701 | NCBI WGS metagenome assembly OBZG01 (sample SAMEA2580229, study PRJEB22360) | human gut metagenome | biome: human gut; feature: human-associated habitat; material: faeces | place: Denmark | collected 2008/2010
CATGGGACACGGCCAGCCACCAAGACCCCGAACCGTTCCCCGGCTTAACAACAAAACCGGCTTAATCGGAGTTAAACCGATGTCGGTTTAATTCCGACCGCGGCCGCCGAGGGGTTCTTCGGCAGGCTCAAGAACGAGTTATTCTACGGGCGGGACTGGAGGGGCGTGGGCTACGAGGAGTTCCGCGAACGCCTGGCCGCCTACCTGACCCACTACAATGAAACCAGGATCAAGAAGTCACTGGACTGGATGAGCCCCGTGCAATACCGCAGAAGTCTTGGACTGGCCGCCTGACCGTCCAAAAAAACATCCGCACCCCCTCCGTGCGATCATGGACGATGCGCTCCGCCTGCGCCATCGCATGATTCCGTACCTCCACACCATGAACTGGCGCGCATCCCGGACAGGCCTTCCCCTGGTGGAGCCCATGTATTAGGGATCGCCCGACATCGACGCCGCATACCACGTTCCCAACGAATACATGTTCGGCACCGAACTGCTGGCCGCGCCCATCACGGAACCGATGGATAAATCCTCCCGACGGGGCAAGGCCGACGTATGGCTGCCGCAGGGCGACTGGTTCGACTTCTTCACCGGGCGCCGGTATAGCGCGTCTTCGCCCAACGGACGGCGCATGACCGTCTGGCGTCCGCTCGACGGAATTCCCGTGTTCGCGAAGGCCGGCGGCATCGTGCCGATGCAGCCCCTGTCCGAGGGGGATTCCATCAACTCCGTCGACAACCCGCAGCATCTGGAGATCATCGTCTTCCCCGGAGCGGACGGCGACTTCACGCTGATGGAGGATTCGGGACATTACTCTCGGCAGATCACCCCGGCGACCACCGCGATCACCTATCGATGGCGCAAGGACGGCGCCACATCCGCACTCACGGTATCGCCAGCCCAGGGAGACGTTCACGCTCTGCCGGCCCGGAGAACATGGGATTTCCTGTTCCGAGGCATTACCGACAGCGACATATCCGTACAGGCCGACGGCGCATCCGTCGATTCGGATCGCCGGTATGATGCCGAAACCCTCACATTGCAGGTAACGGTCGCCGACGTATCCACCCGCAGCGAGATACGTGTCACCATCGGCGACACGACGATGGCCCCCGATCCCCGCATGGAAGACGTCTTCGACATCCTTCGGCATGCCGAAATGCGATATCTGACCAAGGAACAGGCTTATGCCGCCATAGCGGAGAACGGCATCGACGCATTGGCCACGATGGATTCACTCGAGCACGTCAGCGGGCCGGACATGGAAGATTGCTCCGATTCGCATATGCCGAGCGCCGTCCGTCAAGCGCTGACGGAGGTGCTGCTCCGATCCTAGCCCGCATGTCGCCTCTCCCGGAATACGCCACGGGAGAGGCGACAGCAGCCCGTCACAGACCCATGTCCAGGCGAACGCCGGGCCGTCAACACGTCGAGGCACGACGCACCAGATCGTAGGAGGTCACATACGTGCGGAACGGATCCGCCGACCCCTCGATGCGCGCGATCAGCATATCCACGGCATGTCGCGCGTAATCATCCACATGCGGGTCGATCGTCGTCAATCCGGGCATGCAGTACTCGGCATCCGGCACGTTGTCGAACCCAATGACCTGCATATCCTGCGGCACGCGCACGCCGCGCCGCTGCAGCTCATGAATCACCCCGATGGCGAGCGCGTCGTTCAGGCACATGACCGCATCCGGACGCGGCGCATCCGGATCGTCCAACAGCCCCGCCACCGCATCGCGGCCGCCGGACTGCACCCAATCCGCGTTACGGACCAGCCGCCAATCGACCTGCAGGCCACGCTCCTCATGGGCCAACACATAGCCGCGGGTACGCATCGTGCTGGTGGTTTCGGGCCGCGACTCGCGGTCGGCATCCGGGCATGCGTTCTCCGCGGTGCCGCCGATCAACGCGATCCTACGGCATCCCGAATCCAGCAGCGCCCCCACCGCGGTGCGTACGGCCTCCACGTTCGGCATCGTGACCCAATCGCCCAGTCCCTGCGTATCGTAATCGCCCACAATCACCAACGGATACGGCTGGTGCAGTATCGTGCGATCCGTGATCGGCGAGCCCATGAAGAAAATCCAGCCGTCCGCGGCCAGCTTCTTCGTCTCCGGGATCGCCTGCGCCAAGCCGCCGGCGCTGTTGTAGGTATCGGTGATCACCGCGTACCCGCGGGAACGTGCCGCCGCCACGATGCTGTCGGCGAGATAGGGCATGAACGGCTGGCAGAAATCGGTGATGGCCAGTCCGATGAGCTTCGTGCCGCCGGTTTTCATGGCGCGGGCGGACACGTTAACGCGGTATCCGAGGCGTTCGATGGCATCCTGGACACGCTGGCGCGTCTCCGGGCGCATACTGCCGGTGTTGTTCAGCACATTCGACACCGTTTTGATGGAGACGCCCGTCTCGCGCGCCACGTCGGTGATGGTCACCCGTTTCGCCACAGCACCCCTCTCGTCGCACCATCGGGCATGTTCCGCACGGTTCAGGCGGAACGCCCGTCTGATTCCAGCATAACGCGTTTTCCCCGGCCGGTCCGGTCCCTTCCGCCCGGCCCGGGAAGCAAGGGCCGTGCGATCCGTCCTTCTCCGGAACGGACCGCGCGGCCCATCGCGTCACTTGATGTGCAGGGCGGTCCAACTCACCGGCGGCAGGGAGACGCGGACCACGCCGGACTCGGCATCGTACATGGCCGACCCGTTGGCGTGCGGGGTCACACGGTTCTGGTCGTAGAGCGTATTCGCGGCGAACAGATCGTCGTCGTGCAGCGTCTGCGCCTCGACGGATGCCGGCTGCGCGCCGTCCTGCAGCCTGATCTCGAACTCGGCGGTCGCCTCGAGCGAACGGTTCACCGCAAACACGGCGAGCGAGCCGTCGGCGCAGCGCACGGCCACGGCGTTCACGCCGTCGACCTCGCCATAGCGCGGCGTATCCACGGTGCCGGCGGACAGCTTCGGCTCCAGCACGGTGCCGCCCTTGGCCAGGCGCGCGGTCACGGAGAACGGGTGGAACGTGGTCTGGCGCCAGGCCGGGCCGCCCGGCTCCGTCATGATCGGGGCGATGACATTGACCAGCTGCGCCAGGCTGGCGGCGCGCACGCGGTCGGCGTTCTTGAGCAGCGTGATCATCAGATCGCCGAACACCACGGCGTCGGCGGCGGTGTAGATGTCCTCCAGCAGACGCGGGGCCACCGGCCAGTTGCCGATGCCCTCGGGGGTCTTGCTCGGCTCCTCACCCTGGTACCAGACATTCCATTCATCGAACGAGATGTACACGTCGTGCGCGCTCTTCAGATGGGCCTTGGTGGCGTCGATGGTGGCGGCCACGTCCTTGATGAAGCCGTCCATATCCACGCCGGAGGCCAGGAAGCTGGCCATGTCGCGCGTGCCGTCCTCCTTGAAGAACGGCTGGTAGTAGGCGTGGCAGGAAACGAAGTTCACGTTCTCGTAGGTCTTCTCAAGAACGGTCTGCTCCCACTTGCCGAAGGTCGGCATGCCATGGGCGGAGGAGCCGCACACCACCAGTTCCACGTCCGGATCGATCTGGCGCATGCCGGCGGCCACGGAGGCGGCGAGCATGCCGTAGTCCTCGGCGGACTTGTGGCCGAGCTGCCACGGGCCGTCCATCTCGTTGCCCAGGCACCACATGCGGATATCGAACGGCTTGTCGGCGCCGTTGGCGCGGCGACGTTCCGACAGCTCGGTGCCGCCGGGCACGTTCGCGTACTCCAGCAGGTCCAGGGCCTCCTGCAGGCCGCGCGTGCCCAGGTTGACGGCCTCCATCAGCTCGTTGCCGCCGGTGGCCTCAAGCCATTCGGCCATCTCGTGCAGGCCGAATTCGTTGGTTTCGGTGGAATGCCAGGCCAGATCGAGTCGACGGGGACGTTCCTGCTTGGGGCCGATGCCGTCCTCCCAGCGGTAGCCGGACACGAAGTTGCCGCCCGGGTAGCGGATGGTGGTGGCGCCGAGTTCCTTGACCAGGTCGATGACGTCCTTGCGGAAGCCGTGCTCGTCGGCGGTCGGGTGGTCGGGCTCGTAGATGCCGGTGTACACGCAACGGCCAAGGTGCTCGACGAACGAACCGAACAGACGATTGTTGACCGGAGCGACCTCAAAATCGTCATCGACGACGAGACGTGCGGTCAGATGGTCCTGCTGGGGCATGGGATTCCTTTCTACATATCTGCATGCACTCTGCATACGTGACACGTATCCATACAACGATGTACCGCGGAGGCGCGGGCGACCGGGGACATCCGTGTGACAGCCACCAGTGTAGTACAACCTTGTACTGACTGCCGGAAGGCGTGGCGCAGAGACGGCTGAGACCTTTTGGCGCACCACTGCAGCAAAAAAGATCCCAAGAAGTCGAATTACAGTCCCATCCGACGCATAGCCACCGTGAACATACGGCAAAAGGCATCAACCACGTCACCCGTCCACCCGCTACATTCACAAGCAGTACCGCCCACTCTGCATCATTCGCATATGCAAAGGCCGCGAACCGTACGATGACGGTTCGCGGCCCCCTGACATGCCATTAGGCCACCCGGCTCGCACCGGCTGTTCGGCCTGCCGGCTCAGCCCTCGCGCTTGGGCGCCTGGCTGGCCACGCGGGTCAGGCGCGGCGGGCGGCGCGTGAACACGAACAGCGGCTGCACCTCGACCAGCGGGTTGTACGGCGCCAGGCCGAACCACTTGACCGGGGAACCGGCCACGCGGCGGATCGCGTACTTGATCTGCAGCGAGAGGGCGCCACGGCCGGAGACCTTCGACTCGGGCATCAGCGCCTTGTGGATCACCACGTAGCGGATGGTGCCGATGCCGGGATCGGCGTCAAGCTTCGGGTAGATCGACTGCTGGTTCGGCAGCTCGCCGGTCTTCTCCAGATCGTGCATGATCTGATGCAGGTAGGCCGGGATGGACTGCGAGACCTTGAAGCCGAGGCGGATGCGCACACGGAACAGGTAGTCGGTACCGAAGCTCTCGACCGAATACTCACGGGTGAACGGCTCGTCGGTGGTCTCGACGGCCACCGCCCACCATGCGCGGGCGCGCTTGGGGTGGTCGGCGAAGATCGAGAAGAAGATGTCCGTATCGAGACGCTTCAGGTCCGGATCGCTGGTCAGGTAGACGATGTTGTCCGCGAACCGGTGGATGCGGCTATCGCCGTGCAGCTTGTCCAGCGCGGGGAGGAAGTCCTTCGGCATCATGTGCCGACGCTGCGAGCGCTCCAGCTTGGTGCCCTCGTTCCACGTGTACATGATCATGAGGATCGCCAGCGTGAGCAGCAGCGTGAACCAGCCGCCGTGCAGGAACTTGGCCATCGAGGCGGCGAAGAACAGGACCTGGATCGCCAGGAACACGATGGTGAACACAACGGCGCCGAACTTGTTGCTGCGGTGCCACAGGTAGATGCCCAGCAGGATCGTGGTGGTGATCATCGTGATGGTCAGTGCCAAGCCGTAGGCCGCCGAGATATGTTCCGAATCGCGGAACAGCAGCAGCACGGCCAGCGTGGCCACGCACAGCACCACGTTGACGACCGGAATGTACAGCTGGCCGCGGGTACGGGCAGGGTAACGGACCTGCAGATGCGGCATCCAGTTGAGGCCGGTGGCCTCGGAGACCATGGTGAACGCGCCCGTAATCAGCGCCTGGGAGGCGATGATGCCGGCGGTGACCGACAGCACGACGGCCACATAGCGCACGTTCGGATCCATCATCTGGAAGAACGGGTTGATCCCCTCGGCGTCGGCCAGTTCGGGGTTGTTCTGGTTGCGCAGCATCCACGCGCCCTGGCCGAAGTAGTTGAGCACCAGCGCCACCTTGATGAACGGCCAGGTGAAGTAGATGTTGCCGCGGCCCACGTGGCCCATATCCGAGTACAGCGCCTCGGCGCCGGTGGTCGAAAGGAACACGGTGCCCATCAGCGCCAGACCGGTGGCGTTATTCGGACTGAACAGGAACTTGATGCCGTAGTACGGGTTGAGTGCGGCGAGCACGGACCAGTCGTTGCCGATGGCTACCACGCCGACGATCGCCAGGAACGCGAACCAGACCATCACCACCGAGCCGAAGACCTTGCCGATCGATTCGGTGCCGCGCGACTGCACGGCGAACAGGATCACGATGATCACCGCGGTGATCATCATCGTCAGATCCTTGTTCTCGGTGAACAGATGCTCCAACGCCGGCAGCGTCTTCAGGCCTTCGACGGCGGACGAGATCGACACGGCCGGCGTCAGCACCGAGTCCGCCAGGAAGGCCGCGCCGCCGAGCATGGCCGGTATGACGAGCCATGCGCCGTATTTGCGAATCAACGAGTACAGAGCAAAGATGATTCTGCAGAAACGGACATCCAAACATCCCAATCCACATCACACATGACCGATTCTCCAGAATCGGACACACAGAACACATTTTTCGGAACTCAGACGTCCGATTCGGCAGAATCGGACACATGTGCACAAGTCGGATGATGAGCACGACTATCGACGGGCGTTCGCCGGTTGTGGACGCCGCTGAAATCGATGCGATCCACACCGGGCACACGCATGAAGACGCACAGTATCAACGCGTGGTATCGCCTGGCACCAGTGTCATGGGAATAAGCACGTTCGGCTCGAACGGCTTGGGGATGTTCTTGCGTGAAGCGTTAGCCGCGGCCACTTCCTCATTGGCAATCGCCTGCACGATATGGTCGGCCGCCGACTGTGCGATCGCCGAGAAATCCTGCGCGACCGCGGTCAGCTTCATGCCGGCCAAATCAGTCAAATACGTACCATCGTAGGCAACGATCTGCAGCTCGTCAGGAATGGAAATTCCACGGCCCAACGCTTCGCGCACGCAGAACGATGCACCAATATCGGAACTGACCACGGCATCGACGCCGTCGGTCGTCACCTTGTCGAGCGCATTGCTGACCGCACGATGATAGCCGGCAAAATCCATCACTTCGCCAGCTTCAACATACTCGTATTTCACGCCTGCGGAGGTCAATTCCTGTTCCAACGTGAGGTAGTAGCGCACCGTCGGGAACGTGGTCTTTCCCAAATCGAACGGTCCTTCCTCGACTTCTCCGCGCGCAGCCAAATCGAAGAATTGATCTCGCGGACCGCCAATCATCACCACATGTTTGGCACCATTGCGGATCAGCATCTGCGCAATCAATCGCCCACCCTGCTCGTGGTCGGATCCGATTGACGAAATACCGTCTCCAAGCACACGGTCGAACGCGACGATCGGGCGATGAATCGACGTCCAATAATCGCCGGGATGCGAAGTGTGCGCACACATGACGATGCCGTCCATCATGTGCCGACGCAACATGTCGACATACTGGATTTCGCCATCCGCCTCATCTGCGGTAGAGCACAGCATAGTGCGTAATCCTTGCGCGGCGAGTGCATGCTGCAGATGTGCGGTAAACGTCGCAAAGAACGGGTGGCGGATGGTAGGCACGATGACGCCGACCAGATTCGTGCAATCATGATACAGATTGCGGGCAAGCTCGTTCGGCACATAATTGAGGGCTTGCATGGCTTTGCGCACACGTTCGCGCATGTCATCAGACACGTACCCGTTGCCGTTCACCACCAGCGAGACGGTGCTCAGAGACACCCCGGCCTTCTTCGCCACATCGCGCATGCCGACCATGATCGCACCTTCCCCGTTATCACTGTTCTATCGTTGTATGCTCACGTGCTTACCACGAAATATTACATTCATTTACATTCTCTCGAACCTGTTCGACAGTCCGGCAACGAAATACAGCTTCTTAGTGTCGACTCCTGCGGAGGCGAAGGCCTTCAGCAGCGGCTTGGTCTGGTCGAATGCAATCACCAGCGTTGCATCCGGACTGGCGGCCTTGATGGCGGTGGCGCTCAGATTTCTTTCACGTTACTCAGCGACCGTCCGTGTAACGTGAAAATTACGCCGGATTGGCAAGCAGCGCAATGCCGAAACCGGCGGCCACGCAAATGAGAGGCACCGCGACGGTTGCTATTCCATAGCCCAGAGCCAGCGTAAAACGACGCTGGCGAATCAATGAAACCACTTCGTTGAGCGCCGTGGAGAATGTTGAGAAACCACCGAGAAATCCGACAACGAACATCATGACCGTGTCCATATCCACCGATTGCGAATAGTAGGACATCATGGCGATGCCCGCGCATAGCGAGGCGACGCCGTTGATGACGAGCGTGGATAGCGGGAAGTTGCGGTTCGTTCTTCGATTCTCGCGGTTCCAGCCTCGTTGAATTGACACGTCGAGCACGTAACGGGCCATGGCTCCCAGACCGCCGAACAGACAGATCATCCACATCATCAGCGCACCTCCCCGGTAGTCGGGTCGGCGACAAGCGAAATCTCCGCAGTGATCGGTTTGGGCTCGAAGCTGGGTGGAAGCGGGTTGGCCGGCTGCTGGATTGGCTGCGACTGCTGCTGGGGCTGCTGGATTGGTTGCGACTGCTGAATCTCGGGCAGCTGCCCCAAGTCTGGAGTATCCGGCTCGCGCAGCAACGGATGCGCCGGCTGCGTCAGCTGAGGAACGGCCAGCGGAGGAATCTGCGGAACGCGGCCTGTCTGCATAGGCTGGCTGGCGGTCGGCGGCACGGTTGGTGTTTCGACTCGCGGGACCTGTCCCGTCTGTGCAATCTGCTGGGCCGTCTGCGCGGCCTGCTGCGCCGCCTGCGCGGCTTCCATTGCGGCCTGCGCGGCAGAACGCGCCACGGCGGCCACCTTCACCAGGCGGACGGCGCGGCAGACCGCGCCACGTCGGCCACTTTCACATGGCGTACGCCCTGCGTGTCCGATTCGGCAGAATCGGAAACGGAAACAGCTGAAAACGCACCCCGAACCCGCTTTCGAGTACTCCGTGACAGCAGTGCCTGCATCAGAACCACGCCGGCGGCGGCAGTGAGCAAACCGCCTGCAAAATTTCCCGCAAGATAGCCAAGCGCACTGGCGATATGCCGCTCGTGCAGACCTTCCATCGTTTCCAGCATCACGCCGGACATCGTCGAAAGCCCGCCGAGCAAGCCGAGCCCAACGCCACGGCTGACAACCTGCCGCACCCGGCGACGCAGCCACGAAGCGGTCGCCATGAATTCGGTCAGCATCGCGAACAGGAAGCAGGCGACCATATTCGACACAAACGTGCCCACAACGAACGGCGTCCCGCTGACCGACGGCAGAAGCATATCCAACGCATGCCGACAGCCGACTCCAACAAATCCACCGACGAACACCACAACATACATCAGTCCGTCGGCGAGCGGATTGAACCGCGCCTGCATACGTTTCATCGGTGCCAGGGGAATCGTAGGCGGATTCATGGTGTTAGCGGCGGGCGCGGTTGCACCAGCATGCGTCACCTCAACAGTGTCGATTGCCTGCGTGATGGGATGTGAGTCCTCACCCGCAGTCACCACGTCTCCCGGCGATTGTTCTTGCGATTCCATTGCGCTCCCCCTGTACTGGCCTTCCGCGGACAGCGTTGTTCCGCCCATAGGCCGTGCAACAACGAGCTGGGCCGCGGTTGCCGCCTTCCTAACGCATATGAGTTTACACGGAGCGCCAACGTATGCACCCTGGATGTCCGATTCCGCAGATTCGTACATCCAGAGTCCAGCCGAATTCAGCCAGGCTCAGTCAAGCCGGGCATCACACAGCCGCCGCATCGCAGGTCGCACCTCGCGCTCCTCCTCGCCACTGAACAGCACCACCAGATAGTCGCCGGCACGCAGCCGTGTATCGCCGCGCGGCACGATCTCGCTTTCGCCGCGACGCAGGCCGATGATCAGGCACCCAGACGGCCAACGCACGTCACGCACCCGCTTGCCGTCCGCAATCGCTCCCATTTCCAATGGCAGTTCCATAATGCCGCTGCCCACATGGCTTGCGATCGCCATCTGCATGCCTTGCGCGCGCACGTACCGCTCCAGCAACTCCCCATAAATCGGTTTGGTGCGCAGCAAATCGGACACCAACAGCGCGACGAAAGCGACGGCCGCGACCGGCAGCATGTGCGTCAACGTTCCAGACATCTCCACAGCCAACAGAATCGACGTGATCGGCGTTTTCACGGACGCGGCGAGCGTGCCCGTCATCACGCACACCGCAAACACCGCCACTGCGTCGGATGGCAGATCACCGAATCGATGCAACACTTCACCGCAGATGCCGCCGGCCAACGAACCGACCGCAAGAATCGGCATGAAAATACCGCCAGGCGCGCCTGAGCCGAAACTCGTGGATGTGAACAGCATCTTCGCCACGAACAGCAGACACAGCATTCCCAAGCCGACGCGCGCATGTTCGGCGGTATCAATCAGATTCGAGCCGCCGCCGAGCACATCGGGCAACCAGATGCCGACAGGCAACGCGATCGCAATCGCAATCATCGGGCGGCTCCATGCCGGCAGTTTGCCGTACAGCGTCTGGAAGCCAAGCAACGAGCGGTTCATCAGCGAACCAACCAAACCGGCCACCAATCCCAACGGAATCAGCCACACATACTCTTCCAACGACAGCTGACCGATATCACCGAAATCCAAAACCGGACGCAGACCGAAACAGTATTTTGAGACGAAATCGGCGGTCAGCGATGCGGCGGTGGCGCCCATCAGAATCGCAGGGGAAAAACTCCGATGCACCCCTTCCAAAGCGAACATCATGCCGGACAGCGGCGCGCTGAACGCGGCGGACAAGCCGGCCGCGGCACCGGCGGTGACCAGATAATGCTCCTGCATGTCCTCACGGCGGCGGCCGCGCAAACGGTGGGACACACACTGCGCGCCCGACGCACCAATCTGAATGGACGGCCCCTCACGGCCGAGCGACAGACCAAACAACGCGCCCAACAGTCCACCGACGAAACGGACTGGCAGAATCGTCTGCCAACGCATCTTCAAGCCGCATATCACCACGCCGTTGGTCTGCGGGATGCCGCTGCCACCAGCCATCGGCTCCTTGCCGACCATCCACGCGATCGCCAGCGCGGCCGCCACCGCGGCAACCGCCCACGGCGCAATCAGCCACGGGGTCTCGCGAATCCGCGCATATATCCAACGGGACGCATCCGTGCCGTATTCGATGCCGAGACGGTATACGACAACCAGCAATCCTGAAACCAGACCAATGACTATGCCGGCCGCCGCCATCTTCCACTTCAAGTGGTCGAATCGCGGAATCAGCCGGCGGATATCATGTGCCGCGTCGTTACCAGTCAAGCCGGGAAATTCGTTGCAGACGGTCAGTCGACCAGCGAATTGATCTGGATGACATGATCGCGCTGCGGACCGGTGCCGATCGCGGAGATACGGCAGCCGCTCAGCCCCTCCCAAACCGTGCACCTCCCAGGTC
>OBZG01001132.1_pt1 | contig 11198 bp, 9 predicted proteins | sample 1550701 | NCBI WGS metagenome assembly OBZG01 (sample SAMEA2580229, study PRJEB22360) | human gut metagenome | biome: human gut; feature: human-associated habitat; material: faeces | place: Denmark | collected 2008/2010
TTGAGAAGTTTGTCCGAAAAATGGGAGAGCACTATCAGAATATGACCAATCTGGCAGCCTGGCAGATAGATAATGAAGTGGAAGCAGGATTTTGCTGCTGCGACAGTTGTGCGGAAAAATTCCGGGTGTGGCTGAAAGAGAAATACGGTTCCCTGGAGGCTGTCAACCAGGCGTATCATAATGAGGTGTGGAGCGGAAGCTATTCTGCATGGTCCCAGGTTCATCCGCCCCTGGGGGATCGCCCTGTGACACAGTATAACCCGGCCTATATGCTGGATTATCAGCGGTTTATGTCAGACAGTACGATAGATTATGTGAATTTTCAGCAGCGGCTGCTGCGGGAGTATTTTCCGCAGACCCCGATTACCACCAATACCTGGTTCTGTGATCATATGCCGGATTTTTATAAGCTGTTTGACAAGCTGGATTTTTGCTCTTATGACAATTATCCTGCGACGGTGCTGCCGGAAGAGGGATATTATTCTCACGCCTTTCATCTGGATTTCATCCGGGGCGTGAAGCAAAAAAACTTTTGGATTATGGAGCAGCTGAGCGGTACGCCGGGGTGCTGGATGCCTATGGCGCCTACGGTGAAGCCAGGAATGATCAAAGGCTATGGTATGCAGGCATTTGCCCATGGGGCGGATGCGGTCATTAATTTCCGTTTCCGCAGCGCAGTAGGCGGCGCCGAGATGTTCTGGCATGGCCTGATCGATCACAGCAATGTGCCTGGCAGGCGGTATGCGGAATTTGAAGAATTGTGCCGGACGGTGAAAAATCTGAAGCATATGGAAGGAACCGAAATCCGGTCCGGGGTGGCGCTGCTGTGCGGATTTGAAAGTGAATATGCTTTTAGCCTGCAGCTGCAGGCGGAGGGCGCTTACTATCTGGAACAGATGCAGGCTTTTCATAGTGCATTTACCCATTACGGAGTGAATGTGGATATTATTGACCAGGAGGCAGATTTGGGGAAATACCGCATTGTTGTTGCGCCAGCGATGTATGTGCGCTCCCAAAAGGCGTCAGACCAGCTGCACACATTTGCGCAAAACGGCGGCATTGTACTGCTGACGGCCCGCAGCGGAGTGAAGGATGAGCATAATAATTGTATTATGCAGCCGCTGCCGGCCGGTTATTCGGATATGACAGGCTGCTGGGTGGAAGAATATGATGCTGTCGGCAATCGTAAAATTCCGGTAATAATGGATGGTCAGTATTACCAGGGTATGCGCTGGTGTGATATAATCAGAACGGAAAGCGCAGAAACCCTGGCGGTCTATGGGGAGAACTTCTATGCAGGGAAGGCGGCGGTAACGAAAAATTCCTATGGGAAGGGATGCGTTTATTATATCGGAACGGTAGGGCTGCCCGGGCTTTGCCGCAGGCTGGCGGAAGAGATGCTGCGTCAGACGGATATTCCCTACGTGGAGAATCTGCCGGAACGTGTAGAAGTGACGGTTCGCGAAGGCAAGGGGAAGCGCTTCACCTTTCTGTTTAATAATGATGAAGCAGCAAAGGAATTTGATTTCAGGGGAATACCGATGAGGATGGAGCCGTTTGAGATGAAGGTGCTGGAAGGAGGAGAGGTGTAAAAAATGGCAGGCAAGGCAGGAAAAGAGGGATCCATCCGATATTTAAAATGAAGGAAGGCAAGGAGAAAAGTATGGGAATTACATATTTTGAAAAAGAAAGAATTTTTAAGCTGGATACGAAAAATACCAGTTATCTGATCGGGATAACAGATGAGGAAAATTTTATTGGGCACATTTATTATGGAAAAAAACTGGAGGATCATAATCTGGCATATCTGCTCAGAACAGAAGAATCCCCCTATGTGCCTTCGGTGAATGTAAGAGACAGGGTATCCTTCCTGGATTCCTTCCCGATGGAATATCCGGGACACGGAACAGGCGACTATCGGGAAGCCGCTTTCAGGGTAAAGACGCAGGCCGGCCATACAGCCTGCAGCCTTTCATATGTCTCGCATGAAATTTTTGCAGGGAAAAAAGAAATTCCGGGACTGCCTGCTTCCTTTGCAAAGACGGGAAAGGACGGTAAGCCAGAGGGGTGCTTTACGTTGGAGCTGTTTTGCACAGACAGCGTGCTTAACCTGACCGCCGTGCTCAGCTATTCTGTTTTTGAGGACACGGATGTAATTGCGCGGCATGTGTCTATACTAAATAACAGTGAAAATACAATCTGGCTGACAAAGGTTTCCTCCATGTGCATGGATATGGATAATCGTGAGTTTGAAGCGATTACCCTGCACGGCTCCTGGGCCAGAGAACGTCATATCCAGAGGCAGAAGATTGGAATCGGGATGCAGGGTGTCGCATCAGGACGGGGGGAATCCGGCCACCAGGATCATCCATTTATTGCATTGGTCACCCCCAATACCACACAGGATACCGGTGAAGTATACGGCGTACAGTTGGTTTATTCGGGGAATTATGAATTCCGGGCGGATGTCAACCAGTATGATTCTGTGAGACTGCAGGCGGGCATTAATCCTGTGGATTTTTGCTGGAAGCTGGAAGCAGGCGCGCACTTTGATGCTCCGGAAGCGCTGCTGACCTATTCTGCCTCAGGGCTTTCCGGAATGACGGCGCACTATCACGATTTTATAAGACAGCATATTATCAGAAGCCCATACAAAGATAAAAAACGCCCCATTCTGATTAACAACTGGGAAGCAACCTATTTTGATTTTAATACGGAAAAGCTGCTTGCCATTGCAAAGGAAGCGGCAGGACTGGGGATAGAAATGCTTGTGCTGGACGACGGCTGGTTCGGCGCCCGCAGCAGTGACAACTGCGCCTTGGGCGACTGGGTGGTGAATGAAGAAAAACTGCCCGGCGGCCTGTCCGGCCTGGCGGAGGAAATCAACAGGCTGGGAATGAAATTCGGTTTGTGGTTTGAGCCGGAAATGGTATCTCCGGACTCTGATTTATACCGCAAGCATCCCGACTGGGCGATTGCAGTGCCGGGCAGGACCCCGGGAAGGGCGCGCAACCAATATGTGCTTGATTTTTCCCGCAGCGAGGTAGTGGACGGTGTATGGGAGATGATGGAACGGGTGTTAAGCTCTGCCAACATCGAATATGTGAAATGGGATATGAACCGGCCGCTGAGTGATCTGGGGAGTGCGGCGCTGCCGCCGGATCGTCAGGGAGAGCTGTCCCACCGTTATATGCTTGGCGTTTATTCACTGCAGGAGCGCCTGGTTTCCAGGTTCCCGAATATTTTGCTTGAAAACTGCTCAGGCGGAGGCGCCCGGTATGACGCGGGCATGCTGTATTACAGTCCTCAGATTTGGTGCTCGGATGATACGGATGCCATCGAACGGCTGGCGATTCAGGAGGGAACGGCGTTGATTTATCCGCTGTCTACCATCGGCGCGCATGTCAGTGACTGCCCCAATCATGCAGTGGGACGGGTGACGCCTTTTGAAACCAGGGGATATGTGGCGCTGGCAGGCACCTTTGGCTATGAACTGGATGTGACCCGTATACCGGAGGAGGACAGGAAACAGATTCCGGCGCAGACCGCCATGTATCATAAGTATAATGATTTGGTGAGAGAGGGCGATTATTTCCGTCTGGCATCCGCTTCTGAAAATCAGATGTATGACAGCTGGCAGGTGGTATCCAAGGACGGAACGGAGAGCCTTGTAACTTTTATCCAGGTAAAAGGCCGTACGTGCCAGCGTAGCAGGAGAATATTCTTAAGAGGGCTGCACCCGGATAAAAAGTATCGTATCGAGGGAGAAGACGGCGTCTTCGGCGGAGATACGCTGATGTATGCAGGTCTTCAGGTCGCCGGGCTATGGGGCGATTTTCAGGGAAAACTGATTCATCTGGTGCAGGTTTAAGGAGCAGTGAAAATATAACGCAGGAAAAACAATCCGAAGCCGCCGTTTTTTGGCGGCTTCCTTTCCCTTACCCTGTCTGTAAAATTTATGAAAAAAAGAATTCTGGTTTTCCATGGGCTTATGTTTGCATACTTTCCTTAAAATAACCAAATAATAACTGCAGACCAGACAGAAAGGAATGCGGTAAAAATGGAAAAAGACAGGAAAGAAACACCGGTTTCCCCGATTCTGGGCAAACAGAGCGTGAGCCTTCAGAAACCGGTATACATGATAGACAGCGCCTCCATTGTGGGGAAAAAAGAAGGGGAAGGGCCGCTGGGCGATTTATTTGACCTGGTGGGAGAGGACGACATGTTCGGCGCCCAGACCTGGGAAGATGCGGAGAGCACCCTGCAGAAGGAGGCCCTGGGCACCGCCCTGCGGAAAGCAGGCTGGAAGGCGCAGGAGGTACGATACCTGTTTGCAGGGGATCTGTTGGGACAGGAAATCGCCACCAGCTTCGGGCTGGTGAACTATGAACTTCCTCTGTTCGGCCTTTACGGGGCTTGCTCCACCTGCGGCCTTTCCCTGACCCTGGCATCGATGATTATAAGCGGAGGCTTTGCGGATAAGGCTGCCTGTGTCACCAGCAGCCATTTTGCCAGTGCGGAAAAAGAGTTCCGTTTTCCTCTTGCCTACGGCAACCAGCGCCCTCTTTCGGCCACCTGGACTGTGACGGGTAGCGGCGCTTTTTTGCTGGGTGCGGAGAAAACAGGGAAGGCCAGGGCCAAAATCACCGGTCTTACGCCGGGAAAAATCGTGGACTACGGACTGAAGGACAGCATGAACATGGGGGCCTGTATGGCGCCTGCCGCTGCGGATACCATTGAGCAGCATCTGAAGGATTTCGGCAGGCAGCCTGATTACTACGATAAAATCATTACAGGCGATCTGGGAAAAGTGGGACAGACCGTATTAATTGACCTGCTGAATAAAAAAGGAATAGACATTTCCGGCCAGCATATGGACTGCGGCATTGAAATTTTCGATGCGGGAGAACAGGATACCCATGCCGGAGGCTCGGGCTGCGGCTGTTCGGCAGTGACACTGTCCGCCTATGTCCTGAAAATGCTGGAGGAGGGCGTGTGGAAGCGTGTATTATTTGCGCCTACAGGAGCGCTTCTGAGCAAAACAAGCTTTAATGAAGGACAGAATGTTCCGGGAATCGCCCATGGGGTAGTGCTGGAAAGTCCGGTATAGATTAGTTTTTATAAGAGTACGTGTATGTGCATCGGGGGCTGCTGATTGCTGCAGGCCCCGATGTTATTGTATGATGGTGTGCTTGGAAGCCTTACTTTTATGTGATAATACATATGACATAGGAGAATTTTGTTCGATAGCGGTGTGTTATGGAAGTATAGGAAGTGGCAGATTGGGCCTGGGGGATAACAGAGAAACCGGCAGGCTGAGCATCAAAGCACGCGGAACAGACATTGCCAATCACATGCGGCGGCAGTATAATAGCATTGCAGTTCAGCCGTATCCGGCTCCCGTGCGAAACCGGGGAGACACAGAATAAATTAAGCCCAAACATCCGTCCTTCAATAAAAGCGGTTTGTCATGGGTAGCTGCAGTTACGGATCGGCTGCAGGCTTAGCTGTAACATAACAGCCGAAGAGGAAACGTTGATTACAGGAAATGCAGTTTCAGGAAAGAAGGATGAAGCAATGCGCACAATGGAATTTAAAATGGAACGGCCCGGCCTGTTAAAGGAAGGCGACCATGTAACGGTAACGGAAGGAGTCCTTCCCAGCAACTATTATTATACAATTGACCCTTCCCTTGCCATGTCCGGGAACTATCCCTTCCGGGAAAAACTGTTGTCAAAGGAAGGAGACGTAACAGCCGTCATTGAAAATGAGAGGGGCTTCTATGTAACCGTAGCTTTTGACGAATAAGAAAATGTGCAAAAGCTTTTGTATTCCAGGGTTACGAATACCTCAATTATAGCTGATTTTTGACCACAATGATTCTTGCCTGACACGAAATTTGATGGTATGATTGGAAAAGTGAAATTGATTCACATGACAGCAGCTGAAATAAAAGGAGGAAAATATTATGTTAAAGAAAATAGCGACCGATAAAGCACCTGCGGCAATAGGACCTTATTCACAGGCGATAGCAGCAGGAGATTTTCTGTTTGCATCCGGCCAGATTCCGATTAATCCGGCAAACGGTACGATTGAAGCGGAAGGCATCGAGGCCCAGGCAGAACAGGTAATGAAGAATATCGGAGCCATTCTGGAAGAAGCAGGCGTAAATTACGGCAGTGTGGTTAAGACAAGCTGTTTCCTGGCTGATATGGCAGATTTTGCTGCATTCAACAGCGTATATGAGAAATATTTTACAGAAAAGCCCGCAAGAAGCTGTGTTGCGGTAAAAGAGCTTCCCAAGAGCGTTCTCTGTGAAGTGGAAGTAATTGCGTACCTGGGATAATTTATATGAATACAAAAGATAACATCGTACTGATTGGAATGCCCGGCGCAGGCAAGAGCACGGTCGGCGTTGTTCTGGCCAAATGCCTGGGCTATCATTTTTTGGATTCCGACCTGGTTATCCAGGAGGAAACCGGCCGTCTGCTGCATGAAATCATTTCCGAAGAAGGGCTGGACGGCTTCCTTCAGGTGGAAAATGATGTGAACAGCCGGATAGAGGCGAAGCACTGCGTAATTGCCACCGGCGGCAGTGTAATCTATGGAAAAGAAGCCATGCAACACTTAAAACAGATCGGCACAGTGGTCTATCTGCAGCTTTCCTGTGAGGAAATCAACAGGCGGCTGGGCGATTTGAAACAGCGTGGCGTGGCTCTGAAGGACGGGCAGACGCTGGAGGAGCTTTATGCAGAGAGAGTTCCTTTATATGAAAAATATGCGGACGTGATCCTTTTCTGCGAAGGAAAAAGAATCCGCCAGATCGTATCCGACCTGTCCGCTCACTTTGCCCTGTGAATTTTTACTTAACAGTATTTCTGAGGATTCCTTTGTAACGATATTTTATGCTGCAAAGGAATCCTTTATACAGTCAAAAAACACATGAGGCCGCGTAACCTTTTCCGGTTACTGTGAAAAAACTGAATTGCTGCCTTTTCTTCTGCACTTTTTACAATTTGTGAATAATTACTATTTCGGATTCTCCAGATATATGGTATAAATAATTGTAACTGCGAGGGGTACTGAACAGTTATAAATATTTCATAATTCTTATTTACTCATCCGGCTGTATCAGCCATTGATTCCATTTTTTATATTTGGTATCCGAAGGAATTGCTTTTTCGATGGGATATGTCTATAATATAACCTGTATAAAGTATACATCTTTTGGATTTACCAACAAGATTTAAGGAGAATGTATACTTGTATGAAGAAAGAAAAAGATTCGGCAGTAAAAAGATTTCTGGAGAATCCGGCCCATTTTTGTGATCTGTTCAATGGATCGCTGTTTGGCGGGAAACAGGTGCTGAAGGCCGGCAGCCTGGAGAGCCTGCCAGGGGAAGCGATTGTCAGCTTTGCGGATAAGGATGGCAGGAAGGTAACTGTTAAGAGATACAGGGATGCGGTCCGGAAGGCATGCGGAAATGCCCTGTACGCCATATTCGCTGTGGAAGGGCAGGACAAGGCACACTATGCTATGCCTGTAAGGGAAATGCTCTACGATGCCATGAGCTATACCAACCAGGTGGAGCAGGCGGCAGTAAGGCATCGTGAAAACAGAGACTATCAGAACAGCGCTCAGTTTTTATCAGGCTTTTTCCCTGAGGACAGGCTCGTGCCGGTGGTAACGCTGTGCCTTTATTACGGAACAACACCGTGGGATGGGCCGATGGAGCTTCTGGACATGATGGATATTCCGGAGGAATTTGAGGACATGCGCCCGTATCTTTCAAATTACCGGCTCAATTTAATACAGCCGGAAAATGCGGAACCGGATAATTTCCGTACGGACTGGAAGCTTATTTTTTCATTGCTGAAGATGGCCGGCGACGGAACGGGAATGAAGGAGTATATACAGGAAAACAGTGAAATGTTCAGACATATTCCACCGGATACTTACGATATGCTGAAGGCGCTTCTTCATGCGGACAGATGGTGGAAAGCAGACGCAGACAGCGGGAAAGGGGAAATTCTTCTGCTTATCAAGCTGGCCTGCAGGAAGCTTGAAAAAGGGAAAAGCCCGGAGGAAGCGGCAGAGGAGCTGGAAGAAAGCGTGGAAACAATCAGGAAGATTTATCAGGCGGCAGAGGAATTTGCGCCGGATTATGACAATGTTCAGATATATCACAGACTGAAGCGCGGAAATGATTTTTCAAGCGCGCTCTGAAACAGAAAGACTAAATTTCGGGAAAGAAGGTACATATAAATGAATCAAAACGGCGAAAGCAGCAGGGGCGGGCAGATCGGTCACAGCAGAGAGCACAGCTACCGAAGTAGTCTGCTCCTTTTTCTTGCGGCATCCATCTGGGGTGTGGCCTTTGTGGCGCAGAGCGTAGGGATGGATTATATGGGGCCGTTTACCTTTAATGGTGCAAGAAGCCTTATTGGAGGCACGGTTCTTCTGCCTCTGATTGCATTCCGTGAGCAGAAAAAGAAGAAGGCAGAGACACGTAAGGAAACAGCGGAGGAGAGAAAACAAAGACGGAAGATCACGCTGATTGGCGGCGTCTGTTGTGGTCTTGCCATATGCACGGCAAGTATGTTCCAGCAGATCGGCATACAGTATACCACGGTGGGGAAGGCCGGATTTATTACCACTCTTTACATTATCATTGTTCCCATTATGGGACTTTTCTTTGGGAAAAAAGTGAGAAGAATTGTCTGGGCCGGGGCGGCGATTGCCGCGGCAGGAATGTATCTGCTTTGTGTCAATGAGACACTCAGCCTGAACCAGGGAGATGTGCTTGTATTTATCTGTGCGGTGATTTTTTCCATCCATATCCTGGTGATTGATTATTTTTCACCAAAGACGGATGGCGTGAAGCTCTCCTGCATCCAGTTTTTTGTGGCGGGGATTATCTGTACAATCGGCGCCTTTCTATTTGAAGAACCGACCTGGAGCGGGCTGGTAAGCGGCGCAGTCCCTGTTCTTTATGCAGGTGTTATGTCCTGCGGCGTGGCCTATACCCTGCAGATAATCGGGCAGAAGCACCTGGATCCTACCGTGGCCTCACTGATTTTAAGCCTGGAATCCGTGGTATCTGTGCTGGCCGGCTGGGTGATTCTGGGGGAGACGCTGAATCTGAAGGAAATATTCGGATGTGTTCTTGTTTTTGCGGCGGTAATCCTGGTGCAGCTGCCGGAGAAGTCCGGGGAGGCGGCGCTTATGTCCGGGGCTGATTCATAAAACAGGTAACTTGCAATCAGCCGTATAAGGTGAATGGGGGAAAAATATGTTTTGGCAAGGGGATCCGGTATATAAAAAAATGATGTCTGCAAATCCACAGATAGACAGGGATTATTTGGAAAGGATTTAGCTCACCTGACAAGAGTTAATTTTCCCGATGAATTCAGGGAAAGGATACAGATTGACCTTGTAAAACATTATTATGACAGCCTGTTGAAGCATAGTGTAAAAGATTATACGTGGCAACGCTGCTTTAAGGATTACCGCAGGGAGATTGCTTCTATGGTTCTAATTCCCATGTGGCAACATTGCTGCTTTGGGGCAGGCTATGCAGAATGGGGAGAAGATATTGATAAACTCACTGCAAATTATGAGTTTTTTAATTGTGATGAACTGTGCTCTGGTGGTTTGTATAATTAATCCTTACACATTCCGTTTATCGTCTTCAAAAATAAAAAAATGAACACCATGATAATTATGGGGCGAACCGTTTTCGTCCCGATTTTTATGCCCATTTCCTGAAAGATAAAATTCCCCTTATTTTATCAATACGCAGGAACATATACGATCTGTTTTGTCAAGTTTTTATCCTCTTCTTACCGTAAATTTGTAACTGTTCAGTCTCCGATGTCATTTGGTTACGTAAATTTTCCATTACAGATTTGTTAATAGACTGTTAACTCTTTCTAGCATTTCTGTGATTCCCTTGTTTTGAAACCGCCCCGCAGGTATAGTATAAATAGGGGAAAAAACAGCCTGACAGGCCGGGAAGACATTTGATTTGCCGGCAGGCCAGGTGAGCGGGGGATGAGATTTTTGAAGAAGAAAATATGGTTTGCATTGTTTGCGGCAATCGTTGTAATCAATATTCTGGCATGGAACTGCACGGCGTTTTGTGACTGGCATATCCGGTTTATATTTCCGGTGTCCATTAATACCTATGGCAGACTGATGTCCGTCTTTCCTTTTTCCGTGGGAGAGTGGATGATAGCCTTTGGTCTGCTGCTTCTGCTGGAAGCGGTGCTTCTGGCGGCTGTCAGGATTTTTGTGAGAAGGGAATGGCTGAAACGGGTGTGCAAAGGCTTCTATACGGCTTTTGCCTGGATTCTGCTTGCGGTTTTCTGGATTATGACGTGCAATTGCTTTCTTCTTTACCATGCTTCTCCCATTGATGAAAAATATATGCCCGAAAAAACAGAGCGGGGTTATACTGACAAGGAGCTTGCTCTTGTAAGAGATCATATTGTGGAAAAGCTGAATGAACTGACTGTCGAGATGGAACGGGACGATGCCGGCTATCTTGTATATAATGACGAAATTACCACAGGGGCGATTACCGCCATGCAGGAGCTTGGAAAGGAGTACGACCAGCTGTCCGGCTATTATCCGAGGGCCAAGACCATCCATTCCTCCGATTTCCTCAGCCAGGAACATATGATGGGCTACTACTTCCCGTTTTCAATGGAAGCCAACTATAATAAACGCATGTACATCGTGAACAAGCCGGCAACTATCTGCCATGAGCTTGCCCATTTAAAGGGCTTCATTTACGAGGACGAAGCCAATTTTATCGGTTTTCTGGCATGTATTAACTCCGATGACATCTTCTTTCAGTACAGCGGCTACATGAGCGTACTTAACTATGTGGAAAATGAGTTCCGTGATTCCATTAACCATAAGGCATCCAAGTACTTTGAACATCCGGAAATAGCGAAAAGCGTTTACAGCGACGACCTGTTCCTCACTGCCGAAGCGTGGGAAAAGGTGGAAGAAAAGGCCGTGATCCAGACTGCAACCGTAAAAAAAGCCTCCAATCAGTTCACTGAAGCCACGCTGAAAATCAACGGAGTGGAGGACGGCATGAAAAGCTACAGCCGCGTGGTTACCCTTCTTTTGAAATATTACGACGGAATTTTATATTAAATTACACAGGCTTCGTACAGGCCGGATG
>OBZG01001149.1_pt1 | contig 11010 bp, 7 predicted proteins | sample 1550701 | NCBI WGS metagenome assembly OBZG01 (sample SAMEA2580229, study PRJEB22360) | human gut metagenome | biome: human gut; feature: human-associated habitat; material: faeces | place: Denmark | collected 2008/2010
ACTGTGATTGTGGGAATAATTCTGCTTCTTTGGTTAGCTTCTCTGGTCAGGAACGGAAGAACAGGATGTGGAAGCGCTGACGCAGGCACCGGCAGAGGAGAAGAGCTGCCATAAATACTTTGTGAGGCGGTAAAAGCAGCGGCGGCAGGGAGAAATTTTACGGAAGTAAAGTTCTTTCCCTGCCGCTGTTTTTTTTGCAGGATTATGCTAAATAAAACAGCTTGCGAGCTGAATGATTTTGTGATAAAGTATTTTCACGGCGGTTACCATTTCCTGGTAATCCGTTTTTCTATTTCAAAGGCCGTATGTAAGACGGCATCATGGCGAATCAGCCGGTATGAATTCCAATTTTTACGGAACAGGTCGGACAAAAGAAGGGAGAGATGCCTATGGACTGAGCTTCTGGTGTATTTTTTGCGCTTATTTTTTGGTTTGGCGCTTAAATATACTTTTGGTGCTTAGATTTATTTATCAACCCTTTAAGGGATCTTATCAACCCTTTAAGGGAATTTAGAATCTCAATTTACACAACAATGAAGGAGGTATCCTATGGGATTACAAACGATAAGAAAAACAGCCTGGCTGGGGATTATGGCGGGCATTCTATGTCTGGCACTGATAACGGCGGGCCTGGGCAGACTTAAAATATCAGCGGAAGAAGCGAACGGCAGCGTATCCGCGTCCATAGTCCATCGACATGAAGGCAGTGAGGAGAACGGAGGAAGCTGCTTCCGGGAACTGTTTCATGAGCATTCCGAGGAGAAGGGATGTTACCGTACCGTCAGCTGTACGGTTACCGTACATGGGAACGGCGGCTTCTGGTCGCAGGGGGATGCACACTGCGACTGCCATGGACAGGTACATGAAATCTATCATGTCATTAAAAAACACAGCGCCTGCGGTGCGGCGGATCAATACACACAGATACATTTTACAGAACACCACGGTCCGGGAACGGACGGCTTCAAAGGCTACGACAGCACTACGCATACAGATAAAAAACTGGACTGCAGCCATGAAGGCGAGGTGACAGGTTATGAAATGTCCTGCGGTGAAACGGAGGGAGCGGAGGTCGCAGTATTGACGGTACGTCCGGATAGCCGGTCCAGATACCACGCAGTGGACAAGAGAAGTGAAGCTGCAAGCAGGGTATGAAATAAAAGGCAGCATTGCGGTTGCCTCCGACAGCTTTATCTGGAATGGAGGGGCTCCGTCCGCACAGAATGAATTATCTGTGGAAAGCAACGGAACCTATACCTGCAGGCTGAATGCCGGAAGCAACAACAATTCTGCGGAAGCGGAGGTATCTGTTGCTGTCAATAATATAGACAGAAGGGGGCCGGAGCTTACGGAGCTTACCTATGCCGGAGACTGGACCGGCGGCGGTGTGGAGGGAACCGGGAAAAGCAAGGACCTCCAGGAAAATGGCAATCCGGGATGCGGAATCGCTGAAGCGGGTTACAGCTTTGACGGGGGAACCACCTGGAAGGAGAACATACATACATTTACGGAAAACGGTATTTATCTGATTAAGGTGCGGGATAAACTGGGCAATGAAGGGGAAAAGAGCCTGGTAATTAATACGATAGACAACACGGCGCCCAAAATCCATATTGACTGGGATACCGCGGCTAATGTCAGGGTAAACCGGGTGACAGTCCAGGCCGAGGATCTCCAGCCGGATGGCGGAGCGGGAAGCGGCCTGTCAGAGGAACCGTTTTCCTTTGACGGTGGTAAAACCTGGGGAAAAAGCAGCCAAATCGATATCAGGGAAAACGGTACCGTTACGGTTGCAGTGAGAGATAAAACCGGGAATATAGCAAAGCAGACGATTGATATTCAGAATATCGACACGACCCCGCCGGAATTTACCTTGTCCCTGGAACCGGAGGGCTGGAGCCGTGAATGCATCATAGTTGTGGATGCATCGGATAAAAATAATGCCGGCCTGCCGGGTTCCGGTGTAAAAGAATATTCCTGTGACGGCGGGAAGACCTGGGCGGAGGATAAAAGGTTACAGGTGAAGGAGAACGGTACCTTTCATATAGCAGTGAGGGATGGCTTCGGCAATCAGGCCACAGGGGAAATCCGTGTGGCTAATATTGACAGATCCGGCCCAAGGCTCAGTTTTACCCAGAAACCACAGCTATGGCTGTATGGTAAGGCAAGGATTATTCTGGAAGCGCAGGATTTGCAGCCGGATGGCGCCCCTGGCTGCGGATTGGCCCGAAAGCCCTTTTCAACAGACGGCGAGGGATGGACGGATACCGGCGAATATTAATTCAGCGAACCGGGCACCTATCATTTTTATGTGAGAGACAGACTGGAAAATATTACGGAAGCTTCATTTACCCTGCGGCGTATGCAGATACCGGACGAAGGCGGCGATGGAGGAAATCAGGGAGGCGGCGGGAACAGCAACGGCGGTAATGAAGACGGACCACCGGACGGCGGCCCAACGGATAATAACGATACGGATGATAACGAAACTGTTACTGCGCCTGATGATGGCGGGACAGATAATCCACTATTGGAACCTGACTTATCAGATGAAAAAGGCGCAGGAAAAGAACCCGGAAGAAAAAAGAAACCGGAAATTTCAGATAATAATATGAAGCAGCCGGAGCGGAAGCACAAACCGAAGAAAGATAAGCCGGAAAAAGAAACGTATACTGTGGAGGAAAGAAACGAAGGAGCAGACGAAAGGGTAGTGTCTGCTCTGGAAGAAACGGAAGAGCTGGCGGAATGTACCTGCCTTACCAGATGCAAAAAGAATAATCCGGACTGCCCATTATGCAGTATTAACCCTGAAAACTGCCGCGCAGGGCAAACCGGCTGGATGAGAACACTGAAGGCGGTAATATGCGCAGCAGTAGTTTTACTGCTTCTTGCAATCGTATTACTGTTTTTTGTCAGGCCGGCTCTTCTTTATGAAAAGGGAGAAGATGATAAATATCGCCTGCGTTCGGTAACAAGAATCGGCAGGAAAAAAGGCGTATTTACAGTAATGCTTGGAGAACTCCGGGATATGCGCTGCGGGACGGGAGAGTTTATTCTCTTATGCGGAATCGTAGGAGGTATTTATGAAGGAGAGCTGCTTATTATAATGACAGCTGATGGTGAAAAGAGCGAAAAGGCACTGAAAAGAAAAGTTGAGTTTTTTCTTTAGAAAGATATCTGAGTAAAAGTTATAAGATGCTACACTAAGACATTTAATGGGCAGAGGACGTAAACAACTAATCCGCTTGCGTCCTCTTTTACTTTTAATATCCATGATAAAGGTTTGTTAAAAAATGAACAATATATTCATTTCCCAATATTATATATAAGTTTGTTTTATAGCTATAAGGATTGATCTGATTTTTTTACAGGTATCCAAATTTCGTAATGTCTTTTTCTTTTTTCATTTTTAGAATATAAATAATAAACCTCAATCTCATTATCCCGCGTTTGAATATATCCTGAGTCAGGTAACCATGAATCAAAAATCAATTCTCTGAGTTTTGGTAGTTCATCTCCGGCAAAGCCACCGCAATCTGTGGAAAAAACAGCATATGTACCGGAGGCAATTTCGTAAGGGAGAGTATTGGCTGGGACAGCTTCCATTTCATTTTTCGCAATCCAATAAGTTCCGCGCTCCCATATCCCATACCATATTCCCGGAATATCTTTATTGATCTGTTTCATGTAATCATCATATTCGTCTGCCCACATAATATGTTCCTGTTCAAAACGGTCAGCAGCAATTCCGATGAATTGTTTTGGTAAACCACGCAATCTGATGGGGGCTGTTTCCATAATTCTGAAGTTCATTTCTGTTGCTCCTTTTATTAAAATGTGAAATGAAATAGGCGGATATACTCTTAGCTGTTGATGCAGGCTGCGTGCCTGTGTTGGAGTGATGCCATGCTGTTTTGCAAACGCTTTTGCAAATGCATCGGCGCTATTGTAGCCGTACTTCACAGCAACATCGATAATTTTGATATCTGAACTGCGTAATTCATATGCAGCAAGTGTCAATCGTCTTCGACGTATGTACATATTCAGCGTTACACCACTCATATAGCTAAAAAAACGTAAAAAGCTATCTGGCGTTATACAGACAATTCGTGCAAGCTCATCCATATCAATCTCATTACACAGATTTGCTTCAATATAGTTTACTGCATTGTCGAGTTGTTTAAGAATATTCACCATCTCACCTCCAATAATTATTTTATTTGAGTTGTAAATTGATTACCCGACATTTCAGGGGCAGAATATTCTTTAATAGCAGAATTATTTTTAGATCTTGCTTCATTTTAGATGAAGGCACGGTAGTTTTATTAAAGACAGCATATCATGTGTATAGCTGTTTTTCCAATATATTACGTTTAGGCTTATAAAATGGACTTGTTTATACAATTAAATAAGGCTTTAATTAAAACGTAGTTGTTGATTTATTTTCAGAGTATTCACACAGAATATGTATTCTTTCATGTCTTTCTACTTATTTTATAAAAGTAAGAATTTTGTCTTTAAAAATCTTCAACCATCTATATTTCTTCCGATTCTCTTTGATATATCAGTTTATTGTAATTATATATATAAAAATAAGTAACTTACTATTGCATTGTAGAAAAAATGTTAATATAATGGAGGTAATTAATTGGACGTAAAAGTGAACAGAGTTTATAAGGACCGTTTATTCCGGTTGATTTTCAGCAGTAAGGAAGAACTTTTAGCGTTATATAATGCCGTGAGAGGTACACAGTATAAGGATGCCGAGGCATTAGAGATAACGACGTTAGATGATGTTTTGTATATGGGAATGAAAAATGATCTGTCCTTCCTGCTTGACGATGTGCTGAATTTATATGAGCATCAGAGTACCTATTGTCCCAACATGCCGCTCCGGGGAGTTTTCTATTTAGCGGATATATACAGGAAGTATGTGGATGCTTCCGGAGGAGATTTATATGGAAGCAGAAGGCTGATGCTGCCGTTACCTCAATATCTGGTTTTTTATAATGGAACGGCACAGCTGCCTGATCGAATGGTTTTAAAGCTGTCGGAATCTTATTATTTGCCGGAAGGGCTGGCGGCGGAGCCTTCCCTGGAATGCAGTGCGCTGATGCTGAATATTAATCTGGGCCATAATCGGGAGCTGATGGACAATTGCCGGAAATTATGGGAATATGCGGTGTTTGTGGAACGCATCAGGGAACGCCTTGCTGCAGGAGAACAACTGGAGGACGCTGTAAAGCAGGCGGTGGATATCTGTATGAAAGAGGGAGTTCTTGCGGATATTTTGCGGACACAGAGAGCGGAGGTGGAGGAATTAATGTGGGCGGAATTCAATGAAGAACGCTTTATAGCAAAGGAAAAGGAGTACAGCTGGGAGGACGGCAACAAAGCAGGAAAAGTCAAAGGAAGAGCGGAAAGTATTCTTGAAATACTGGAAGAGCTTGGTACAGTTCCGGAGGAACTGCGCAGAAGGCTTCTGGAGGAGACTGATTTGCAACGGTTGAAGAACTGGCTGAAGGAAGCAATTAAAGCCGCTTCAATAGAAGACTTTGCTGAAAATATGGATAAATAGGAAACATACATAACAATAGGGGAAGCCGCTTCTTCATTTCAGCGTATCTGAAGAACAGCTTCCTCTGTTTTTTGACCTGATTTTATGGTATACTTAAAACGTTTTCATGAAAGAAACGGCGTAAGACGGCCGCTTCCAATGCTGACTAAGCCGCGTGTGCTGCGGTGATGCGAAACTTTTGGACAGACAGCCTCTGCGAACTGGCCAGGCCATGAAAATATAAAAGGAACATAACTGTAAAACTTATACAGCCAGTATAAATCATCTAATTCATTCAACAGTCAGGATAAGATATGAAAAAATTAGTTATAGGAATTCTTGCTCATGTAGACGCCGGAAAGACAACCTTATCGGAAAGCATTCTATATCGCAGCGGCCTGCTGAGAAAGCCGGGCCGGGTGGATAACGGAGATGCCTTCCTGGATACTTATGCCCTGGAAAAAGCCAGGGGGATTACCATATTTTCCAAACAGGCAAATTTTAAATGGAAAAGTATGGAGGTATCCCTCCTGGATACGCCGGGACATGTGGACTTTTCTGCGGAGATGGAACGCTCGCTTCAGGTGTTGGATGCCGCTGTGCTGGTAATCAGCGGAGCGGACGGGGTACAGGGACATACGCAGACGCTGTGGCAGCTGCTGAAGCGGTATGGGATCCCTGTTTTTCTTTTCATAAATAAGATGGATCAGCCGGGGACGGACAAAGAGGCGATTCAGAAGGAACTGAAGGACAGGCTGGATGAGGGCTGCGTGGATTTTTCCGGGGAAATGGATGAAGCGTTTTATGAACAGGCGGCCATGTGCGATGAGGCGGCGCTGGAGCAGTTCCTGGAAGAGGATCGGCTGGAGGAAGAACAGCTGATACAGCTGATCCGGGAACGGAAGCTTTTTCCCTGTTTTTATGGTTCTGCGTTGAAGCTGACCGGTGTGGATGAGTTTTTAGACGGATTGGATCGCTATACTGTACAGCCGGTTTATCCGCAGGAATTCGGCGCCAAAATATTTAAAATCGTCAGGGATGACCAGGGAAACCGTCTGACCTATATGAAAATAACCGGCGGAAGCCTGAAGGTAAAAAGTATGCTGACCAATGCAGGGGCGGAGGATAAGCTCCGGCCGGGTCAGGAGGTCTGGGAGGAGAAGGTCAACCAGATCCGTATATACTCCGGAGATAAATATGAGCTGATAAACGAGGCGCAGGCGGGGACGGTCTGTGCCGTGACAGGCCTGGGACATACCCGTCCCGGAGAGGGGCTGGGCGTGGAGCAGGCCTCCGCAGCGCCATTGCTGGAGCCTGTCCTGACTTATCAGGTGAAGCTTCCGGAGGGCTGTGAGGTGCCGGTCATTCTTCCCAGGCTGCGGCAGCTGGAGGAAGAGGAGCCTGCGCTGCACATCGTATGGGATGAGCGGCTGCAGGAAATCCAGGCCCAGGTTATGGGAGAAGTGCAGATTGAAATTTTGAAAAGCCTGATTCAGGATCGATTTGGCGTGGCGGTGGAATTCGGGGCCGGACACATTGTATATAAGGAAACGATTGCGGATCGTGTGGAAGGCGTGGGACACTTTGAACCGCTCCGGCATTACGCCGAGGTCCATCTGCTGCTGGAGCCGGCAGAGCGGGGAAGCGGCCTGCAGTTTGCCTCCGACTGCAGTGAGGATATTCTGGATCGGAACTGGCAGAGGCTTGTGCTCACCCATCTGGAGGAAAAGGAGCACAGAGGCGTGCTGACCGGCGCTCCCATCACGGATATGAAAATCACGCTGCTCACCGGGCGTTCCCATCTGAAGCATACGGAGGGCGGAGATTTCAGGCAGGCAACCTACCGGGCGGTGCGGCAGGGACTGATGCAGGCTCACAGCATCCTTTTGGAGCCCTGGTATGCCTTCCGGCTGGAGGTGCCGGAAAAGCTGGTGGGCCGGGCCATGACGGATATTGAAAAAATGAACGGCAGCTTCAATGCGCCATTTACGGAAGGAGACATGGCCGTATTGACCGGTGTCTGCCCTGTGGTGACGATGCGGGATTACCAGAAGGAGGTAATCGCCTATACGAAGGGCTATGGCAGGCTGTTTTGTTCGTTAAAGGGCTATGAGCCCTGCCACAATGCGCTTGAGGTTATGGAGCAGAGCGGCTATGATCCGGAGAGGGATACGGAAAACCCTACCGGTTCGGTATTCTGTGCCCATGGAGCAGGCTTTGTGGTGCCATGGGACAAGGTGACCGACTACATGCATTTGGAATGCAGGAGGTTTGATGATCTGCTGCCGGGACAGGAGGGCGCTGACGGAAGTGATGGAGTGTTTGGCACAGATAGCCCCGGCGGAGAGAGAAGCGGGGACGGCAATGGGAATGCGGAAGGAAATCCCGGAGGAATAAAAAGGGCCGATGCCGGAAAAAAGGGAAATGCGGCGGCCGGGGAGTGGATTGATGTGGAAGAAATTGACGAGATTCTGTCCCGTACCTTCCATGCCAATAAAAGAAATAAGGAGCTTCCAAGGAAGGACGGCTGGAACCGTTTTGGACATAAAACAGCCGTACCGTCCAGGGAAACCGTATATACGGGAAGCAGAAAAGACGGGGCGCCCAGGGAAAAGTATCTTCTGGTGGACGGCTATAATATTATTTTTGCCTGGGAGGAGTTAAAAAGCCTGGCGGAGGCGAATATTGACGGGGCGAGAGGCCGCTTGCAGGATATTCTGTGCAATTACCAGGGCATGGTGCATTCACAGGTTATCGTGGTATTTGACGCCTACCGTGTGCAGGGGCACACAACAGAAGTGCTTGACTATCATAATATTCATGTGGTATATACCAGAGAGGCGGAAACCGCGGATCAGTATATTGAAAAGTTTACCCATGAAAATGGGAAAAAATATGATATTACAGTGGCTACCTCGGACGGCCTGGAACAGATTATAATCCGCGGCCAGGGCTGCCGGCTGCTTTCTGCAAGGGATTTGCAGGAAGACATTGAACTTGCCGCGGCCAGGCTCCGGGGAGAATATCTGGAACAGCAGAAAACAGAAAAAAGCTACCTGTTGGATTCCATGTCCGAGGAGGTACGCAGGCAAATTTCTGCTTGCCAACAGATGGAAACAATACAAGAGGATGAGTAAATTTGAAATTTATATATGAGATTCCTGGCTCCTTCTGGGGCCTTTTCCGGTCCGTAAACCGGGATATCTATATGGAAGCGCTCCTTACCATAGATGATGAATATCAGTACAACAACTTCTTTTTAAGCAGGGAAGCATGTGTGCAGATTCTGGCGGATATGTGCGCCCGGCGGAGGTTCCAGCTGGAAAAGGAAGAAACGGAAACAGAAGAGGAGGCGCTGGAAGCGGTTCCAAAGCGTATCCTGAACTGGCTGCTGCGGGCAAAATGGCTGCGGAAAATAGAAGATTATACCACGATGACCACCAACATAGTCATTCCCGACTATGCGGCGGTTTTTATCGCTGCCTTTGAACAGCTGGTGAACCAGCCGATGGAGGATACGGATATTTATATCCAGAACGTATATGCCACTCTTTTTTCCTTCAAAAATGACTCCAGGATGAATATTGCCATGCTAAAGACCGCCCTGGTCAATACCAGGAAGCTGAATAAGGCGCTTCAGGATATGCTCCATAATATGGATAAATTCTTTGACCGCCTGCTGGCAAAACAGTCCTATGGGGAGCTTCTGGAGGAGCATCTGGAGGGCTACGTGGAAGAGGTGGTAAAGAGAAAATACCACATCCTGAAAACAAGCGATAATTTTTACATCTATAAAATGGATATCAAACGCTGCCTGAAGGAAATGCGTGAGGATGATGTATGGATAGAGCGGATCAGGGCAAAGCAGAGCGCGTCTCAGGACAAAAAGGAAAAGGAGCCGGAAGGCTTTTTTAAGAAGCGGCAGGATGACGATGTGCTGGATCTGATTGACCAGATCGAGAGGGGCTTCGAATCTATTGAACACAGGATAACCAATATGGATCGGGAGCACAGCAAGTACATCCGCGCTACGGTAAGCCGCCTGAATTATCTTTTAAGCGATGAAAGCGACCGTCATGGCCTGGTGATCCAGCTGCTGAACAAGCTGGGAGAGCAGGAGGAGGACGGAGCGCAGCTTGCGCGGATTAACAGGGTGGCGGAGAAGATGAATCTTTCCGCCTGGGAGGTACTGAATGATAATCCCCTGTACAGGCGGAGGCGTCGGAAGAATTTTGCCGGAGATCTGCTGCCGGAGGAAGAAAACAGGGAGCTTTCCAAAGAAGAGGTACTGCAGCTGAACAAGATCCATCACCGGTTTACCAAACAGCAGATTGAAAGCTTTATTGAAGAGCATATGAAGGACGGCGTGATGGAGACAGGGACGATGGCCCTTGAGAGTGAAGAGGATTTTGAAAAGCTGATCCTTGCCTATGACATCTGCATGCGTAAAAACAGCCGTTTTGAGGTGCTCACCTCGGGAGAACAGGTGGAAGGCGAACGCTTTGCCTACCCCGCAATGATATTCGTTAAGAGAAAAGGGGAAAAAGAGGATGCTGGAAATATATGAACAGCTGACGCAGGAGGAACAGGAAAAGCTGCAGGATGTCATCAGGCAGCTGTACCGTCAGACCTTCCTGCTGGAAAGAAAATATGATAAAAAAGCAGGCCGGCTGATTGCCAATAAGGATTTTTATTTCTGCGACAAGCATATGGAGTTTTTGACGGCATATTTTGCGGTGGCGGGCGTACGGCTGAACCAGAATACGGAGCTGGGAACTATCTGGCTGCAGGGGGAGGCTACCATGGGCGAACGGCTGCCCAAGCTTGCAACCATCTATCTGCTTTTGCTGAAGCTGATTTATGATGAACAGATGGCGGCGGTATCCTCCAGCGTGAACATTGTCACCACCTTTGGGGAGCTGAACGGGAAAGTGGGAGAGTTCCGGCTGGCAAAAAGCCTGTCCTCCCTTACAGAGATAAAAAGGGCGCTGGCGCTGCTGAAAAAATACCAGATGATAGAACTGATTGACGTGCTGGAGGAGCTGAACGAACACACCCGCATTATTATCTATCCCTGCATCAACCTGGTGCTGATGCGGGAGGATATTCTGAAGCTGCTTAATAGCTTCAGTGAGGAAGAAGCCGTCCCGGATGCAAATGAGGAAGAAGAAGGAGAAATGCCAGATGGAGATACAGCAGACACAGACAATGCTGCCGGAGAGTTCACAGATCCGGACGCCGGATACACAGACAGCGGTGATGCAGATGCCGGATACACAGACGCCGGATACACAGATGCCGAGTACACAGACACAGCAGCTGACTGAGGCCGGCCGCCAGTCCTTCAAGGCGATTACCAGAATCGCGCTGAACAACTGGCATTACATTGATCATAAAATACTGACGCTGAACAAAAGCATCAACTTTTTTACCGGCCATTCCGGAAGCGGCAA
>OBZG01001156.1_pt1 | contig 10894 bp, 8 predicted proteins | sample 1550701 | NCBI WGS metagenome assembly OBZG01 (sample SAMEA2580229, study PRJEB22360) | human gut metagenome | biome: human gut; feature: human-associated habitat; material: faeces | place: Denmark | collected 2008/2010
TGCTCATGATCCCCCCCCCCGGGCCGGCGGGCCCCCCGCCAGCCATTTTTGCAGCATGCAGGCCCCCGCCCACTGCTTTTTTCTGCTGCCCGCAAAGAAGTGCTTTTCCACTTGACAGCGGGCTGAAAATTTTATAAGCTATACAGGATGTACTATTGCATTTTTCGCCGCCGATGGCCGCGAGTGCAAAGGCGCCTGCGCTGCGGCGCCGCCACTTTTTGCTCGATATAAGGAGGCTATCCCCATGTCCCAGTCCCTCTCCCGCCGCTCCTTCCTGCGGTATGCAGGTACCGGGGCGGTCACTCTGGCCGCCGCTCTGCTGGGCGGTGTCAGTGCAGCTGCCCAGGATACCCCCTGTCTGCGGGGCGAGCCTGCGCTGCTGGACGGCAAAGCCGCTGTGGAGCTGCTGGGCTACGCCGATGCTCCCGGTCTGGGGGGCACGCTGGTGTATCTGTCGGCGGAAAACCTCTCGGCCCATACCCTGCCGGTGGCCCCTAGCTACCTGCAGGGCCGCGCCATCCAGACCCAGGAGGAGCTGTACCACACCGGCAGCGGACTGTCTGTCTGCTGCGACGGTCAGCCGGTACCGTGCGGCAGCTTTGCCGCCCCGCTGTACAATGAGAACGCTGCGGATGCCTCTCTGTTCACCCTGAATCTGGCCGCCGGACGGGGGGCCATGATCCATTGTTTCTGCAAAACACCGGACGACTGGCAGCAGCTGGAGCTGCGGTATCAGCCCGCCTTTGCCGCCGGGCAGTCGGTGTGCTTTACGGTGCGCCGCAGAGAGGACGCCGCCGCTCTGGGCCCGGTGCCCGCCAGCCCTGCCGAGCTGGCCACCCTGGTGGACCTGTAAGCCTGCACATCCAATACAGTAAAAAACAGCGGAGGAATTTCCTCCGCTGTTTTTTTGCGCATTTTATAGCAGACTCTCCCCTGCCTGATCGGTGACTGCCACCTCCCGGCCGGTGACGCTGGACACCAGGGCGATATAGCTGCTGCCCGGAGCCAGCGCCAGCGCTTTGCCATCCTCATCGTAGAGCGCCAGGGTCGATTTTGCCCCCTGCCGCCAGGTGATATGCCATAACCGCCCGGCACGCAGCAGCACGCCGCCGCCCATGCTCAGGTCATATTCCAGGGTATGGCCGTCCTCTCGCAAAGAGGAGGCCGTATACAGTACCAGCAGGTTATCAAAGGACACCTGCACGCCGGTGTTGGCGTCCCGCTGGGGGATGCCGCTGCCCCGCTCCATCCGGTAAAGCTGCGAAGCTGCATCGTACCGGAACGCCGTGGCGCTGCCGGGGCTGAACTGCACCCGCATCTCCACCGCCCCTTCTGCGGACGGCACAGGCAGACGCCCGCTCTCCGCAAAGGGCAGAAATGCCGGCAGCTGCAGCCGCCCCTCGGTGTCGGTCTCGGTGGTCTTGCCCGCCGTGATCCCGGTGGTCAGGCCCAGACGGGCAGCCGCTGCTTCCAGCTCGGTGCTGGAGGTATACCACGCCGGGGCATTGCTCCACTTCTGTCCGGTATGAAACGCCAGCCGCCCCACCTCCGCCGCATCGATGGGTTCCAGATTGTAGTAGTCAAAATAATTGCGGGTATAGCGGCTGCCGCCCCGCTGCACAGCCAGGGCCTGCTGGCCCGCCAGCAGCTGCCAGTACAGATCCTGCCCATCTGCCACCGGCCCCACCTGGGGCACCTGCTCTATCGAGGGGTAGACCAGGCACAGCCGGGTCGGGGTATCCTGCACGGTCAGCGCTTCCATCACCACCGAGGCAGTGCTGATCCCGCACTGGAGACCCGCCGCAGGGTCGTTGGCTATGGACACAGCTACGACCCGCTGCCCCGGGGCCGCAGGCTGCTCCCCGGTCAAGGGGTCCTGCGGCGTCACCGTGCTGCGGGAGGGCGCTGCCGTACAGCCGCACAGCAGCGCTGCGCACAGCCCGCAGCAGGCCGCAGCTCGGATCCAAAACTGTCTTGTCATCTTATCTCCTTCGGTGGGACGGGCTTACTGCCAGGCAAAACCAGCCCGCTCGTCCTCATCTACGATCGCCAGATAGCTTTTGCCCCGGTTGAAGCAAAGCTGAGTGCCATCCTCTGCACACAGATACAGCGGATGCTGGGGGGACGCTTTCTGCCAGTAACCGGTCTGCACCCGTCCGCGGGTGAACAGCAGCGCCTCGCCGCCCTGGATATACTGCACCTGCTGCACATCCCCAGCATCCCCAGGATAGGGCGCAATGGGGGCAAAGCAGACCGCCAGGTTGTCAAACCCCAGCTGCTGGCCGGTAAGCTCGTCCACCGTGTGCTGCCAGGCAGAGGCCGCCGGGCTGTACATGCTCATTTTGTACTGCCGGGTCTGCGGGTCATAGTGGAACTGGGTCTTGTAGCGCTCCTTGGCTGCGTGGGTGATCTCCACCTGCTGGGCTTCCGGCATCCCTTCCAGGGTGTTTTCGGCCCCGGTGCGGTAATCCGCAAAGCGGAAGAAGGTCTCCTCATACGGGTAGCTCAGCCCCATGCCCGCCTGCTTTGCCGAGGAGCGGATCTCCTTGCCGGAGGTGAACTCGGTATGCTCATAGGCCACCTCGCCGCCACGGGGGTCCCGATGGGCGGTCAGCGGGTGGACCGGCGTGCCAAAATAGCCCTTGCCGCCCAGGTTCAGGCCCGCATAGTCGTATACGCTGACAAACTTGGTGCAGGCTTCGCTCTCTCCATCGTGGCAGTACAGGGCCTGCCAGGGCATCAGCAGCTGCAAAAACTGGTCCCGGCCGGAGCGCACCGGCCCCACCTCCGGGATGGCGTCCACGTCGTGGTAGACTGCGCACAGCCGGGTGATGCCCCCTTCCACCCGGCTCTCGATCAGCAGATCGGCGGCCCCAATGCCCCGCTGCGGACGGGCATTCTGGCGGCGGGAGTTGCAGATATTGTTGACCATGACCCCCACGATCCGCCCATCGGTGCGGCGGGCCTCACCGGTCAGCGGGTCGGCGTTGTAAGGGGGCAGCGCAGGCTGCACCGGGGCGGGTGCCTCCGGCGCTCCGGGCTGCGCCGGTGTGCCCGGCACGGATGCAGAGGGGAACAGCCCCTCCAGCCAGGCCAGAAATCCCTCGCCCTGCCCGGCACAGCCCATCAGAGCCATGGTGGTAGCGCCCAAACCGGACAGCCGAAGCATCAGCCGACGCGAAATCTTCATGGAAAAAGACCTCCTCTATACCCCATCGCAGCCCTGGCAGAAAAGACCGGCAGGCGCTGCTGTAAGAAAATGCAAATGATCCTAGGTTGATTGTAGCGGTTTACACAAGATTTGTAAAGGGGGTTTTCCCCCCGCAGGCGCTGCCCGGCGAAAAACCGAGGTTTTCTCCGCTTATTCGAGAAAAATCTCCCCTGCATTTTGCACCCGCTGCCGTGTCCCTGCCGCCGCTGCCGCCTGCTTCTGGCCTGCCGGCAGCGCAAATGCGCACTTTTTTATCCATAGGGCTTGCTTTTTCCGCAGAAATATGGTATGATATTCCGGCAGTATCGTTATACTGTTTATAAGCGCTCGTAGCTCAGTCGGTAGAGCATCTGACTTTTAATCAGAGGGCCTGGGATTCGAGTTCCCACGAGCGCACCAAAAACCCACGAAGGACCGCAAGGTTTTTCGTGGGTTTTTCTTTGCAGCAAAAAACGCACAGGGAGGCCGGGCGCTCTCCTGTGCGTTTTGTTATTTTCAGCACCAGCTTACGGGGTCTCGCCCTCTGCGCAGGCGGGTGTGAGCTGGTACACATGGTCAAACTGGGCCTTACGCTGCTCGCTGAGGTGGTGGCTGATAAGGATCAGGGTCAGATCCGGGTTGGACAGCAGGCTCTTTTCCACGATATCGGCATTTTTCTGGTCCAGGGCGCTGGTGCCCTCATCCACCAGCAGGATGCTGCGGTCATGGATCAGCGCACGGGCAATGGCCACACGCTGTTTCTGCCCGCCGGAAAGGGCGCTGCCCTCCTCCCCCACCGGGGTATCCAGCCCTTGGGGCATCTGGGCCAGGTCCCCTGCCAGGGCGCTGTCCCGCAGGGCTTTTTCCAGCTGTTCCTCGCTAAATGTCTCGCCCAGGGTGATATTCTCCCGGATGGTGGTATTGAACAGGAACACGTCCTGCTCGATGTAGCTCATCTGCTGCTGCAGCTGCTCGGGGGTAAACGCCCGCACATCCTGCCCATCATAGCGCACGGTACCCCGATACTCCGGCAGCCAGCCCAGCAGGATCTTCAGCAGCGTGCTCTTGCCGCAGCCCGAAGGGCCGGTAAGGGCATATTTGCCGCCTTTTTTGAACTGCGCATCCATATGGACCAGGACGGGCTTCTTTTCGTCATAACAAAACGACACATCCTCCACCGTGATGCCCTGCTGCAGGGCGGGCAGACGGGACTCCGGCTGAGACACCTCACCTGCATGGACGGTGATCTTATCAAAATAGGGCTTGCTGGCAGAGAAGGAGAGTTGAAGCCTGATGATTTGGCATAGACCGCCATAAACACTGCCGCACAAATTGCCGCCTCCGGCAGCCGCAGACTGAATAATGATGCCTTGGATCGAAAGGAAGCTGATCCATGCAAAAAGTCCCACCTGAATGATCGTGCTTATATAATCCAATCCGTTTCCAATGCTTGTTTGGACCCACTGCTGGCGGCAATGCGGTTTTTCCATTTGCTCGCTGCTTTCATAGATCCTTTTGGAGAAGAATTGCCTGCGATCAAAAAAGCACAAAATATCATATCCTGCCAGAAGATCTTTTAATTTTCCAACTGCTGTTTCTTGTGCTTTGGTAAACTCCCCGCTCAGCGTCTCCAACTTTTTCTTAAACAATTTCGGCAACAAGATCATCACAGCAGCGGTAAAAAGTGCACCAAGTAAAATAGACCAATGCAGAGCAGCCAATGCCAAGACACTGAGAGCCACTTCCACAGCCAGGCCAACTACTGTGTAAAAATTCTTCCATGCCAGCTGCTCAATTTGGTTAACATCATTCGTAAACTGAGACAAATACGCTCCGTTTTCCTGCAAGTGATATTCCTTGTAACTTTTATTCAGCAAGGAGGCTGCCATATCCTGTCGAAGCTGATCATTCATGCGCCGGATCGCCTCGCTTTGAAAATAAGAAGAAAGTGAGCTGCAAACATTTCTTCCCCCGCTTACGACCAGTTCAATGACGCAAAAGAACACAACTCCCTTAAAATTCAGCTCAATAACCTGTTGAAACAGCAGGATCATCAGCAAACTCCATATGACTCTTCCGCTATTCTGAAACATCTGAAATAAGACAGCCAATAGATTGACTTTCCAGAATTTTTTTAGATAAAAAAACATACCGGTTCCCTTTCTATCAATTATTTTTCAAATACTGATAATAACAAACATCCGCTTTATCTATTATATTTGTTTTTCTGCAAACCATATTAAAGCACCCCTTACCTTCTTCGTCAATCAAAACATCTTTCATATCATCAAAAACCCGGTGTTTTTCTAACACAAAACGACGGGCGGATGCTGGCGAAGAGTTCCAAAATATGCTATACTATTTGCACAAGTTCATATAAAAGGAGCGTTGTCTATGCAAAATTTCTTTTTAGGAGATTACATCAAGCAGAAGCGGCTGGATCTGGGTCTGACCCAGGAGCAGCTCTGCGATGGCATCTGTGAGCCCATGACCCTCTCCCGGCTGGAAAACGGCAAGCAGACCCCCAGCCGCAACCGGATCAACGCCCTTTTGCAGCGGATGGGCCTGCCGGATGACCGCTATTTTGCCTTGCTGAGCAAAAATGAACTGGAAATGGAAGCGCTCCAAAAGGAGATCGTTGCCTGCAATGTGACCGAGCGGGTAGCCGAAGGCTTTGAGAAACTGGCCCAGTTTGAAGCTCTGGCAGCCCCAGATGACCAGATCGCACAGCAATTTGCCCTGCGTTCCAGAGTGCTGCTGGGGCGGTTGGAGGGACGCTATACGCCGATGGAACAGATCACGCTGCTGATGCAGGCCATCCGGCTGACTGTACCCCGCTTTGATTTGGAAAATATAGAAAGTTTCCTTTATACAAAAGACGAAATCACAATTATCAACCAGATCGGGCTCGCATACTCGGATGATGAACAAAACAAAAAAGCAGCTGAAATTTACTATCAGCTGCTTCGGTATGTGCGCAAGCATTTTAAAGAAACCATAACATCTATTGGAATGTTGCCTTTAGTTCTCTATAATTATGCTCGGGTTTTAGACCTATGCGGGCGCTATGAGGAAGGCGCTGCACTCGCTAAAGAAGGGCAGGACGCTTGTATCCAGTATGGACACTATCAGTTCCTTTCTGGCTTCCTGGAAATCTATGCAGAGTGCTGCTTCTTTCTTGGAAGGACAAACGAAAGTGCAAAAGCGTACCGTCAGGCATATTATTTGTGTGAGCTTATAGGAAACAAGGAGAATCTGGATATCACAAGAAAAGAGGCCAAAGAGTACCTCGGGTTAGTCTTTCAAGATTAGGCCATATCCCCACCAGGCTTCTGTACATCCATAGGCATTACCGGATAGTAGACGTCCGACTCCGGCTGTTCCGTTTCAGTCACGCCGGGCAGCGGCACGGGCAGCGGCTCCGGCTCTGCGGCAAAGCAGGGGGCGGCCAACAGGCTGCACGCCAGCACCGCCGAGGCCAAAAATGCAAAGATACGCTTCATATCGTTCCATCCTTTCGTTTTTTATTGATTTGCGACAACGAAAGGATACCACGACAAAGCAACACAGACCATATCGGCCTGTGTTCTTTTTTTCTAACACAAAACGACGGGTAGGCCGGTTTTCCCCGCTGCACTGCGCAAAAAATCCCCCGCCGGGAAAGACCCGGTGGGGGGAAGGATCATTCAGAACAGATCATTCTGCTTCTCAGCCCTTTGCCTGGAGCAGAGCGTTTACCACAGCCTGCTTCAGGGCGTTGCTGGTGATGGTAGCACCGGACAGGCCGTCCACGCCGTTGATGGCCTCCTCGCTGTCCAGGCCAATGAACTGCTCGGGCAGCTGCTCGACGGCAGGCACACCGATGCCGGGGGTCTCGTTCTGGTGCAGCACTTCCACATCTGCGATCTTGTCGCCGTCCATGGTCACACGCACCACGATCTCATCGTCCATGCCGTTGGCCTTGCCGATGTACTGGTTTGCGCCAGCCTCGTACTCGGCTTCCGGTGCGGACAGATCGTCGATATCGCCCAGCTGGGTGGGGTTGGACTCCACAGCTTCCAGCTTATAGACCGGCAGCGCCTGCTTAGCGGCAGCGGCGTTCTTACCAGCGATGCGGCCAAAGATGATGCACTCGGCAATGTTGGTGCCGCCCTGGTACATGCAGACGGTCATGCCGCCGCACTCGCCTGCACCGTACAGGTGGGGAATGGGGTTGCCCTGGGTGTCCAGCACCTCGGCGTTCTGGTTGCGCTTGGGGCCGCCCTGGGTGTTCAGCAGGCCGGACACCACATACATGGCGTAGTACTTCTTGCCGTCAAACGGACGCATATACTGGGTGTCGCGGCCGCAGAGGATATCCTCGCCGTTTTTCGCAAAGCTGTTGAAGTTGCGGATGGTCTTTGCCAGGCGCTCCGGCTTGCAGCCGGTGCCCTTGGCCAGTGCTTCCACCGAGTCGTAGGCGGTCAGCGCATCCAGCTGTGCCTGCTCCAGCAGGCCAGCGGCCTCGATCTCGTCCTTCTGGGTCTGGTCCATGATGTACCAGACCTTCTCCGGGTAGGTGGGGTTCTCCCAGATGCCGTTCTCGTACAGGTGGCCATGGCGGACGATCTCGCTCTCGTTCACAAAGCGGTCACCATCGGTGCCCACCAGCATGGTAGCGCCGGTGTTCAGTGCGTTCTGACCCAGGGTTGCAGGCTGTGCGCAGGGCACGCCTTCCTCCACGGGCCAGGTCACGCCGCCCAGGCCAAACAGGCCCTCGTAGCAATCCATATGCCACAGGTCTGCACCCACAGCCTGGGCCATCTTGATGCCGTCGCCGGTATTGAACTGGCCGCCGCGGGGTGCATAGTTGATGATGTTCAGGTACTGCTGCACCATGTCCTTGTTGCACTCAAAACCGCCGGTGCACAGGCAGACACCGTTCAGGGCGCGGACGTTCATCTCTTTGCCGTCCCGCTCCACCGTAACGCCCACGATGGTCTTCGTGACCGGGTCCTGGATCAGGCTCTTGGCCGGGGAGGAATACCACACGTCAATGGCGTCGCTGCGGTCCAGCACGTTCTGCTTCAGGCTCTGGTACAAAAAGCTGTCGCTGACACCGGCATGGGTCGTCCACAGGCCCATCTTCTCGCTGCCGGGCATCTCCGGGTACTCCGGGCTCATAGCGCCCAGGTTGGTGGTGCCCACCTTGACGCCGGTCCAGTCAACGTACTCGTCCTTATTAAAGCCGAACTCGTCTGCCAGGATATCGGCCAGGTTCGCCACGCCCTCGCTCAGGGTGTCCACCATCTCCGGCTCCACATAGCGGCCGGCAGCCAGGGCATTGTAGTAGGTCTTGGCAGCCTCCTTATCGCCGTTGGCATAGGCAAACAGCTGGCCGCAGATCTTGGTGTTGCCGCCGGCCTTGCCTTCCTCGCACTTTTCCAGGATCACGACCTTAGCGCCGTTGTCCGCAGCGGTCTTAGCGGCCACCATACCGGAAGCGCCCATGCCCAGGACCACCACATCGTACTCCGAGTCCCAGCGGATGGTATCTGCAAAGGTCAGCTCCTTCTGGGGTGCGGCCGCTTCGCTGGAAGCTGCGCTGCTGGAGCTTGCCTCCGACCCGCCGCAGCCGGTCAGCAGGCCCAGACCCAGGGCGCCGGCAGCGCCCAGAACAAAGCTTTTGCGAGAGATCTTTTCCATGATGCAGAGAACCTTCTTTCTTATTCATTCGTGGTTTATTTTTTAACAAACCTTCCTCATGGCCTATTATATCGTTAAAAACTTGTCTTTGCAATTCAAAGTGCTTATACTTATCATAAGTACAAACTTATAGGAGGCCCCGCCATGACCGATCGTCAGCTCATGGGTTTTTTGACCATCGTAGAGAAAAAGAGCTTCACCGCAGCGGCTGAAGCCATGTACATCTCCCAATCCGCTTTATCCCAGCAGATCCGCCACCTGGAGCGGCAGCTGGGTTTTGCCCTGTTCGACCGCAGCACACGCCAGCCCACCCTGACCGAGGCCGGGCGCAGCTTTTACGAGCGTGCGCGGGAGATCCAGCACCTGTATGACCGTGCTGTGGCCGAGGGCAAGCAGATCCAGCACCTCAGCCAGCAGCACATCAAACGCCTGGTCATCGGCTGCCTGGACGAGCAGTTTATCCTGATCTGGCAGGACCTGCTCACCACCGCCCTGCCGCTGGCACAGAGCTACGCCCCCTGCCCCGTCCGGTATTACAGCAAGGAGTCCCTGTATGCTGCGCTGCTGCGGGGCGAAGTGCAGATCGCCGCACTGCTGGAAAACGAGGATATCCGGCGGTTTGGGCTGGACTTTTTGCCCTTTGCCCAGGTAACGGAGCTGTGTATGCCCGCCGGGCTGCCCTTGGCCCCCGAGCTGCTGGCGCACTGGGCCAAGCACAAGGTCCACGCCGAGGATCTGCTGGGGATGCAGGTGGCCTTTCATAACCTGCCGGGAAACTCGGTATACGAGGATGCGCTCCGTGCCCACCTGCAAAAGCGCCAGCTGGATTTTGTGGACCCCCATGGGTTCCGCACCGCTGGTTTCCGGGAGACGGTACTGCTGCTGCCCGCCGTGCAGTACGGCGGCCACGCCCCGATATTTCCGCTGGACTGGCAGCAGGGGCCGCTGCTGGGTTTTGTGACCGTGCAAGGGGCGGACCCCAAGGTCTTGGCCTATGCGGAATACATCCGGATGCACCTTATGCCCCGGGAGAACTTCTGGACGCCTCTGCGATAACAAAAGCCCCCGTCGGGTCGGTTCCCGACGGGGGCTTGCTTGATTCCAGGGGGTTTTCAGCTCTCGCTGCGGCGCTGTTCTGCAGCCAGCTCCCGCTGCAGCGCCGCCTTGCGGCTGTCCAGCAGCAGGTCCTTGTTATAGCGGAAGTAACGCTCGCAGCCATTTTCCACCAGGAAAGCATGGGCGGCGGGGTCCATGGTCAGCTCGGTGACGAACACCACCAGCTCCTGGCTCTCCCCAAAGGCCTGCTCCATAAAGTCGAAGGCTGCTTCCAGCGCTGCGCTGGCGGCTGCCTGGGCCGTCTCGCGCTGGTCTGCCAGCTGCTGGAACTGCCCCCGCAGCAGCGCAAACGCCTGCTGACCGTCTGCGGTCTGGGCGTGGCGCAGCTCCCCTGCCCAGGCGTGCAGGGCAGCAGCGGCCCGCAGCCGGGCCGCCCGCTGGCTCGGCGCCAGCAGGCCGGCCTTCTCCTGGCGCTGGGTCTCGGCCTCGTAATCGGCAATGCTCTGGCCAAACAGAGCAGAGGGGCCATCCGGCAGATCTGCGGGCAGGGCGGCAAAGCTCTGCTTCGTCTGCCGCAGCAGTCCATAGCAGTCGTCCGCCACTGCATCCGCCTGGCGGGAAGCAGCGATGCGGGTACGCAGACCGGAGAGCAGCAGCCCCACCAGGGACAGCCGCTCATCAAAGGGGGCGCGCATCAGCCGGGCAAATGCCTCCGACCGGGGCTTGCCTGCCAGGATCTCCTCCACGCCGTAGTCATCCCGGTACTTATAGTACAGGGCCAGATACGCAGCAAACTCCTCTGCGATGGCGGGATGCTGGAGATACTGCCCGATCAGCTCGGTATCCGCCGCAAGGCCCAGCGCCTCGTAGGTATCCAGCAGGTTGGACAGGTCCTCCCAGCCGCGGGCGGTGACAAAGCGGCTGCCCCCCACATCCCCCCCGGTCCGGGGGAACAATTTTTGC